>Ga0116227_10000494_pt1 | contig 76800 bp, 67 predicted proteins | sample S1TSphgellanicum_FD_89693 | JGI IMG/M metagenome (GOLD analysis project Ga0116227, IMG submission 89693) | Host-associated microbial communities from peat moss isolated from Minnesota, USA - S1T2_Fb - Sphagnum magellanicum MG | ecosystem: Host-associated > Plants > Peat moss > Unclassified...
CCTGCCCACCCCGCCGAAAGCCTTGCCACTGCTGGCTCTCCCGTCCCCGCGCTCCGGTGTCCGGAACGCGAAAGAACGAGATTCTAGCGACCCCACCCGGGCCTGGCAAGCGTTATTTTGATACTCACAAAAGGGGAAACGAAGCCCCGCGACGCACCGGTCACGGGCACCTCGACATACAGGAGTGAGCGGCTCAGCTTAGGCCGTCGCGTGCGTCTCCATCACCCGCTCTACAACGCCCAGGTAATGATCCAGATCCGGGGTTGCACGGTTCGCTTCCTTGGCCAGATCGTCCCAGCGGCGCACGCGTAGTGCGTCCTCCGCATAAGGCTTGCTGAGGAACGTCTCGGCTTCCTGCCGGCTGAAGATGCCGCCCTGCAACTCAAGACTGCGCACGGAATCCGCGGAGAGAAGACCGAAATACGTGTCGTCGATTGCACAGAGGCAGCGTTTGGCGTCGACGTGCAGCCGGATCGGCTCCAGCACCGCCTCCGGCAAAACCGGCCGCAGAAACGGCAACGCGAAGTACTGGTGCAGATCGTCGATACCGCGCTCGCTCGGCGTGTCGCCGAAACGATTCAGCAAATGCCCAAGGTCATGCAGGAAGGCCGCCGCAACCAGCTCGTCGCTCGCGCCCTCGTCTTCTGCCAACGCGGCGCTTTGCAGCGCATGTTCCAACTGCGTCACCGGCTCGCCGCTATACGCAAGACTGCCGTGCTGCTCAAACAGGGTACGAATGTCATTCAGACTCAAAGCCACACCACTACTCCCAAGGTAAAGAAAATGTCTTGAGGTTGGTAAAGCTCTTCATGGCTTCCTGCACCCCTTCCTTGTAACCCAACCCCGAATCCTTGATGCCGCCAAACGGCGTCAGCTCGATCCGGTAACCCGGCACTTCCCACACGTTGACCGTACCGACCCGCAATTCGTTGATGAGCCGCGTAATCGCATCCTGACGGTTGGTGCACACACCCGACGACAATCCGAACGCCGTGCCATTGCTGATCCGGATCGCGTCGTCGAGCGTGTCGAACGTAATGATGGGCGACACCGGCCCAAAGGTTTCCTCGCGCACCAGCGACATCGCCGGATCCACGCGATCCACCACGGTGGGCGCATAAAGCGCGCCCGAGCGCTCGTTCCCCACCAGCAGGCGCGCGCCGCAGGCCACCGCCTCATTGACGCGCGCTTCGAAAAGTTGCGCCGCGGCTTCGTCGATGACGGTGCCCATCTGGTTCGCGGCATCGAACGGATCGCCGTAGGACCACGCGCGCGTCTTCTCGACCACCAGTTCGGTAAATGGCGCCGCCACGCTCTTTTGCACCAGCATGCGCTTGACGGCCGTGCAGCGCTGGCCCGAGTTCTTATAGGAGCCCTGCACGGCAAGCGTGGCCGCACGTTCGAGATCGGCGTCTTCGAGGACGATCAACGGATCGTTGCCGCCCAGTTCCAGCACGACACGCCGATACGCCGCTTTCGCGGCAATATATTTGCCGATCGCGACACCACCCGTGAACGTCACCAGTTCGGCAAGCGGGTGCGTAATCAGCTCGTCGGCGATCTCGCGCGGGTCACCGGTCAGCACCTGCAGCATCGGCTCGGGCAACCCGGCCTCATACAGGAGATCGGCCAGATAGAAAGCCGAGAGCGGCACCTTCTCGGACGGTTTCAGCAAGACCCGATTGTTGGTCGCGATAGCCGGCGCGACCTTGTGTGCGACCTGGTTCATCGGATGGTTGAAAGGCGTAATCGCGACGATCACACCGGCGAGCGGCTCACGCTGCGCAAACACGCGGCGCTTCTTGCCGTGCGGCGTCAGATCGCACGAGAAGCTCTGGCAGTCGTCGCGCAAGGCCTCGATCGCGGCGAACCTGAACACGTCGGCAACCCGCCCGATCTCGTAACGCGAATCCTGCTTCGAGAGACCGGATTCGAGCGAGATCAGATCCGACGCAGCCTCGCTACGCTCGCGCAGCAAGCCGGCCGCGCGTTCGAGAATCTGCGAGCGCTCGTAGCGCGTAAGCTTCGCCTGATAGGCGCCGGCGTATTCGAACGCGGCGCGCACATCGTCGATGCTTGCCAACGGCACCGTGCCGACGCGCAATCCGGTATACGGATCGAACACGTCGAGCGTGCGTTCGCGCGACGCCCGTTCGCCCTTCAGGCGCAGAGCTTCGACGCGAAACGCAGGATGGTCCGTCAGCACGGCATTCATGCTGCCGCCACGTGGTTCAGGGCAAGATCGAACACGTCGAAATTGCGCAAGCGCTTGCCTTCGACCAGACCGTCAAGATGCCGGTTGAAGATCAGCGGCACGACCTGTTCGGAGATGCCGCCGTGCGAACGCAGCGGCACTGTCAGCCCTGAGAGGTCATGCTCGTCGCGACGCGTGCCGAGCACTACATCACGCGTACTGACCACTACGATGTCGCCCACGCGGTCGTTCGGCAATTCGAAGCGCTCGCAAGCCGCGCGGTTATCGAGCACGACTTCGACGCCCTCAAGACCGCCCAGCCGTTCGATCACCTGCCCCGCATTCACCTCATGCGGTAGATAGATCGTGGCAAACGACCCGAGCGCGCCGTGGTGGACCACATACGGATCCGTAATCGGCAAGATCACGCGAGTCTTGCGCGCGCCCAGCCATTCGTCCATCACATCCTGCAGATAGATCACATTCGGCTCGCCGGTCAGCGGGTCGTGCTTGGCATTCATGCCATGGTCGGCGGTCAGGCCGATCACCCAGCCGAGTTCGTCGAGTTGCGCGAGATAGCGGTCCATCATCGCGTAAAAATCGTTCGCGCCCTGGGTGCCCGGCGCCCACTTGTGCTGGATATAGTCCGTGGTGGACAGGTACATCAGATCGAGCTTGCGCGTTTGCGCGAGACGCACGCCAGCGGCAAAGACGAACTCGGACAACCCCGCGCTATACACATCCGGCACCGACAAGCCCACCAGATCGAGCACATCCGCGATGCCGTTTTCTTCCAGCGTCACCGTGTCCGCTTTCTCCGCCGAGAAACAGATGCCTTTCAGTTGCCAGCCGAGCAGGCGGCGCAACTTGTCTTTCGCCGTCACCACGGCGACCGCCGCGCCTTGCCCGGCGGCGGCTGCAAGGAGTGTCCCCGCGCGCAGATAGGCGGGATCGTTCATCATCACTTCCGCGCCCTCGCCGCCGTTGGCCTGCGGATCCCAGAAGTAGTTGCCGCAAATGCCATGCACCGAAGGCGGCACACCGCAGACGATGGACAGGTTATTGGGGTTGGTGAACGAGGGAATCACGCAATCGCCTTTGAGCGCCGTGCCCTCTTTGAGCATCTTGCCGATGAACGGAGCGACGCCCGCCGCCACCGCGGCTTCAAGATAGTCGTACTCGCAACCGTCGACGCACACAACGACCGTAGGCCTCGGCGACAGCCGGTAGGCCCGGCCATTCACTTCCACACTGCGCTCGCTCTGTTCGGACTGGATAGACATCGCTCTCTTCCCTGCGCGTGATTCCGCGCGTTCTTCGTCGATCGGGGCGGGCAACGGCAACATGCTCCACTGTCCCGCCGGTTCAACCGCCTAAACTTGCTGGCCGGCCGCCTCGGCCGCTTGACAAGCCTCATGCGCCCGCTGCAAACCGCCGTTCACGTGCGCATGCATCAGCGCCGCGGCATGCTCGGCATCGCGCGACGCGAGCGCTGTCAGAATGGCGCGATGCTCGGCCAGCGAGCGCTCCATCGCGTCGGCATGCACAACCAGCGCCGCGCGCCGGAACAAACTCAGTTCACCCACCAGACGCCGGTACGTCTCATACAGCTTGGTATTTCCTGCCGCCGCGACGATGCCGTCGTGGAACGCCACATTGGCGCGTGCATAGGCATCATGGTCCGCCGTGTCGAGCGCGCTGCGCATCGCGTCGATCTGCTTGCGCAGACCCGCCAGTTGCGCCGCGTCGATGCTCGCCGCCAGCATCCGGCACGCCGCCTCTTCCAGCACGGCCCGCACGGCGTAAATCTCATCCGCCTCCGCGAGCGACACGACCCGCACGAACACTCCGCGGTTCTTTTCGGTCCGCACCAGCCCCGCCTGCTCGAGCGCGCGGAACGCTTCGCGCACCGGACCTCGCGAGACCTGCAGACGCGCGGCCCAGTCCGCCTCGTTGAGCTTGGCGCCGGGAACCAGCGCGCCTTCAATGATGTTCCGTTCAATCTCGTCGCGCACCAGCGCCGTGAGCGAATGCCGGCGTACGACGTCAATCGGATCGGCTGAGGCTGTTTCCATATTTTCAGTCATTTCGACATTTTTTGCCACATCAACATGTGTCGAACGGCGACTTGGCGTTCGACACCGGAAGTCAGGGCAAGCGGCCGGTCAGTCGGTCCGGCGGCGCGGGACCCGCGCGGCGATCAGCAGCAGCGCAGCGAGTGAGACAAGCAGCAGGATCAGCGAGAGCGCGGAGGCCGGCAGGTAGTAGCCGCGCTCGACCTGGCCGACCACGACGATCGGCACCGTCGCGAAGCCAGGCGGATAAACAGTCAGCGTCGCGCCCAGTTCGCCGAGCGAAAGCGCGAAGCCAAGCGCGAGACTCGCGCGGATGGCCGGCACCAGTTGCGGCAGCACGACACGCCGCAGCACCATCGCCGGCGGCGCGCCCAGACTCGCGGCGGCCTCGCGCAGAATGGTCAGCTCCGGGCGCAACGCGGCGGCCGCGCAGCGGTAGCAGAACGGCAACACCAGGGCGAGCTGCACGAACACGACAATCGCCGCCGAACTCGACAGGTCGAGTGGGCGCTTGTGATACGCAATCAGCACGGCGAGCCCAAGCACCACGCTCGGCACGCCGTTGGGCATCATCGCGATCGTATCGACGAGCGCGCCCAGCCCGCGACGGTCGCGTCCTTCGAGCGCCAGCGCCAGCCAAAGTCCGAGGATCGTGCCCAGTACCGCCACGCCGAAGCCGATCTCGAGGCTCGTGCTGAGCGCATCGAAATCGCTCGAACCGAGCCGCTCGAACCAGCGCATGCTGAAACCGTCGGGCAGCATCGTGCCCGACCAATGGGCGGCTACGCTCGACAGCGCCACCACCACCACCGGCAACACGAACAGCCAGAAGCACAGCAAGGCGGCGAACGCCATGAACACGCCGCCGGCGACGCGCGTCAGCAGACTGCGCTGCACCGGCCGCGCACGCTTGTGCATGACCGGCAAGACAGTGGGATCCAGTTCGACGGCCATTACCGTGCTCCTCTAACCTTGCGTCGGTTGACCTGGCGGTACAACGCATACAGCGACAAAGACATCATCAGCATCACGACCGCGCCAGCGGCGGCAGTCGGCAGATCCAGATCGACGGTCGCCGAACTGTAGATGGCCACCGGCAGCGTGATCAGATGCGCGCTGCCGAGCACCAGCAGAATGCCGAACTCGTTCAGGGTCAGCAGGAAGCAGAGAATCGTCCCGGCTGCAATGCCCGGCCACGCCAGCGGCAGGATCACCTTGAACGCCACCATCAGGCCGTTCGCGCCGAGACTGCGGGCGGCTTCGATCAGGCGCATGTCGAGCGTCGCGAACGAAGCGAGTGTGGGACGCACGACGAACGGCGCGTAGAACACCACTTCCGCGAGAATCACCCCGCCCACGCCGAACAGGAAGTCGAGCGGCGGCGCCTGCAGATGGAACAGCCGCTGCAAGCCGATACTGACCGAGCCTTGCGAGCCGTACAGAAAGATCAGCGTGAAGGCCACGAGAAACGAGGGAAACGCGACGAACAGTTCGAGGAAACGCGTCACGAGCCGCGCGCCGGGAAATGGCTTGAAGAACAGCAGCGAGGCCAGCGCCACACCGAGCAGCGAAGCCAGACCCGCACTCGCGAACAGGATCCACAGCGTCGTGCCGACCACGCCGCGCGTTTCGGGATTGCCGAAGAAGTTGCCGTAAGCCTGGAAACCGAATCCGCCGTGCGGGCCGGTCAGGCTCAGCAACACGAGCCGCACCAGCGGATAGATCACCAGCGGCCCCAGCACCACCACGGCGAGGAACAGCAAATGCCATTGAGCCGCGCGTTCGCGGCGGCGCACCGCGGCCGCGTGCGATGCGAAGGTGGCGGCGCGCCGCGCGTCGCCGAGCGCGTCCGGGCTATCAGGGGTTGATAAGGACGACATCGTCTGCCTCATAACGCAGGGAGATACGCGCGCCCTTTTCGGGCGACATGCCGTGGCCGCGCTGCATGGTGACGAGCACGGGTTCGTTAGGCATTGCGTCGAGGACGACGGATACCGACAGCACCGCGCCGTACCATTCGACCGAAGTGATCAAGCCGTGCAGATGTCCTTCGCCGAGCGGAACGATCCGCAGCGCCTCGGGACGCAGGCAGGCCACCCGCTCGCGCTCGTTGTAGCGCGAATCGCCCATCGAAAACGCAACGTGCGGCGGCAGCAGATTGGCCGCGCCGAGATAACGCGCGACGAAGCCGTCGTTCGGCTGGTCGTACAGTTGCTGCGGCGTGCCGAGTTGCGCGATATGGCCTTCGCGCATCAGCAGCGTGCGGTCGGACAGCACCAGCGCGTCGTCCTGATCGTGCGTCACGCAGACGATGGTCAGATTCGGCAGGCGCTCATGCAGCGCCTTCAGTTCGGAGCGCACCGAGGCGCGCAGATTGGCATCGAGTGCGGAAAGGGGTTCGTCGAGCAGCAGCACATCCGGCTCGATCACGAGCGCACGAGCGAGCGCCACGCGCTGCTGCATGCCACCCGAAAGTTGCGCCGGCATCACATGACCGGCATCGCCCAGTTGCACGAGCTTGAGCGCTTCCGCGACGCGCCGGGCAATATCCTTGGACGACTCGCGACGCGCGCGCAAGCCGAATGCCACGTTATCGAACACTGAGAGATGCGGAAACAGCGCGTAGCTCTGGAACAGCAAACCGAGATTGCGCTTGTGCGGCGGCACGTGTGTGAGGTCGTGACCGGCCACCGTCAAGGTGCCGGCCAGTCCGTCCGCCTCGATGAATCCGGCGATGAAACGCAACAGCGTCGTCTTGCCACAACCGCTGCGGCCGAGCACCGTCAGCAATTCGCCGCGCTCGATGTTCAGCGACAGGTCGTCGAGCACCGTGCGCGTGCCGAAGCGCACGGTCAGATGCTCGATCTGCACGCCGCCGGGCGTGCCCGGTTGCGCCGCAGCGAGCGCCTCCGGTGAGGCGCCGAGCGCGCCAGGGGCAAGAGTGGCGGTATTCACCGGATTCATCCTCCAACTAAGGTATTGCGGGTAAAGGCCCCGGCCGCCCGGCCAGTCGAATAGCCGGATAGTTAGCCGTGCATCGAGCCAACTATCCGGCAACCACGTGGCAACTGCATGGCAACGGCGGCCGAGGCGTGCTGCGAGACCTGCTGCTTACTGCGCCGGCTTGACGACTTCGACCTGCTTGCCGGAGTCACCGATCACGTCGTTCTTCCAACGCGCGGTCCAGTCGGCCTTCTTCGCCATCACCTGGGTCCAGTCCACCGGAATCAGCTTCACGCCGGCGATGGCCTGCTTCACCGCTTCACCGTTCTTGCCGGCGAGCGGCACGTCGGTGCGGCCCGGGATACCGAAGATGTCCGGCACCTTGGCCTGCACTTCCTTCGACATCAGGTAGTCGATCAGCTTCTTGCCTTCAGCCTGGTTCGGGCCGTTCTTGATCAGGCCGATCGCGTACGGCAACTGGAAGGTCGTCGGCTTGCCGCCGGGCGCTGCGGCGAGGAAGATCGGCTTGAGCGACAGGCCGCCATTGGCTGCGTCGTCAAGGTCCATCTGCAGGTCGCCGTTGGCGAGCGAGATTTCGTTGCGCGAAAGCAGCACGTCGAGGTAGCCCGTGCCCTTGGTGTGGAACTTGGCGCTTTGCTCCAGCTTCTTCAGATAGTCGAACGCCTTGTCTTCACCCATCAGCGAGGTCGTGAGGATGATCACGGCCATGCCGTCGCCGGCGGTCGCCGGGTTCGAGTAGGCAATCTTGCCGGTGTAATCCGGATGCAGCAGATCGGCAAACGTCTTCGGCTGGGTCTTCACGACGTCCGGGTTGATCGCGAACGAGAAGTAGTTGTTCACGAACGTCGCCCACGTCCCGTTCGACGCCTTGGCGATCGCCGGCACGTTCTTGTAGTTGGCGCTCTGGTAAGCCTGCAGCAGGCCGGACTGATCGGCTTGCTGGATGAACGGAGGCAGCGTGACGAGAACGTCGGCCTTCGGCTGGTCCTTTTCGATCGTCGCGCGGTTCACCACCTCACCGCTGCCTGCCGTCACGATGTTGACCTTGACGCCTTCCTGCTTTTCAAAACCCGGCAGCACATCCTTGTAGAGATTTTCGAGGCCGTCGGCCGTGTACAGCACCACCGCGTCGGCGGCCTGGGCCGGCAGCGCCGCGCCTCCAAATGCAGCAGCCACCACGAGTGCCGGCAAAGTTTTGCGGACGATGTTGGCAGTCGCGCGAAGGTGATTCGTCTTTTTCATGTCGCTCTCTCCGAAAGGCAATAAACCAGACGGTCGGGAAAACCCGATACCTGTTGTGATTTGACGGCGGTAGCGCCGCGCCGCTTGCGTATGCCCACAGCCGATTGCCAGGATAGTGCGATTGCAGATTGCTGACAACCTTGCTGCTTCTTTTCCAGCCAGACTTACAGCCAACCTCGCACTTTGGCGCTGCCTGCCTTGCCTGAACGGGCACCGCAAGGATTGCAGGTTTCCGTGACAGCGCCGTGACCATTCTGTCTATTTCCAACAAATGACACAATTCGCCAATAATATGCAAATCGGAATGTGGTCAAAAAAGTTTATTCATCTGACGACGGAGGCTTTGTGATTACTGGAAACGACCCGATCCTGCTCACCCCGGGGCCGCTGACAACCTCGCCCGCCACGCGCCAGGCCATGCTGCGCGACTGGGGTTCGTGGGATGCCGCCTTCAACCGGATGACCCAGACTGTGTGCGCCGACCTCGTCGAGATCGTACACGGTGAAAACGACTACGTTTGTGTGCCGTTGCAGGGCAGCGGCACCTTTGCCGTCGAAGCGGCCATCGGCACGCTGGTGCCGCGCCAGGGCTGCGTGCTGGTGCCCAACAACGGCGCGTACTGCGCGCGCCTGATCCGCATCCTGCAGCGGCTCGGCATTGCGTATGTGGAACTGCCGCTGCGCGAGGACGAGCCGGTCAGCACAGCGGCGATCGAGGACGCCTTCAACCGCGACTCGCGCATTACCCATGTGGCTCAGGTGCACCTGGAGACGAGCGCCGGCCTGCTCAATCCGCTCGACGATATCGCCGCACTGTGTCAGCGGCACGGCAAGAGCCTGATTGTCGACGCCATGAGTTCGTTCGGCGCCCTGCCCATCGATCTGCGCAAGGGCGGCATCGACGCGCTGGTGTCGGCCAGCGGCAAATGTCTGGAGGGTGTGCCGGGCATGGGGTTTGTGATTGTGCGCCGCAGCGTGCTGGACGCCGCCGCGGGCCGTTCGCCTTCGCTCGCGCTCGACCTGCAGGATCAATACGCGTACATGCAGAAGACCACGCAATGGCGCTTCACGCCGCCCACGCACGTGCTTGCCGCGCTGCGCTGCGCACTCGACCAGTTCATCGCGCAAGGCGGCCAGTCCGCCCGCGGCGCGCGCTACATGCGCAACTGCGCGGCCTTGATCGAGGGCATGACGGCGCTCGGCTTCGAGCCGTTCCTGAAACCGGAGGTGCAGGCGCCGGTGATCGTGACCTTCCATGCACCGCGCGATCCGGCGTGGAATTTTGCGGATTTCTACGCCGCTGTGCGCGAGGCCGGTTATGTGCTGTATCCGGGCAAGCTGACCCAGGTGGAGACGTTCCGGGTGGGCTGTATCGGTGCGATCGACGCTAACGAACTGCACAACGCAGTCGCCGCGATCGGCCGCACGCTGGCCTGTCTCGGGCTGAGCGTCAAATGAGACCGGCGCGCGTCCGGTCACTGACCTGATCAGGCGATCAGCAGTTCCGGCCCGCGCGCGGCGATGGCCTTGGCGAGCGTGCGGTCCGGCGCCAGCTCGGTCACGAGATAGCGCGCGCTTTCGAAGCCGTTGATGCGCACCGGCGTGACCCGCCCGAACTTTGAATTGTCCGCCACGACCACCACCAGATTCGCGGCCGAAATCATCCGGCTGCGCACTTCGGCGACCATGCGCGTGTAGTCGGTCAGCCAGGCATCTGGCGTAATGCCGCCCGCGCCGACGAAGGCAAAATCCGCGTGGTACTGCGTCAATTGCTGCACCGTGTCGAGGCCAAAGGTGGCGTCCTCGTTCTCCGAGAGCTCGCCGCCCAGCAACGTCACGCGATTCTCGTTACGCCGGCCGAGCAGCAACGCGATGCGCCAGTCATTGGTATACACCGTGAGCCGGTGCCGCCCGGTCAGTGCGCGCGCCACGGCCTGCGTGGTGCTGCCCGAGTCGATGATGAGCGAGGCGCCGTCCGGTACCAGTTCGGCCGCGCGTTCGCCGATAGCCCGCTTGGCGCTGGCGTTGGCTGCCTCGCGGACATCCAGATCGGGCTCGCGGCGGTCGCCCGACAATGCGCCGCCGTGCGTCGTCACGATCAGGCCGCGACTGGCCAGGGTATTCAGATCGCGCCGGATGGTTTCGCGCGAGACGTTCAGTTCGCGTACCAGCTCGGCTACCGACAGCGCGCCGTTCCGAGTGACTTGCGCGAGAATGTATTGATGACGTTGTTCAGCAAGCATCGATAGACGGCCGGCGAGCGGCGCACTTAGGTTCAGGAGTGCGCCGTATTGTAGTACGCGGCGCGTGCGGATGCTCCTGTTGCCACGCTTCCCTGCTAACCTGACGGCTCAGGCAGCGTGTTGTCCGATGCGCGCCGCGTCACCCGACCTGCCCATGCCACCTCTGTTTCGCCGATTACTGCTGCTCTTCCATGCGCTGCGCTTCGGCGCGCGTCTCTTCTGGCTCGCGGCCCCGCGCGAGCACAAGCTGCACTGGATAATCACGCTCGTGAAGCGTGTGCATGCCACCGAAGGCGGCCGCAACAGCCTGCACAGCATGCTGCCCGCGCTGGGACCGCTCGCCACCACCTTTATCCAGAGCCTGGCGACGCGCCCGGAACTCGCCACCGGCACCCTGCATGACGCCTTCGATGCGATCGGCCGGCTGGAAACGCCGCTGCCGCCGGAGCAGGTCGAGGCGGCGCTGGCGAGCGCGCTCGGGCGTCCGTTGACGGGGCTCTTCGCGCAGATCGACCGGGTCCCCGCGCGCAGCGGCTTCGCCGAGCAGACTCATCTCGCCCGCCTCGCCGTGCCGGTAAACGGCCACCGCGACATTGCGATCAAATTCGTCCGCGCGGCGCAGGTCCAGCAGATCGGCGACGAACTGGCCTTGCTGCGCTGGGTGGCCCGCTGGCTGGAAAAATTCTCCGGCAGTGCGCGCCGCCTGCAAATCCGCGCGCTTGCCCAGTCCTTCACCGACGACGTGCTGCGGCGCTTCGACCTGCGCGCCGAAGCGGCCAATCTGAGCCAGACCGGCCATCACTTCGACGGCGACAAACGGCTTGCCGTGCCGGACGTGATCTGGGAGTTGTGCGGCACGCATACGCTCGCGGTGCAGCACATCGAGACACTGGCCGCCACGGATCTCCCCGGCTTGCTCGAGCATCGCGTCAAGCTCGCGCCGCTGGCTACGCACCTCGTCGAGGTGGTCACCGAGCAGGCCTTCCAGCACGGATTCTTTCACGCCACGTTCGACGCCGGGCATGTGCGCGTGAGCATCGAACCCGACACGCTCGGCCGTATCGTGCTGGCCGAATTTGCGGCGATGTCGAGCCTCTCCTCGCACGAACGCGAATTCTTCGTGCATGGCGCCACCGCCTTGTTCGACCAGGACTACGCGCGCCTCGCCGACCTGCATCGCGACGCCGGCCACGTCGATGCGTCGACCCGCACCGAAGTGCTGGAGGCCGAGCTGCGCCGACGCAGCGAAGCGCATTTCGCGGCCGAGCCCGCGGACCGCACGGCCGGCGCGCTGTTTCATCATCTGCTGCACGCGGTGCAGCCGTTCGAAGGCGCCGTTTCGCCACGGCTCGCGACCGCCCAGCGCTCGTTCGAACAGGCGGAGATGTTGGCGCGCGCCCTGCATCCGGGCGTCGATACCTGGAACGTCGCGCGCTCCGTGCTGGCCGGCATCGCGCAGCGCGACGTCGACCATCGCGGCTGGATCAAGCGCATCGGCCAGGAGTTGCCGCATCTCGCGCATATGCTACCGCGCGTGCCGCAACTCGCGGTGCGCTACCTGCAGCGCCAGCATGACGCGGGAGGCGCGCGGCAGCATGCGCATCTGATGCGCGAGCTCGGTGTCGAATATCGGCGCACGCGGATCCTGCTGTGGGCGTGTGCCGTGTGCGGCGGCCTGCTCGGCGCGGGGGCAGTGCTGTTGGCACGGTGAGGCGGGTTGATATTCGACCGAGGTTCGACTAAGCGCTCCGGCAGGCTTTGCCGCGCCCGCCCCGGTCAATCGGCCGTATCCGCGGCGGCCGGCACTTTCGCCACCGCTTTGCTGCCCGGCGCCGGCGACCATGCCGGACGCTTCTTGCGTTCCGAGTCGACCACGACGATGTAACGCCCTGCCCACGGCGTCACCTGACGATCGCTATGCAGCACCCATAGCGACTTGCCCGACTCGACAAGCGCCTCATACTCGGCATCGAGAATGCCGTAGTGATCGAAGAACACATTGAGCGACGCGGGAATCCGCACGCAGCCTTTCGAATGACGAATGCCGAGCAGCGGTTCGAGCTTGTCGGGATCCGTGGCATGCATCTGAAAGCGCATCTGCGACATGCCCCCCTTGCCCCAGCCGCGTTCGCCCTGCGCCCAGCCGAGATCGAAGATCCGCATGTCGCGCTTGCCGTAGCCGCGAATGCCGTTCTGGTTCATCGTGCCTTCGGCGCGGAAATCCATGTTGTCGGGCGTATGTTCGAACACGCCGAGCGGCGTGATGAAGTGGTCGAACTCGCCCGGCCTTCCCGTCGCTACTGGGGACGCCCCGATCATCACCCACTTGTCGGAAGGCGTAGGACGAAAATAGATGAAGAGCGCCTGGACGTTGGCGTTCCGATCGACCAGCACGACGTATTCGCCCGACAGATTGCCGAGCTGATTTTGCTCAAGCGCCGCCTCGAGCCGTTCGCCGTATTCCTGCTGGGCCGCCGCCGGCACATTCAGACGGCGGGTGACGACGCGGGCAAACACGGCGCGCAACAGCAGCGCCCGATGCGGATCGACCACCCCCGCGGCGTCCGGCGCCGCGACGGCGGAGGCCGTGATATCGACCGGCGGCGCGGCTTCGCTCTTCGGCGCACCCGCAGCGAACGCAAGGCTAAAACAGCACGAAAATAATACGGCGGACAACGCACGGATTTTATTTTCAACGCATGGCGCCCGGTTAGCGATACGCCGATGAATTTCAGTCCAATGAAACGTTCTGTTTTTCACAGGCTGGTCAAGCCGCTTCTTGTGGTTCATCGTGTATTTGAGGAAATCTGCCTGTTATCGACCGTCAAGCATTGACCGTCAGGCGGTCCATTCAGCGTGCAGATAGACACGATATTACTCAGCGCATCTATTGTCGATCACCGTTCCGCTCGCTCGCGCGGGCCACGCTTTCAATATCCGACATTTATCTGACACCGCGCTGACGCATTTAAATCGACCAGCAGATTGAATATAAACTGGAAATGCCCCGCTAAACCGGCTGCTGCAGATGAGCGGCATAACCGGCAAAATAGCCACCGGCCATGCCCAGTTGAACACGGGCCCGGCCTCCCTTTCGGTCAACCGCCCACTTGCAAAGGAAGAACATGACTCAACCCGATTCGCTCGAACGCCAACGGCGCATCGCCGCGGAAATGCATGTCACCGAGGACTTCGTCGCAGAGCGGGAGATCGAGCGGCGCGTCGTGTTTCTTGTGCAGTACCTGCGCGCGAGCGGTCTGAAGACCTATGTGCTAGGCATTAGCGGCGGCGTCGATTCAACCACGGCGGGGCGTCTCGCGCAGCTTGCGGTCGAACGCTTGCGCGCGGAGCACTACGAAGCGCGCTTCGTCGCGGTGCGCCTGCCTTATGGGGTCCAGCAGGACGAAGCGGATGCGCAGCAGGCACTCGCCTTCATTCGCGCCGACGAAAACCTGAGTATCGACATCAAGCCCGCGGCCGACGCCATGCTCGCCTCACTGAGCGCCGCCGGCGTGCCGTTCGCCGACGCCGCGCAGCAGGACTTCGTGCACGGCAATATCAAGGCGCGGCAACGCATGATTGCGCAGTACGCGGTGGCGGGAGCGCGCGGCGGCGTCGTGATCGGCACCGACCATGCGGCCGAATCGGTCATGGGATTTTTCACCAAATTCGGCGATGGCGGCGCGGACATCCTGCCGCTCGCGGGCCTCAATAAACGACGGGTGCGTGCTGTCGCCCGAGCCCTGGGCGCCGCCGACGCACTGGCGCACAAGGTGCCGACCGCGGATCTGGAAATGTTGCGTCCGCAACGTCCCGACGAAGATGCGTATGGCATCCCGTACGACGACATCGACGATTTTCTGGAGGGCAAGGAGGTGACGGCAGCCGCCCGAGAGACCGTGCTGCGCTTCTATGAAAGCACGCGTCACAAGCGTGCACTGCCGTACACGCCATTCGACTGGCCTGAGCAGTCGTGAACGATCGATCGCGCATCGAGAAGTGCGCGACGACTTGACCGACGGCTGGGTGGGCATATGCCCACCCAGCCGTCGACTAAAAAACCTGGGACAAAGCGCCGCTCAGGCTGGCGGCGGATCTTCTTCGTCGAACAGTTCGCCGCTCGCTGCCAGCGGAACGCCGCCCAGATGCTTGCCCTGCAACTGCCGCGCAATGACTTCGCCGACATAAGGGCCGTCCGTTGCCAGTTCGACGGTGGCAGACGCCTTGGGCGTCCCGATCTCATGAACCGTTATGCTTTTCGCGTAGTGCCCCAGTTCATGCTCGAGAAACTCGCGCACCTCCTGCTCGGAACACGATTGGGCGATGTTACTGACAAACAGGTTCATGTTCGCAACGCCTTAGCGCCCGCGGCGGTCGGTGCTGCGAATGCGGATGGGCTGCAGGCTGGCGCGCTTTCTGGCTTCCGCGATGGCGGCGACGCCGGTGATCAGGGCTGCGCCGAATGCGGCCAATGACAGATATAAGGCAATCATTTCAAATCTCCCCTTCGAATTTCGTCCCGTTATCAGGATAGAAAGAATCGACCGCGGATACGATGCGACACATTGTCGTGAGCAATTTCGATTCCTGCCATCCCACTCCCAGCAAGGCTCACCGGACCAGGCCGAAAAGCGCAATGACCTGTTGACGGTAATCGCCTGAGACAGGCAGCGTCGAAAAAACCCATTAATGCACTGTACCTGAATAAGCGCGCAAACAAATATCTAAACCGCGCGCTTTGGTGGGACCGCCACATTTCAGGCAAGGCACGGGATCAAGGGACGATGGGAACGGCTCGCACGCAGCGTGTCATGGTTCACTGTCGTGGCTGCTGGTGGCCACGTTGACACCGCTCACATCGCACGAGTCCCGACCAAACCCCGCGTACGCCGCGGACCAGTTACCGACGATGGCAGCCTGCGCATCGCTCAGGCTCAATTTGCCTTCGCAGACGCAACGTTTGAGGTGCACCACGAAGCGCGCCTTGCGGCGCTCGCCGCCGGTGCCCGCCCACGGCAGCAGGTCGAGATTGGCCGGTGCGTCAGGTGAACCGCCCAGCAAGACCGGCACGCGCCGGTCGAGCGCGTAGTCGGTGCCGTCGTCTGCGGCAATGCCGCGCTCGGCCAGCAACCGTTGCTTGTGCTCCATCATGACGTCGAACGGCGGCGAGACGGCGTCGGCGTAGTCGGGACGGCAGATCGTGCCGGCGATCGACTGCTGGGTCACGTGCTCGTCCAGCATCGCGGCACTCTGCGCCGCGGCCTGGCCGGCGCGCAATCCGGCAACCGCGCCGAACATCACGACGATGCCGATCCGCGCAACCCGTCCAACGTCACGACGATAAGCCTGTTTGAACGCGCACACGGCGCCGGATTTCCTGCTGCGTTGCGGTTCGTCCCGCCTGCCTGCCTTTCCTGGATTCATTCTTCAGCGCGCCAGGCCTTGACGCGGAATGGTTAAATTCGCAGGACAATTAAAACACATTCACTCCCGACGAGGAAAATTCACCCGGTGCGGACGCGGTTTCGAAAGAGGCCAGGCGGCATACCGGAGAAGAAATGACCGATACGTCGTGTGCTTTCGTTGCCGCTTGGCGCCGGGTGCCGGGTGCCGGGTGCAGCAGATTGCCGCACCCTACCGTCTCACCCGCGCACGACGCCTAGCTCGGCCTGCGGGCCTGCAAATCCCGGATGCGCAACATAGCGCCGGTGTTGGCGACGGCTGCGTCATACATCTTGGCCACATCCGCTTTGAGCGCCGTGCGCGAATTGCCGTCGAGATAGATCATGTGCCCCGAAGGATAGAAACGCGCGGAGAGGTTCTGGCGTACCTGCGGGCTGACGAGCGGCATCTGCTGCAGGTCGAGCACGGTCTGGTAAAACGGCGTGACAAAGTCGTAAAAGCCGTTCGCCGACAGCACCTTCAGGTCCACGTTCAGCGCCATGACCGCCGCGAGGTCGCCGGCGGTGTAGAGAATCACGTTGCCCTTCGCGTCGATGCCTTTCTGCGCGCCGGTCGGATCGATATGGCTGAAGTCCCAGTACTGGAACGCCTGATCGTTCAGATCGGTGAACGACGAGTTCGACGTGTACAGCAACTGCTCGTTCAGATAGACGTTCCACATGGTCGTGTAGACGCCCGTCACCGCCGTCATGGTCGGATCGTTGCCGCCCGAGTTCGGATTGATCTTGCCCGCGATGCCGGTTTCGATGGCGGTCACGCGGCCGTCATATTCCCCGAGCGCGAGCCCCTTCGATTTCAGCAAGGTGGTCAGGAACAGCGAATTGCCGCGGCTGTCGTACCCGGCGATGTCGAGACTCCACGCGAGCAGCGTCGCCTTGTCGATACCGGTGTATTCGCTCAGCTTTTCGACCGTCGCGGGATCCGTGGCCGGCACTTTGCGCAACGCGGCCAGGTAATCCGTGCGCGAGAACTGGGCGACCTCTTCGGCAAACGCGCCGAGATCGGTCGGCGTGGGCGCGATGCCGAGCTTCTTGTGGTACCAGGCGTCCGCGGCAGCCGTGGGCAACGCGCCAACCGGATTGCCCGACTGCGTGTAGTCGAGAATCGACGACTGCAGCGTGATGCCGTTCAGATCGACGCCGTCCTCGTGCAGCAGGTAAGCCAGCACGCAGCTACGCGCGGTGCCGTACGACTCGCCATAGAGAAACTTCGGCGAGTTCCAGCGGTTGTTCTTGGTCAGAAAGCGCTTGATGAACTGCTTGATCGAGTTCGCGTCCTGATCCACGCCCCAGAAATTGCGGTTCGTGTTCGGCGCAATAGCCGCCGAGTAGCCAGTGCCGACCGGATTGATAAACACCAGGTCGCTCTTGTCGAGCAGGCTGTCGGGGTTGTCTTCCAGCGAATACGGCGCGGGCGGCGTGAAGCTCGGCATCGCCGTCTTGATACGGCGCGGCGCAAACGAGCCGAGCAGCACGAAGACCGAGGACGAACCCGGTCCACCGTTGTAGAAAAACGTAACGGGACGGGTGTCTTCCTTCTGGTTGTCCGCCGTGAACGCCACGTAGAACATCTTGGCGTTGGGGACGGAACTGCTCGGATCGACCGTCACGAGGTGGCCGGCCGTCGCGGTATAGGGAATCTTGCGGCCGCCGATCACGATCGTGTGCTTCGTGATGGCGGCGTTCTCCGTCGCGTCGGTCACGGAGTCGTTGGGGCCGTTACCGTAAGCGACGGGATCGAAGAACGGCTGATCTCCGGCAGGGTGCGCCGCCTTCGCGGCCGCCCCGGCGGGAGCAGCATGGGAATTGTGTGACGACTGCGGACTGCCGGAACCTGACTCGGTGTTCGTCATGATCGCTCCATCGGATTCGTTTACGTCATTTACATCGTATGGGCGCCGTATAAGCGCTGTCTCTGGTCACGAACCACTCTGCTTTGCTACTCAAACCCGCACACCACAAACAGGCGGCGTCGCCGCACGCCTGCCCGCACGACTATAGTGCCGCCGCGACTTTCTCGCCATTGGGGCTGCCAAGTCCGGTACAGGCATCCCAGCCCGCCGATGCTTCATAGCTGCCGTTGTTGCCCTGCGTAATGTCGCGCAGCGCGCTGGGCGCGGCATACAGTTTCGGATTGACGAAGCCCACCGGGGCACCGTTGGCCGCATTGATGCGGGCAATCAGCGCCGCCCACAGCGGCGCCACCGCGCTCGTGCCGCCCACCACCGTTTGCGAACCGTCGATCAGCACGTCGTAGCCGCTGTCCGGCGAGGCGTCGCCCGCCACGTCCGGCACGCCGCGTCCGCTGAGCGCCGTTTTCACGCCTTCCTTACTGGTGGACGACAAGCCCTGCTGCCACGTCGGCACCGCAAATGCCGTGCTGACCCCGCCACCGGTCGCGCCGCCCTGGGTTCCGTCGTTCCACACCACTTCCTTCGTGATGGTTTGCCCCGACGCCGTCAGCCGCGTGCCGCCGCACGCCAGCACGTATGGGCTGGAGGCGGGGAAATCGACCACGTTGCCGCTGCCCGAGCCATCGCTCGAGCCGCTGTCGCCCGAGGCCACGCAAACCGTCACGCCCATGGTCGCGGCGGCTTGCAGCACGCTGTTGAACGCCTGCAGCGATTGCGACGTCCACGACGACTCAGGACCGCCCCAACTGATCGAAATGACCGATGGCTTGTTGGTGGTGTCGTGAACCGCGCTGCTGACTGCGTCGATGAAGCCGGTATCGGTGTTCGTCGTGAAGTAGACCGCGACTTTGGCGCCCGGCGCGATGGCCCCGACCACCTCGATATCGAGCGTCACTTCGCCGTCCGGCCCGTTGGCGTCGCCGGTGGGCTGGTTGGCGCCGTTGTCGACGCCCACCGCGACCACCGTGGGTCCGTTGACGCCGAGGTTGGAAAAATAGGTATTGAGGTCGGAGGTCTCGTAGCCGCCGCCGAGTTCGATAATGCCGACGCACTCGCCGCTGCCGTCGCCTTGCGGGAACTGGTAGAGCGTAGCGACCTGCAATGGCGTGAACGACGCCGGCTGCGGCGACTTCGACGCGTGGATAGGCGGGCGAATACGGAAGTGCGGACGCGCCTGCGGCCGGTTGTCGAGCCCCAGCACGGCCGTCACGATGCCCGATAGATTATCGGGCACGCTGATCGTGCCGGTACGGCCGCGATACTGGCCGATGGCATGGTGCTGGTAATGCTGCAGTTCCACGTCGAACGCCGACTGGAACTGTGCGATCGTGCCGCCCAGTACGACAGTGCGCGCAGCCGGGTCTTCGCGCACCACCGTCAGGCCGGACTGCGCCGCAAAAGTTTTGACCTTGGCGATATCCTCCGCCGCTGCGCCGAATTCCTTGGCAAAGGCTTCACGCGACAACGGCTTGACGCCCGGATCGCCCGCTTCGATTTTGCCGAGCAAGGCGTCGAACTGCGCCTGCGCGTGACGGCGCAAGACCACGTGCACCTGAATGCGTTCTGCGGGATTGCAATTGCCGACCAGCGTTGAACCTTCCGCTACCGATCGCTCACTTCCTTGCAGGGGATGCTTGGCCATTGTTTCGATACTCCTCGGTGCGCAGCCGTGAGGCTGCACGGTAGTCCCGGCGGGCGCGCCCATCCGTACCGGTGATAGCAACGGATTGCGGCACGGCCCACGCGGGGGTCTGGTTGCCAGGACACGTCAAGCCGTCCGACAAATCCATTCCAACACAGTTCCGGGACGGGCAACAGTTGTCCGGATGGCCAACGTCAATGCGTGCGTCACACAGGTCGCGCTATGATGCTGCAGCGGCGAACCAGCCGTTGCATTGGCTCGTGCGCCGAACGTGCGCGCGCGTCGAAGAATCCGAGTGAATCAGAGGAACGTTCCATGTCCATTTCGATGTATCAAGCGTCCGTGCCCGTGCTGGTGCGCGGCTTGACCAACCTGCAAGCCATTCTCGGCAAGGCCGAGGCGCACGCCGCCGAAAAGCAGATCGACCCGTCGGTGTTCATCGGCGCCCGTCTCTTTCCGGACATGCTGCCGCTCGTGCGCCAGGTCTACATCACGACCGATACCGCCAAAGGCTGCGCCGCGCGTCTCGCCGGCGTCGAGCCGCCCAAGTACGACGACGTCGAAACGACGTTCGAAGACCTGCACGCGCGCATTCAGAAAACGATTGATTACCTGAAGGAATTCAATGCGGCGCAGATCGACGGCTCGGAAGAACGCTCGATCACGCTGAAGATGCGCAGCGGGCCGATCGAATTTACCGGCCTGAGCTATCTGCTGCAGTTCGTGCTGCCGAACTTCTACTTCCACGTGACGACCAGCTACGACATCCTGCGCCACAACGGTGTCGAACTCGGCAAGCTGGACTACCTCGGCGGCCGTTAAAGGCAGCGGCCCTGGCTGGCCGCTCGCGTGGCCACTCAGGCCGCCACCGCTCAGATACGCGGCTGGAAGGCAATGATGCTCATGCCGGCCAGCGTGAACGCCACACCGGCCAGGTCCCAGAGGGTTGGCCGCACCTGCTCGACGCACCACAGCCACAGAATCGCCACCGCCACGTAGACGCCGCCATAGGCCGCATACACCCGGCCGGCGGCCGCGCCGTGCAACGTCAGCAACCACGCAAACGCGGCGAGACTCAGCGCGCCGGGCACCAGCAACCATGCGGAGCCCCCGTCCTTGAGCCAACGCCAGGGTAGATAACAGCCCAGGATCTCGGCAATGGCGGTCACGGCATACAGCAGAAAAGTCTTCATCGAACGGCAAATAGTGTGAGTGATTGAGTATCGGCAGACAGCGAGGCGCCGTTTGCGCCGTCGCGTCTATCGCCTTTATTAACACAATCACTTTGCCGGCGCTGCGGCGCGCGGCTAGTCGAGCGACAGGCGCAAGGCAAAGCCGATCAGGGCGGCGGAAAAGGTCCAGCGCTGCACCGTTTGCGCGAGCGGATGAGCTCGCATCCAGTTCGAAATGCGCGCGGCGCCGATCGCATAGGTTGCATCGAAGCACGCGCCGATCGCCACCAGCACGACGCCGAGCTCGGCCATCTGCAACGCGACGGGACCGGCCTCGGGTCGCACGAACTGCGGCAGCAGCACCGAACAGAACAGGAGTGCCTTGGGGTTGAGCAGATTGGTCAGCAGCCCCTTGACGAAGGCGGCGCGCAACGGCTGCGGTTCGTCGCTCATGGCGGCGCTTGCAGGCAGGGCAAACACCGGCGAGCGGAAGATCTGCACGGCGACCCAGCCCAGGTACACCGCGCCGCCGTACCGCACGACTTCGTAAAGCCACGGTGCGCTGCGCAGCAAGGCGGCCATCCCGCACGCGGACAGGGTCACGTGAGTCGCCCGCGCCAGACCCAGACCGCCGGCCGTGGCGAAACCCGTGCGGGCGCCGCGTGCAATGCTTGTCTGCAGCAGCAGGGCCATGTCCGGCCCGGGTACGGCATAGACGACGAACAATGCAGCCATGTAGACGATCAGAAGATGCGCGGAAATCATGTGAGCCTCATGTTTATAAGGGCTCTATCTTGCTATCAAAGCGGGAGGGATTTCTGGCGAGTTACAGGTGAAAACAGATAACCGCCAGGGGAATACGCTAGAATTTCATAATCGCATAGCAGCTTCCCCCTAACCATGAATGATCTCGACAAAGTCGACCGTGCCATCCTGGCCGCGCTGCAGAACGACGGGCGCATGTCGAACGCCCGCCTCGCGGAAATCGTCGGCCTGAGCGAAACGCCTTGCGCGCGCCGCCTGAAGCGCCTCGAGAACGACGGCTATATCGACCAGTACCGCGCCATGCTGTCGCGCTCGGCCCTTGGCTATGGCGTGGTCGCGTTCGTCTATGTGCGCTTCGCGGTGCACGACCGCGCGGTGGCCACCCGCTTCGAGCGCGAAGTGCTGGCCATCTCGCGCATCCTCTCGTGCCACAACGTGTCGGGCAGCGCGGACTACGTGCTGCAGGTGGTCGCGCGCGATCTCGACGACTTCGGCACCTTCCTGCGCGACGAGATGCGCAGCCTTCCCGGTGTCACCTCGGTCGAGTCGGCGCTGTCGCTGCGTGAAATCAAGGCCAATGGCGGCTTGCCGCTGAACTGATCCCCCTGAGCGGCGCGTCCGCCGTGCAGCGTGTGCGAGTCATGGCATAGTGACCGGCACGGCAAGGCACGAGGCCCGCGCCGGATGAACTACGGAGTTTTTCCCATGAATCACGAACAGGCGCGAGCCGAAGAATCGCGCGCGATGGAGCGCGTGCTGGCTGCCACGCAGCGGGTGCAGTCGGCTTTCGCGTCGCTGCAATCGCAATTTCCGCCCCAAGGCGAAGGACGGCCCTCGCAATTCGCGCTGCAAACCTTCGACGCTGCCCTGCAGGAGCTGGAAGACGCGCAAGCCGCTTTCGACGAATTGCTCGGCGATCTGCTTGACGGCAAGCGCTGAGTGGCCTAGCTGCCGCCTTGCTGCGTAGCTGCGACGGGTCGCGCGGTAGCTAGCCTTCTTCGTTGCGCCGCCAGCTCCGCGCGTATTCGGAGGGGCTTGGCGGGGCTGACCGTTAGTTGCGTTCGCACGCCCCCGTGGCGCAAGCCGGGCGTCACAGCGCGCGAGACCTCGCCCCGCCCTACTGCGCTACGCCACGCCCAGATTGATCCCCGTCATCAAACCCTGCTATCGACCCCATCCACAGTAGTGGCTTATGCATATCGTAAAAAAACGATATATGATTCGTGTTGTTGCGATGCAGCTGCCAGGCCGTTACTCCTGCGACTCTGCCCGCCGTTCATGAACTCGAAATTCCCCCGATGACTCTCGACATCGATGCGATCCACAAGGCGCTTGCCAATCCCATCCGCCGCGAAATCCTCGCGAAGCTGAGGGACCCGCAAGCGCACTTCGGCGACCAGGAACTGCCGCTGGACCAGGGCGTGTGCGCCGGCAAGATCGACGCCTGCTGCGGTCTGTCGCAGTCCACGGTGTCGGCGCACCTGGCCGCCTTGCAGCGCGCCGGTCTGGTCACGTCGAAGCGGGTCGGCCAGTGGGTGTTTTTCAAGCGTAACGAGCCCGTCATCCAGGCGTTTCTCGAGCACATGAATACGGACCTCTGACGCCTCGCGTCTGCTTCGCTGCGCCTCTTTCATCACGCTGTTCTTATCAAGACGGGCACTGTGCCCGCCAGGAAAGGTGACCTCTTATGCCGACTCTTTTTGACCCGCTTCAGATTGGCGATCTCACGCTGAAAAACCGCATCATCATGGCGCCGCTGACGCGCCAGCGCGCCGGCGACATCCGCGTGCCGAACGCGCTGATGGCGAAGTACTACGCCGAGCGCGCCTCGGCCGGCCTGATCATCAGCGAGGCCACGTCGGTCACGCCGCAAGGCGTCGGCTACGCAGCCACGCCGGGAATCTGGTCGCAGGAACAGGTGGAAGGCTGGAAGCTCGTCACCAGCGCGGTGCATGCCGCCGGCGGCAAGATCTTCCTGCAGTTGTGGCACGTGGGTCGCATCTCGGATCCGATATTCCTGAACGGCGAAACACCGGTTGCACCGAGCGCGATCGCGCCGAAAGGCCACGTGAGCCTCGTGCGTCCGGAGCGCCCGTTTGTGACGCCGCGCGCGCTCGAACTGGCCGAAATTCCGGGCATCGTGGAGGCGTATCGCAAGGGTGCGGAAAATGCCAAGGCAGCCGGTTTCGACGGCGTCCAGGTGCACGGTGCGAACGGCTATCTGCTCGACCAGTTCCTGCAGGACAGCACCAACCAGCGTACCGACGCGTACGGCGGCTCGATTGAAAACCGTGCCCGCCTGATGCTGGAAGTGACCGATGCGTGTATCGACGTGTGGGGCGCCAATCGCGTCGGCATGCACCTCGCGCCGCGCGGCGATGCGCATACGATGGGCGACTCGAATGCCGCCGCGACCTTCGGCTATGTGGCGCGCGAACTCGGCAAGCGCAAGATCGCGTTTATCGCTGCCCGCGAAGCGCTCGGCGACAATCGCCTCGGCCCGCAGTTGAAGGCGGCGTTCGGCGGCCCGTACATCGCCAACGAGAAGTTCACCAAGGAATCGGCGCAGAAGGTCCTCGACGCGGGCGAAGCGGATGCCGTGGCGTGGGGCCAGCTCTTTATCGCCAATCCGGATCTGCCGCGCCGCTTCGAACTGGACGCGCCGCTGAACCAGCCGAACCCGTCGACGTATTACGCGGAAGGCGAGACCGGCTATACCGACTATCCGGCGCTCGAAACGGTGGAATAAGCGCGACAAGCGTAGCTTAGGCACCCAAACGAGCAGTCAAACGAGCCGGCATGCAAAGCCGGCAAGACACGCGGCGGGCATGACCGGATAGCATTCCGGTTGTGCCCGCCGCGTTTTTGTCGGCTATCGCCGCTCTCCATGCTAGCGAGGCTGCGTCACCGTTTCGCCGCGTGGGCGGGCCCAAGCCCTCGAACACATCATGGCTGCGCCGCGGCAACCTCGCGGCACATGAACACACGTTTCGTTTCGTCAAGCCCACGGGCAACATGCGCGGCACGAATCGCACGCAGCTTCGCATCGAGCTGCTCGCCCGGGATCACGCTAAAGCCCAAGCGCTCGTAGTACGGCGCATTCCAGGGCACGTCGCGAAAGGTCGACAGCACCAGGCGCCGCGCACCCGCCTTGCGTGCAAGTCCGTCTACCTGCTCGAGCAGCGCCGCGCCGATGCGCCGCCCGGCCCAGGCAGTGAGCACATCCAGTTCCTCGATATAGAAGCGCGTCGGCAGCGGCGCAAACATCACGAATCCGACGCAGCGCGCCGCGTCGTTCAACGCAACCACAATCTCCGATGCCTCGATCTTGCGGTGCACGAAGTCCGCATTCATTGGTTGAGCATCGGCGATGCCCGTCATGCCGATGGTCGCAAAGCGCTGTGCCGCTTCATACTCGATGGCGCGCACGGCCTCGGCATCGTCCGGTTCGGCAAAGCGAAAAGTGAAGGCGAAAGAGTCCTGCATAAATTTCCGATGCAAATCGATGACATCCGCGTCGAACCTCACGGAACCGCAGCGGCCGAGACCCGTCGCACACGTATTCCGATGTGATGTGTCCCGAGCACACCTGGGCCTGCCTCGCATCTTGACACCGCCGCAGTGAAACGAACAGGCGCACAGCCCGCTCTCTATCGCGTCGCAACACGCCGCAGATCGAAAAGCCCTGCCTCCGTGATCCCGCAAGCGCTACACTCCCGACACCTGCCCTTCTCCGACTCAAGATGGATCTGATGCACCTACTGCAGGTGGCCCTGCACTTCGACCGAAACCTCGGCGGCCTGATCGCGCAATATGGCACGGCTGTCTACGCCATGCTGTTTGCCATCGTGTTCGTCGAGATTGCCTTCCTGCCGCTCTTCTTTCTGCCTGGCGATCCGCTGATCTTCATCTGCGGCGCGTTCGCCGCCACCGGTGCACTCAGTGTCTGGCTGGTGATTCCCGTGCTGTTTGCAGCGACGGTAGCCGGCAGCATCGTCAACTTTCTGATTGGCCGCGCGATCGGCGAGAAGGTCTATACCGCCGAGTACCGTTGGCTCGATCGACACGCGCTGCAAAAGGCCCACGCCTTCTATGAGGCACGCGGCGGCCTGACGTTCCTGCTGTCGCCGTTCATTGCCGTTGTGCGCACCTTCGCGCCCTTCGTCGCAGGCGTTTCGCGCATGACGTTCGCACGCTTCACGTCGTTTGTCGTAGCGGGCGCTGCGCTGTGGATCGTGTCGCTGGTGGCGGCCGGGTATCTGTTCGGCAATGTGCCGGTGGTGCGCGATCACATGAGTTCGATCGTGCTGCTTGGCGTCGGGCTCGGTGTCGGCTCGCTGCTGGTGAGCGCGCTCTGGCGCTTCGTCAATAATCGGCGCCAACGCGTCTGATCTGCCAGGCGCCCTGGTCACGCTCGCACGCCGTGCGATTGGCGTGCCCAGTCGCCTCCAATCCGTGCGCATCGAATGCGCAAAGGCAACGCTTCATCTGTCTGTCACCCACCTGACACAGACGGCCCAGTTGCGCCTTAATAACAACAACCACTTGTTTGAATCGCCCTTTTTAACAATATTTAATTTGGGTTGCCGTCCTATATCGAGCAGACTTCGTAAACAGCACGGTCGGATGACGGAGAAACTCATGAACATCGAAGATGCATGGGACGGTCACATGCGCCGCGCGCACCTCGACGCCGCACAGCAACTGTCTGCACCGGCGTCGCGGGCCCACAAGGCGCCGCTCGCGCACCGCGCGATGCAGGTTTCAATCGCGCTGGTGTGCGCCTGGTCGATCGTCGAAACACATTGGGAACTGCTTCCCGCAGATGGCCTGACGCGCGTCATCGCGCTGCTGCTGGCCAAATGCCTGCTGCTCGGCGTGGGGGCTGCTGCGTTTTTCGGGGTTCGTTATGCACGCGCCGCTTTCGCGTTTCTATGCGCCGCAAGCGTGTTCGCGCTCGCCTCCGCATTGCCGTTCGAATACGCGATTGCACGTGAACTGTTTGCGCTCTCGCTGGTGGAGTGCCTGTGCAAGATTGCGCTCGTGGCAAGCTATGCGACCTGGTACATAAAAGGCCATTGAACAGCGGAGCGTAACGACACACGCAGCTTTCCAGCGACCGTACCCCTTCCCTCATCCCCTCGACCACAAAGTACCGGAGCGGTAATATTGCCGCTGAAAACTACGTACAAGCGGGTGCAGAAAACGTAGCGCCGCCCGGGAAACCGGGTCCCACCTGGAGTGGGAGTTCCGTCGAAAGACAGATAGAGGGTCCCGCATGCGACGGCCACCGAAAGGTGGCCATTGGTCTTTCTGGCGTTCAAAAAAAAGCCCGCGACTGCGGGCAACCCTCTCGGAGGAGAACACGGAACAGCGCATCGAATTCATCGCATAACCCTACCCCGCTCACTCACCCTTTCGTCGCGCCAAACGTCAGGCCCGCCACGAAATGTTTTTGCATCGCGAAGAACATCGCCACCGACGGCAACGCGGCCAGAATCGACCCCGCCGACACCAGATTCCAAGCCGTCGTCCACTGCCCCTTCAGCGCGGCAACGCCCACGGTAATCGGCGCGGCTTCATCGCCGGTGGTCAGGCACAAGGCCCAGAAGTAGTCGTTCCACACAAACGTGAACACGAGAATCGCCAACGCCGCCAGCGCCGGACGAATCAGCGGCAGCACGATCCTGAAGAACACCGTCCACTCGTTGGCCCCCTCGATACGCGCCGCCTCGATCAGTTCGAACGGCAACTGCTTGATGAAGTTACGCAAAAACAGCGCGCAGAATCCCGTCTGAAACGACACATGAAACAGGATCAACGCGCCGACCGTGTTGAACAGTCCGAGTTTCAACGACAGATCGCGCACCGGAATCATCAGCACCTGCACCGGCACGAAATTGCCGGCTACAAAGGTGGCAAACAACGTGCTGTTGCCGCGAAAGCGATAGACCGCCAGCGCGAAGCCCGCCATCGACGCCAGCGCGATCGAGCCGACAACGGCGGGCAACGTGATCAGCACGCTATTCCAGAAGTAATGCAGCATCGGCGAGGTGGTCAGCGCGTCGCGATAGTTGTCCCACATCGCAAAGTGCTTCGGCCAGCCCCAGTAGTTGCCCTCGCTCAGCTCATCGGACGAGCGGATCGAGGTGACCAGCACGGCGATCATCGGCAACAGCCAGATCAGCAACGCCACCGGCAGCGACAGCTTGTACAGCCGCCGTGAAGTGGGCTTCCATTTGGCAATCGGCATTGGATACATGACGGCCTCCTTATTGCTCAGCGCGCAGCATCCGCCGCAGGTGATAGACGATATAGACCAGCATGATCGCGAACAGCACCACCGCCACCGAGGCGGAATAGCCGATCCGGTAGTACTTGATGGCCTGGTCGTACATGTAATAGGCGAGTACCGTGGAACTCTCGAACGGCCCGCCGCCTGTCATCACTGAGATCAGGTCGAAGCTGCGCAGCGCGCCGATCACCGTGACCACGATCGCCATGAACGTGGTGGGACGCAGTTGCGGCAGGATCACATGCCAGAGCATCGACCAGCCGTGCGCGCCTTCCATGCGCGCGGCCTCGACCTGCTCGGCGTTGAGCGCGGTGAGTCCGGTCAGATACAGAATCATGCAGTACGCGGTTTGCGGCCAGAGCGCCGCGAAGATGATGCCGGGTGTCGCGTAGCGCGCATCGCCGAGCACCGGCACGCCGTGCCCGAGGATCAACGCCAGCAGGCCAAAGGTCGGATCGTAGAACCACGAGAAAATCAGTCCGACCACCACCCCCGACAGTACGAACGGCGCAAAGAACAACGACTTGACGATGCGGATACCCGCCACCGCCTGGTTCAGATACAGGGCGACGGCGAGACCCATGGGCGGCGCCAGCAGAAACAGCAGCAGCCAGATCAGGTTGTTCTTCAGCGCGGTATAGAACGTCGACGTATGGAACAGCTCCACATAATTCGCCAGACCGACGAAGCTGGGATCGGTCATGCCGTCCCAGTTGAAAAAGCTGATGCGGATCGTCGACAGGATCGGCCAGACCACATAGATCGCCACCATCACGCAGGCGGGCGCGAGAAACAGGAAGGCGGCACGCCGTTGCCGGCGCGCCGTGGGCGACGGGCCGCGGCGGCGCGGCGCGGTACCCGGCACACGCGGCGCGCCGGATTGCGCGGCGCCGCCCGGCATACCCGGCCCGGTATTGCCGCTAATGGACTGACGACTGACGGAGTGAACCACGGCGAGTCTCCTGATCGATCCCGATCGAGCGCAGGCGGCACACCGCCACCCACGCCCGCTTTGCTTACGAACTACGCTTACTTCTTGTAGATGCGCTGACGCGTCTGCTCGAGCTGCGCGAGCACCTCATCGATCTTCGAAGGATCCGCCACGAACTGCTGCATCCCCTTCATGCCCTCGTCGGCCATCTCCTTGGTCATGTCACGATCGTAGAACTGCGCAATGCCGCCCTTCGTGTTGGCCAGAATCTGGAAGCCGATCTTCGAAATCGGATCCTCCGGTTCCGGCGACTTGCTGTTCGCCGACAGCGAGCCAAGCCCGGTCGCCAGTTGAGCGCCGATCTCCGGCGTCTCGACAAACGCCAGGAACGCGTGAGCGTCGGCCTTGTTCTTGGCCTTCGACGGAATATGCAGCGATTCGACTGGGCCATCTTCGGCCGTCGGCACCTTCGGGTCGATAATCGGGAACTGGAAGTAGCCCATTTCCGGCTTCACGCTCGCCGGGAAACCGCCGGTGATGAAGGTACCCATCAGCATCATCGCCGCCTTGCCCTGGAACAGGAACGGCTGCGCCGAATCCAGATCGTAGGAGAGCGAATTGTCGATGAAGTAGCCGGCGTCGATCAGTTGCTTCCACGTCGTGTACACCTTCTTCACGCGCGGATCGGTGTACGGCACCTCGCCCGCCATCAGCTTCTGATGAAATGCGTTGCCGTTCAGGCGCAGATCCAGATAGTCGAACCAGCCGGCCAGCGTCCATGCATCGCGGCCCGCCACGGCAATCGGCGTAATCCCGGCCGCCTTCAGCTTCTTGCAGGCGTCGAGAAACTGATCCCACGTTTTCGGCTCGTCCGCGATCCCCACCTTCTGGAACAGATCCTTGCGATAGAACATGCCCCACGAGTAGTAGACGGTCGGCGCCGCGTACTGCTTGCCCTTATACGACGAGGCTTCCTTGGTCGAGGCATAGGTGCTGTTCCAGCCGTTCTTGCTCCAGTCGCCGCTCAGGTCGTCGAACAGGCCGCGCTGCGCGTAATACGCCATCCGTTCGCCGTCATGCCAGTTCACGATGTCAGGCGCGACGGTGGACAGCCAGCCCGGCAGTTGCACCTTGTAGGCCTCCTCATCGATAAACGACACGTTGACGTCGGTGCCGGGATGGGCCTTCTTGAACTCGTCGATCACCTGCTGCCAGACCGCCCGCTGACTGGCGCCCTTGAACGCGATATTCATTGTCAGCGTACCCGCCTGCGCGCTACCGGCCATCGATGCCGCCGCGGTGGCCGCAGTCAGCGCGACGGCAACCAGAACCTTGCGAAGTTTGAATGTCATGCCTGTCTCCTTGGTTTTTACGTCGTTTTAGATCATCAGCGATACACCGCAACACCTTGGGGTTGAATCTCGCGCGAGCCGACCACGAAGGCAGCGTCCGGAACATCGGCCAGCGTATGAACCTGCTCGCCATAGTTCAGCACATAGGTCAGCCCGCCGCGCCGGCTGACGCGCACGCCGTCGCCGAGCGCCGTCACCGAAAGACCGGCTTCGCGAGCGATGCCGGCAAAGAGCCGCGTGGTCAGCGCGTCGTCGAACAGACTCGCAAAGTAATGAATCGCACCGCTGCGGACATACGCCGGATGGCCGTCGGCGAAGCGTGCGCAGATCTCCAGCGCGTCCTGGTCCGACGCGCCGGTTTCGATGAAATCGCGCCAATGCCGTCCGACACCGTCATCGAGGCTGGCGCTGCCGGCGAGCCTGACGGGTTCGGTCACGTTGGGCCGCAGCGACTCGACGCGCCACACGCGAGCCGGCAACACCGAAGCGAGCAGCCCCGGCGGCAAGCTGGCGGGAATCTGCAAGTCTGCGGTCTTCGAGCCGGTGCGCGGCCCGAGCACCACCTGGGCACCCGAGCGCGTGAGGCGCTCCGCGAAGTCTGCGGGCACCACCGGCAACGGCGGCACCACGATCAATCGATAGCCGTCGAGCGGCGCATCCACCGGCACCACATCGACATCGAGACCGAGTCCGCGCAGCGCCGAGTAGTACTCGAACGCAAAACGCGGATAGTGGAAGTCCGCACCCTGCGGATGAATTTCAAACAGCCACTTCGCCTCATAGTCGTACACGAGCGCGACCTTCGAGCGGATGCTGGCGTTCGCGTCCTCGGCCGCCGCCAGCACCGCGCGGATATCCTCCGCCACCTGCGCCGCCTCGCTGCCGCCGATATCCAGCCGGTTATCCGGCGTGTTCAGCCCCGCATGCATCTGCTCCTGGGCAAAGGGCGCCTGGCGCCAGCGGAAGTACGACACGCAGCCTGCGCCGTGCGCGAATGCCTCCCAGCTCCACAAGCGCACCATGCCCGGCAGCGGCGCCGGATTCCAGTGCGCCCAGTTGACCGGCCCCGGCTGTTGCTCCATCACCCAGAACGGCAGCTTCGACATGCCGCGATAGACGTCGTGATTGAACGACGCGAAATCCGGATGACCGGTGCGCAGCCACTTCGCCTTCAGCTCGGGCGCGAACCATTGCTCCTCGAGCGCGCCGAGCGGATAACTGTCCCACGTCGCCACGTCGAGATCGGCGGCGACCTTGTAGTGATCGAACTCGGTAAACAGCTGCATGAAGTTGTGCGCGACCGGCCGGCCCGGCGAATGCGCGCGGATGATCTCGACCTGCATGCGGTTGTAGCGCGCCACTTCATCCGAAGCGAAGCGCCGGTAGTCGAGCCGGTGCGAGGGATGCGCCTCGGTGACGGTCGCCACCGGCGCATCGATCTCATCGAAACTGCGGTACTCCATGCTCCAGAACACCGTGCCCCACGCGCGATTCAGCGCGTCGATCGTCTTGTAGCGCGCCTTCAGCCACTCGCGAAAGCGCCCCACCGCCGCCGGCGAGTAGCTGACCACGGTGTTGTGGCAACCGAACTCGTTATCGGTCTGCCAGTACGCGACCGCCGGATGCTTGCCGTAGCGCTCGGCCACCGCGCTGCAGATCCGCTCCGAAGCGACGTAGTACGACGGCGACGAGAAATCGTAGTGACGGCGCGAGCCGAAGGTCCGCGGCCGCCCGTCGGCGGCCACCGGCAAGATGTCAGGATGACGGTCGATCAGCCACTTCGGCGGCGTCGCCGTCGGCGTGCACATCACCACCTGCAGGCCGGCCGCGCCGAGCACGTCGACGGCGCGGTCGAGCCAGCCCCAGTCGTATTCGCCGGGCGACGGCTCCATCCGGCTCCAGGCAAACTCAGCAATCCGCACCTGCTCGATACCGAGCGCTTTCATGCGGCGGGCGTCGTCTTCCCACATCGATTCCGGCCAGTGTTCCGGGTAATAGCAGACTCCAAGGCGCATCCGAGTGTCCTTTATGCGTAGTGTTCGACGGATTCGAGCGAAGCAACGGCAAAGCCGTCTTCGGTAAACAAATGGCAGATAGAGGCAGGCGCGCGAAAGCTGGCGCGATCGCCTTGCTTCAGGCGCGTGTCGCCGGGCGCCTTGGCGATCAGCACGGCGCCGTCGGCCTCGTCCAGATGGACGTAGCTGTGTTCGCCGAGCTGTTCGACGAGCGAAACGGTGCGCGCCAGCACGGCGGCGTCTTGAAGGGTGGCTGGCGCAGACGCGGAGACAGACGCGGCAGCGGGGTCGGGCACGCCGGCGGCAACCGCTGCATCCACCAGTTCCATATGTTCAGGCCGCACGCCGAAGGTCACCGCCTGCCCCACGCTCAAAGCCGAGCCATCGACGGCGACGCGCACGCTTTCGCCGCTGTGATCGAGCTTGACGCTCACGCCGCGTGCGTCGATCGCGGCCACCTTACCGGGCAGAAAATTCATCCGCGGCGAGCCGATGAAACCCGCCACGAAGCGGCTGTTCGGCCGGTGATACAGCTCGAGCGGCGCGCCGATCTGCGCGATGCTGCCGTAGCGCTCGGTGTCCTTGCCGGCGTGCAGCAGCACGATCTTGTCGGCCAGCGTCATCGCCTCGATCTGGTCGTGCGTCACGTAGACGACGCTCGCCTTCGCAAACTGCTTGTGCAGACGCGCGATCTCGACGCGGGTCTGGCCGCGCAAGGTGGCATCGAGATTGGACAGCGGCTCGTCGAACAGAAACACGCCCGGCTCGCGGACAATGGCACGGCCGATCGCCACGCGCTGTCGCTGCCCGCCCGACAACGCCTTGGGCCGCCGCTCGAGCAACGCTTCGAGTTGCAGGATGCGCGCAGCCTCCCGCACCTTGCGGTCGATTTCGTCTTTGGGGGTTTTCGCGAGCTTCAGGCCGAAGGCCATGTTCTCGAACACGGTCATATGCGGGAACAGCGCGTAGCTCTGGAACACCATCGCCACGCCGCGCTGCGCCGAAGGGACGTCGTTGACGATCCGCCCGCCGATCGACAGATCGCCGTCGCTCACATCTTCGAGACCCGCGATCATGCGCAACAGGGTGGACTTGCCGCATCCGGACGGCCCGAGAAACACACAAAACTCGTTCTCGCCGATCTCCAGATCGACGTTGCGAATCACTGGTGCGCCCTCGCCGTACGATTTTTGGACGCCTCTCAACGAAATGCTCGCCATCGCCTCGTCTCCGTGATTTAATCGGCTCGAAATCGGAGATTAAGCGCTTAATCTGCAGAGGCGAAAAAAATTGACCGCGTGCGATCAATGGCCTGCTGCTGCGTCTCCGATATCGTTCTGTCTATGCGGCAAATGGTGCCGCGCCTTTGGGCAGGACGCAAATTTTGAGAAACCGTCCCAAATAATGAATCGATTATGCCTACACTCAGCGAAGTCGCCCGCCGCGCCGGCTGCACACCTGCCACGGTGTCGAACGTGCTGCGCAATCGCGGGCGGGTCGGCGCGCTGACCCGGCAGCGGGTGCTAGAGGCCGTCGAAGCGCTCGGCTATCAGCCGCATCTGGCGGCGCGAGCACTGGCCGAGGGCCGCGCGCCGACGATCGCGTTGATGGTCTCGAGCATCGCCAACCCGTTCTATCCCGAGTTTGCGCTGGCCGTCGAGCGGGCGGCGCGCAGCAGCGGCCACTTTCTGATCATCTGCAATACGAACGAAGATCCATTGGCAGGACGCGCCTATCTGGAGCAGATTGCCGGCACCTTGTCCGAGGGCGTGCTGGTGATGAACGCCAATCTCGACTTCGCCGACCTGCACAAGACCGAGGCGCGCGGCGCACCGGTCGTGCTGTGCATGTGGGAACGTCCGCATGAGCCGCCCGGCCTGCCCTGCGTGGCCGTGGACTTCCGCCTTGCCGGCCAGCTGGCTGCCCAGCATCTGCTCGAACTCGGACACCGCCGGATCGGCGCGATTGTGGCCAGCAAGGCTGCGGGCATCCACGCGGCGCGTTACGACGGCTTCGTCGATGCACTGCGCGCGGCCGGTCTCGACGCCGCACAAGCGCCGGTGCGCCATGCAAGGGACACCACCCAGGGCGGCTATCGCGCCACCCGCGAACTGCTGGAGACGCACCCGCAGTTGACGGCCATCTTCGCCACCAACGACCTGCCCGCGCTCGGCGCCCTGCACGCGGCCGCCGATCTGGGTTTGCAGGTGCCGCACGATCTCTCGGTAGTTGGCATTACTGATATTCAGCTTGCCCAGGAGTCGCGCCCGGCGCTGACCACCGTCGCCGTGCCGACCGTCGAAGCGGCGGAGCTCGCGGTCTCCCTGCTACGCGAACTGATCGAGGCGTCGCCGCGCGGCATCCGGGCGGCCGCCAAAGCGCCGCGCGTGTGCATCACGTCGGCGCCGAAACTGGTCGTACGTGGCTCGACCCAGGCACCGCGTGCGGAGCGATGCTGAGTGCCGGGCTTATTCGCTGGCCGGCCAGGGCAAATGCGGCGCGGACCAGTCGAGCTCCGTCCCGACCACCGAGCGCATTTCCGGCGACTGGATCGCCACCGTCACCGCAATACAGGGCCGGCCGCTCGCCAGCGACAGATAAGGACTACTGGCCACCGGCACGCCCGGCAGCAAGACCGCGTTTCTGAAGTACGGACGATGATCCCAGCGGGCATCGCGCGGATCCGCGACCGGCTCCAGCGACTCGCCTAGCTTGCCGCCGGCGACGCCCGGCACTTCCGGCCCGATCTGCCGCCCCCGGTCATCGAGGATGAAACAGCTGATGCACAGTTCGTGCTGCGCCAGGTCGGCAAAGGCGTCGTCCATGCCGATGCCGCTCAGCAGCGCGTCGGCGGCGCTGCGCAGGGCGAAGCGGTACGGCTCTACCTTGCTTTCGAACAGCGCATGCAGATGCGCCCGGCCCTGCGCGATCACGTCGAACGAACGGTCGATCAACCGGTTGACCGAGTCCGGCGGCGCGATCTGCGCAGCCGGTCGGCCCAGCAGGAAGCCTTGTGCGAAATCGACGTTCGACTCCACGGCGAGAATCAGCTCCTCGGTCGTCTCGACACCTTCGACGACCACCAGCATGCCCGCCTGGTGCAGCAGGGAAACGAGCTTGGGCAGGATCGATTGCTGGGTGCCCGGTATGGTGGCGCGAATCAGTTCGCCGTCGAGCTTGACGAAGTCAGGACGAATGCGGAACAGCCGGTCCAGATTCGATTGGCCCGCGCCGAAATCGTCCACGGCAATCAGAAAGCCGTGCTCGCGATAGCGCGCCGCCGCCCGTGACATCTCATCCACGCTGCCGCCATGCGACTCGAGAATCTCGAGGACGATCTTGTCCGGTTCGAGCCCGGCGAGGCGCACGATGCCGGCCAACTGATCGGCATACCCCTTCGCCACGAAGGTCGCGGGCAGGATGTTGAGGAAGATCCACGCCTCACCGGGAATCAGCCGCTGCGCGTTGGCGAGATGGACTGCGTGACTCGCCCGGTCGAGCGCACCTTCGTCGCTCAACGGCCGCGGCGCGAACAGCACGGCGGGCGGCACGAGCGTGCCGTCGCTCTGTTCGCCGCGCAGCAGCGCCTCGAAGCCCACCTGCTTCTGATGCGACAAGCTGTAGAGCGGCTGAAAGTGCGAGGTCAGATAGTAGCCGTCCCACTGCGGCCGGACGCTTGCCGCCGGATCGTTCGGGTCGCCCGGGTTGCCGTTGCCCAATAGTTGCAGCGGGTCGAGCGGGATGGCGCGCTCGGCGCACACCCGGTTGCGGCCGGACTGCTTGGCACGCAACAACGCCTCGTCGGCACGGTCGAGCAAAGCCATGATGCTCTCGCCGACGCGATGCTCGGCCACCCCGAAGCTCGCCGTCACGTAGCCGTCCGGACGCGCAATGCAGGCGACGGCGCCGCGCAGGCGTTCGGCCAGTTCCAACGCGGACGCGAGCCCGCCACGCCGCAACACCGCGAACTCTTCGCCGCCGATCCGGCTCACGCTGTCTTGCGCGTTCGTCTGGTCCATCAACACCTGGGCGACTTCAGAGAGCGTCTGGTCGCCCGCTGCATGGCCGAACTGATCGTTCAACGATTTGAACGAGTCGATGTCGACAAAGATCGCGCACACCTTGGTCGATTCACCGAGCGCGGCCAGACGCCGCTCGGCCTGTTCCATGAAGGCGCGGCGATTCTGCAGGCCGGTCAGCGGATCGGTGGCGGCCAGTTGCGCGAGGCGGTTCTCGAGCAGGAAATGGTCGCGCCTAAACCAGTAGAAGCCGAAGTGAAAGACTGCCGAGGTGGGTGCGCCGATCAGCACCCACAGCCACGCCACGACATTCACGTCGTGGATCTGCGGCTGGCGGAACAACAGCGGCAGACCGCTGACATAGAAGATCGCGGTACCGGCGAAGAAGTGCGTCGGCGTGAGCCAGAGCGGCGCCGAGCAGATCGGGATCACCAGCAAGGCGGGCAGCGCCCACAGCATCGGCTGCTCGAGACCGGAGATGTTCAGGGCAATCACGACAACCAGCACCAGCGTGTAAGCGACCCCGAGGCTGCCGAACACGGCCGTGCTGCGAGCCTTGCTGACCCCCGTCACCAGCAGGCCCAGAAACAGCACGCAGGCGATCCGGTAGGAGAGTGCAATGGCGGGGCCCGCTACCAGGTTGCGCGCCAGCACAAACAACAACGTGGCGAAGACCGTGAAAGCCATGGTGACCGTCGACAGCGGACGCTGCTGTTCCAGCGAACGTCGATGAAAGCGGTGACGCAAATGGGCATCGGTCATGTGTTGCGTTGAGGTGGAAAGCATATTGATAGAAATCAGGCCGGTTCCGTCACTCTGCCGATGTATAACGGCATCCCTCAGACAAATATTAATGCCTGCGATCAAACAAATTTAGATGGCCGGCATGATGGAAGTCCGCTCGCTCGCAGTGCGGGCGATGCAGCAACAACCCGAGGTGAAACCCAGGAAGCGTGATCGAGCCGAAAACAGCAGGCACGCCGATGATGCAAGCGCACAACAGTGTTACGAGGTTTTACGGGAGCAAGGGTGTCGGCAACGCGACATAACTGCAGCCTTTTATCGTTTGCGCGCCTTGATGGGTAACGTATCGGCAAAAAATGCGTGCCGCGCTTGCATCCATTCGTCCGAAGTGTGCGTAAGCCCCTATAACTTGAATCAGGACGGTGGTAGCGAAATGTTAATCTCTTCAGTAGACTGCGTATAAAGAGGCGGCGGTTACCGCATATCAGGTGGCACAGGTAAAAGTAACCGCCGGGCGCGTGCAACGCGCGCCTTACCCGCAACACTTTCAGATGTCCGTATCCCGACGCTCCGTTTAACCACGGCTTAACGACAAACGGTCATCCTTTTCGGAAATCATGGTCCCTACCGTCGACTACCTGCTGCAACGCCAGATTTCCCCTCAATGGCGCGGCTTGCTCACTGCGCTGGCGGAAGAGTTCGAAGCGCAGATCGGGCAAGGCGAATTGCGTCAGTTGATGTATCGCGTGGGTTGCCGTTTTGCGGCAGCGCATCCGCTTCCGCCCTGCGGCTCCACTGCCGACCTTGCCGAGGCGCTGAACGCACGCTGGCAGGAAGCGGACTGGGGTTACGTCGAGCTGGCGGACCAGGCGGATTACCTGCGTATCGTTCACGCCTGCGCACCGCTGCAGGCATTCGGCTCTGCCGCGCTCAACTGGACACCGGCCTTTCTCGAAGGCGTCTATCAGACGTGGCTCAGCGCGCTGGGTGCGGAAGGTCTGTCGGTAGTCCAGGCAAGCGAGTTCGATGAATACGCAACGATCGAATTTCAGCTCGGCCGCCATCCAGCGTAAGCCCTGCATGGTGGTTTTTTTACCGGCGGCGGTGGCGGGTCAACACGCCCAACGCAAGACACGATAGACATGAACACGACGGCGGCGACATGAGTCCTTCGAGCGATATTGAAACCCTCTTCGGGCATTTTGGCGGCAACGCGGGCGACTACCAGGAAATCGGCCGCGAGAACGAAGCGAGTTCGGCACGCACGCGCTGGCCGTTGCTCGTCACGCTCGATCTGACGCAACCGTCCATCCCGGCCATTCCGACGCGCCGCGATCCTCTGGCGAAGGCCGACGAAGCCGCGCAAGCGCAGTCGCCGGCCGGCGACGCGCTCGCGGCAAACGGTCCCGCTGAAGCAGGACGCACCGGCACGCAGCAGGTCCGCAGCAAGACACCGCTGTTTACGCGACCGCATCGGCGCACGATTCCGCCGGTCGGCAACGCCGTCAAGTCCGAGGCGCCGCGTGGCGCCGAGCGCTTTTCCGCCCTGCCGCTAGCCGTCAATGCCGAACTCGCCGCCGGCGAAGTGCAGCCGGCAGTCGCGCCTGTCATCGTCACGCCGCCGGCGGTTGCACCGCAAGCGCCAGTTCCGCCTGTCGTGGCCGCGAGCGTTCCGCCGGTTAGCCGTGTGCCGCCAGCAATCGCTGCGGCAGTTGCACCCGTCGCCGTGTCGCCGGTCGTTGCGCGCGCAACTTCCGCCGCGCCGGCCTTGCGTACCCCGGCGCCGATCGCACCCGCCACGCCAGTCGCGCAAACTTTCGCCGCAGCCGCCACGTCTGCGGTTGCCGCAAGGACTGGCGTCGCACCCACGCCCGCCCGCGCCCAGCCTGCACCGCCCGCTTTCACGTTCATGTCGCGCACCACGGCACCCGCTGCATCACCCTCACCTGCTGCCCAGCCGACGTCCATTCTCGGCAAGCTGTTCAAACCGGCAGCACCCAGCACGGCACCCGCGGCCCAAACACCTGCGACCGAAGCCGCACCGGCGGCACTCGGTTCGTTGTTCGACCGTTTGCGTGGTGAGACCTCCACCCCGGCAACGCCGGCTCCTAATTCGTGGCTGACCAACGGCCCGCGTCGCTCATGAAAGTTATTGCGGTCGTTTCCGCGAAAGGTGGGGTCGGCAAGACCACGCTTGCGGCCAACCTCGCTTCCGTTCTCGCTACCAGTGGCCGACGCGTGATCGCGCTCGACCTCGATCCGCAAAACGCCTTGCGCCTGCACTTCGGCGTGCCGCTCGACAGCATCGACGGTTTGTCGCGCGCCACCCTGAGCGGCGATGCCTGGCAAAGCATCATGTTCGACGGTGTCGACGGCGTGACCGTGCTGCCTTACGGTGCGGTCGTCGAAGACGACCGGCGCCGCTTCGAAGCCTATATCGATCACGAGCCGCAGTGGCTCTTGCAGTCGCTTGAATCGCTGCGGCTCGACGCTTCCGACATCGTGGTGATCGATACGCCGCCAGGTTCGTCGGTCTATACGCGCACCGCGCTGTGCGCGGCGACCTTCGCGCTGAACGTGGTGCTCGCGGACGCCGCATCTTACGCAGCGATTCCGCAAATGGAGCGGATGATCGACGCGTATGCCGCGCCGCGTCCCGACTTCGGCGGCGTGGGTTACGTGGTCAACCAGGTGGACCAGTCGCGCCAGTTGACCAAGGACGTCCTCAAGGTGCTGCGCCATCTGCTCGGCGAGAAGCTGTTCCCTGGGGTCATTCACCAGGACGAAGGGGTCAGCGAGTCGCTTGCCTGCGATACCACGCTGATCCACTACGATCCGCTCAGCCAGGCTGCCGCCGATTTCCGCGCGTGCAGCCAATGGCTGATGTCGCGGGTCGACTCGATTGCTGTTTCGCCGGGGAGCGTCGCATGAGCACACCGCAAGCACGGAGTACGGAACCTGCTGTCGAGCCCTCCCGGCTGGAACGCTTCGTCGACGCCCGCTTCTGGAGCAGCACGCCGGTCGTGGTGTGCCTCACGCTGTTTGCGCTGGTGATTTTGTACTTCGTATTTACGGTGCCGCTGGCGTTTTACGAGCAACTGACCTTCGCCACCTGCTGCTTCATCTGCGCCCTGCTGTTTCGCCGTCTGCAGGGCCGCTATGCGACGCTCGTGATGATCATGCTGTCGGTGGTCGCTTCGGGCCGCTATATGTTCTGGCGTCTGACCGCCACCACTTACTGGGAGCATCCGCTCGACGCGGTATGGGGTTTGCTGCTGGTCTCGGCCGAGGTCTATTCGACGGTCGTGCTGATGCTCGGCTACTTCCAGACCGCCTGGCCGCTCAAGCGCGAGCCGATGCCGCTGCCGGCCGATCGCAGCGCCTGGCCGACCGTCGACGTGTTCATCCCGACGTATAACGAGCCGCTCTCGGTGGTCAAGCCGACCATCTACGCAGCGCTCGCACTCGACTACCCGGCGGACAAGCTATCCATCCACGTGCTGGACGACGGCCGCCGTCCGGAGTTCAAGGCGTTCTGCGAGGAGGTGGGCGTCCACTGGACCATCCGCACGCACAACCGCCACGCCAAGGCCGGCAACATCAATGAAGCGCTGAAGATCACCGGCGGCGAATTCCTCGCGATCTTCGACTGCGATCACATTCCGACCCGCTCGTTCCTGCAGATCGGCCTCGGCTGGTTCCTGCGCGACAAGCTGCTGTCGATGCTGCAAACGCCGCACCATTTCTTTTCGGCCGATCCGTTCGAGCGCAATCTCGGCACCTTCCGTAAAGTCCCGAACGAAGGCGAGCTGTTTTACGGCCTCGTGCAGGACGGCAACGACCTGTGGAACGCCACCTTCTTCTGCGGCTCGTGCGCGCTGCTGCGCCGCTCGATGGTCGAGGAAATCGGCGGCATCGCCGTCGAGACAGTCACCGAAGACGCGCACACCGCGTTGAAGCTGCACCGGCTCGGCTACACCACGGCCTATCTCGCGATTGCCCAGGCGGCAGGCCTCGCCACCGAAAGTCTGTCAGGTCACATCGGCCAGCGGATTCGCTGGGCGCGCGGCATGACGCAGATCTTCCGGATCGACAATCCGCTAACCGGCAAGGGCCTCAAGCTCGGCCAGCGGCTGTGCTACCTGAACGCGATGATGCACTTCTTCTACGGCGTGCCGCGTCTCGTGTTCCTGACCGCGCCGCTGTCGTTCCTGTTCTTCGGCGCGCACGTGATCGAAGCGGCGGCCAGCACGATCGCCATCTACGCGATGCCGCACATGATGCATGCGAGCATCACCAACTCGCGCATGCAGCGCCTGTTCCGCCATTCGTTCTGGGCCGAGGTCTACGAATCGGTGCTGGCTTCGTACATCACCGCCCCGACCCTGCTCGCGCTGATCAACCCGAAGCTCGGCAAATTCAACGTGACGGCCAAGGGCGGCCAGATCGAGAAGAACTATTTCGACTGGGCCATCTCGCGCCCCTACCTGTTCCTGCTGCTGCTGAACCTGGTCGGCTTCGTCACCGGTCTCGTGCATATCTATCTGAACTTTGGCGTGCGCAGCGAAGTGCAGACCACCCTCCTCAATCTGGCGTGGACCGGCTACAACATGCTGATTCTCGGCGCGAGCGTGGCCGCGGCAAGCGAGCGCCGGCAGATTCGCGCCGTGCATCGCGTGGCGATGAAAATGCCGGTGATGCTGAAATTCTCGACGGGCCGCACGCTGGCCTGCCAGACCATCGACTACTCGGAAGGCGGTGTCGGCGTGGAGTTGCCCAACAGCATCCAGGTGCCGATGCACGAGCGCGTGACCGTCTCCCTGTTTCGCGGCGACGAAGAATATGCGTTCGCCGCCACGGTCGGCTTCACGGCGCCCGGGCGGGTCGGCTTGCGCTTCGATCAGATGTCGCGCGAGCAGGAGTACGAGTTCGTCAAGTCCACCTTCGCGCGTGCCGACGCCTGGATGGGCTGGGCCGAAGGACGCCAGCAGGATACGCCGCTGCGCGGACTGTCACACGTGTTGCTGGTCGGCGTGCGCGGGATTGCCGGCCTCTTCGAACATCTTTACGAAGACCTGCGCGGCTCGATGCGAAGCCGCCCAATCGACGTCAAAAAGCTGAAAACGAAAAAAGACTGACTTATGGGTAAAGGGATTGCGCGGACAACGACTCAACACTTGCAAAGCGGGCGCGGCATGACGGGATGGGCAACGCGCTTGCGTTCGCGCCGCCTCGTTCGCGGACTCGCCTGCTGGCTGGCATTGCAGACCGCCTTCGCGGCGCCGCTGGCATCGGCGGCCGGGCTCGTCGCCAGTTCGGCGCGCGTCGCCGCGCCGCCGGGTACGCCGGACGCCACCGGCGTGGGCAACGTGCCGGCGCCGAGCGCCGCCGTACCGTTCGATCCCAACGCGATCGTCCAACCTGTGCTCGCGACGCCGACCCCGGCGCTCGCCGCCTCGTCGGTGAAAGCGCTCGGCATCAAGACGCCGACCACCGCCGAACCCGGCACCCTGGTGCCGGGCGGCCGCCGTCAGACGCTGACCTTCGCCGACTTCGGCGCGCTCGATCCGCTGCAGTTGCGCGGCACCGACGGCCAGAACGGCATCGCCTTCTCGGTACGCAACGACGAAGTGGTGACCGGTGCGGTCCTGCATCTGATCTATAGCTACTCGCCCGCCCTGCTGCCGGCCATCTCGCAGCTGAAGGTGCTGGTCAACGGCGAAGTCGCGGCCACGCTACCGGTGCCGCACGAACAGGCCGGCATGCTGGTGGCGCGCGACGTCTCGATCGATCCGCGCTTCATTACCGAATTCAATCACCTGAACGTGCAGTTGATCGGCCACTACACGCAGCAATGCGAAGACCCGGCCAATTCGTCGTTATGGGCCACCGTCAGCAATGCGAGCTCGCTCGATCTGACCTACGCGTCGCTGACCAGCAAGCCGGATCTGGCCGCACTGCCGCAGCCGTTCTTCGATCGCCGCGACGTGCGGCGCCTCGAACTACCGTTCGTACTCCCATCCAAACCGGGTGCGGAAACGCTGGAAGCGGCCGGCATTGTGGCGTCGTGGTTCGGCGCGCTGGCCGGCTATCGCGGCGCGCTGTTCCCCGCCCAGCTCGACGAAGCGCCGCTGTCGGGCAATGCCGTGGTGTTTGCCACCGCGGATCAGCGGCCGGCCGGCGTGGCGATTCCCGCCATCTCCGGACCGACCATTGCGGTGGTGGACCGGCAAGCGCCGGCGCGCGGCAAACTGCTGCTGGTGCTCGGGCGTAACGAAGCCGAACTGAAGACCGCGGCGAAAGCACTCGGCGTCGGCCAGAGCGTGCTCTCCGGCGAAAGCGCGACGATCACGCAACTGAACGAGCTGGCCCCGCGCGCGCCGTACGACGCGCCGAACTGGCTGCCCACTAACCGCCCCGTGCGCTTTGGCGAACTGGCCGAGGCGCGCGATCTCACCGTCTCCGGCTACGATGCCGACGCCGTGCGCGTCAATCTGCGCGTGCCGCCCGACCTGTTCATGTGGCACACCAGCGGTGCGCCGATCGACCTGCGCTATCGCTACACCGTGCGACCGAAGCCGGACCGCTCGTCGCTGAACATCAGCATCAACGACGGCTTCGTCCAGTCGCTGCCGATTCCGGCCAAGCCCGCCTCGATGTTCGACCTCGGCCGTTATTTCAGCACCATCCTGCCGGATAAAACCGCCGATGCCCGCCGCACCGTCCACATCCCGCCGCTGCTGCTGACGCCGCGGGCGCAGTTGCGCCTGCACTTCTATTACGACATTCCGGACACCGGCGAATGCCACGGCCGACTGCTCGAGAACGTGGTCGGCTCGATCGATCCGAATTCGACCATCGATCTGTCGTCGTTCCCGCACTACATGGCCTTGCCCGATCTGGCGGCGTTCGCCAATAGCGGCTTCCCGTTCACGCGGATGGCGGACCTCTCCGAGACCGCCGTGGTCCTGCCGAACGACGCGGATTCGAGCGACTACAGCCTGTACCTGCTCGAGATGGGCCGCATGGGCGCCTCGACCGGTTATCCCGCCACCGGCGTGACCGTGACCACCGCCGACCAGGTCGACCAGCTCGCCAACAAGGACCTGATGATTTTCGGCGCCCCCGGCCGTCAGCCGCTGTTGCAGCGCTGGGCCAAATCGATGCCGTTCTCGAGCGACGGCGACTCGCGCACGTTCGAACTGTCGGACATCGTCTTCAAGCTGGAAGACTGGTGGCACGGCGAACGCGGCGTCGAACGCGCGCCGGCGCGCGCCGACCTGTCGCTCGTCAGTTCGAACGGCGCGGCGCTGTTGACCGGCTTCGAATCGCCGCTGCAGAAAGAGCGCAGCGCCGTGGCGTTCGTCAGCGCCGCCGGCCAGTCGGATGCCGACCTGAGCTCGGCCCTGCTCGACGCCGACGTGCTGCCGCAGATCCAAGGCGCGATGGCCGTGATCCATGGCCGCAGCGTCACGATTACCTCGAACGGCACCGCGTACTACGTCGGCCATCTGTCGCCGCAGGAGTACCTGCGCTGGGCCCTGTCGTCGCATCCACTCCTGCTGCTGCTGGGCGGCATCTTCGCCGCGCTGATCATCGCAGCGCTGTTTTACCGTGCGCTGCGTTCGATCGCCGCGCGCCGCCTGAGGGATTGAGATGCCGGCCAAACTAACCGCGGCACCCGTTGCGCTTGCCTTGGGCCTGCTTACGTCCGTGACCTGCGTCGTGCCGGATGCCGCTGCGGCCGCTACAGCCTCCACCGCTGCGGCTGCGAGCGCGGCTCAATGCGACTGGCCCGCTTACCGGACCTTCGTGCAACGTTTCGTGCAGGCCGACGGGCGCGTGATCGACTATTCGACACCCACCCAGCAGACCACCTCCGAAGGCCAGTCGTACGGCATGTTCTTCGCGCTGGTCGCGAACGATCGCGCCACGTTCGATCGCCTGCTCGACTGGACCCGCACCAACCTCGCCAGCAACCAGTTCGATGCGAACGATGTGCGTCTGCCTTCGTGGCAATGGGGCAAAAAGCCGGATGGCTCGTATGGCGTGCTCGATCCAAATTCCGCATCGGACTCCGACCTGTGGATCGCCTACGATCTGCTGCAGGCAGGACACCTCTGGAACGACAGCCATTACACGACGCTCGGCGAAGCACTCGCCAAACAGATCGCCAGCAAGGAAGTGGTCAGCCTGTCCGGTCTCGGACCGATGCTGCTGCCCGGTCCACAGGGCTTTCAGACCGGCGACGTGACGCGCCTGAATCCCAGCTATCTGCCGCTGCCGGTGCTGCGCGCGCTGGCCAAGGCGCAGCCCGGCGGCCCGTGGAGCAAACTGGCCGACAACGCCTATCAGCTCGTCAAAACCACCGCGCCGCGCGGCTTCGTGCCCGACTGGGCCGCGTGGCGGGCCGGCCAGTTCGTGGTCGATCCGAAAACCGGCGACACCGGCAGCTACGACGCCATCCGCGCGTACCTGTGGGCCGGCATGGCCGCGCCTGGCGATCCGTTGGCCAAACCCTGGCTCGCGGCGCTCGGCGGCATGCGCCTCCAAGTCACCGAGGCGGGCTTTCCGCCCGAGAAGGTCGCGGCGACCACCGGCGTCGTGAGCGGCGAAGGGCCGCTCAGCTACTGGGGCGCGCTCGCGCCTTACTTCAAGGCGCTCGGCGACGAGCGCGACCTGGGGCTTGCGCGTACGCATCTGGCGTCGCTCGACAACCCCGTCGCGGGCCACGAGCCTGTCTATTACGATCGTGTGCTGGGCTTGTTCGGCACCGGATTCATCGACGGCCGCTATCGCTTCGACGATGCCGGCCGGCTTGTGCCGAGCTGGAGAAACACATGCGATTGAGCGCCCTCGCGCTGGCGCTGAGCCTCGTTAGCGTCTCGATCGCGACGCTGCCCACCGCCGTCTTTGCCCAGGCGTCGTCCGATCCGCTCAACGTGCTGATCGACCAGGGCAAGTACTGGCAAACCCATCACCGTGGCGACCTCGCCGAGCAGGCCTGGCAGAAGGTGTTGCGCATCGATCCGAAGCAGCCCGATGCATTGTTCGGCATGGGCATGGTGCTCGCCGACCGCAAGGACGGCAGCGGCGCGCAACAGTATCTGGCGCGCCTGCGGGAAGTCGCGCCGAGCTATCCGAACATCGACGAACTCGGGCGGCGCCTCGGCGAAAGCAGCCTGCGCGACCAGACCGTCAACGACGCGCGGCGCCTGCAGCAAAGCGGCCAGAGTGCAAGCGCGGTGCAGCAGTATCAGCGTGCGCTCGAAGGCAAGCCCGCCACGCCCGAACTGCAACTCGAGTACTACCAGGCACTCGCCGCTACACCGCAGGGTTGGGACCAGGCACGGCGCGGTCTGCAGCAACTCGCGCAGCAGAATCCGGACGACCCGCGCTATGCACTCGCTTACGCCCAGCACCTGACCTATCGCGACGTGACGCGCCGCGAGGGCATTGCCCAGCTCGCGAAGCTCTCGGGCGACAGCGCAGTGGGCGCCGCCGCGCGCAAGAGCTGGCGGCAGGCGCTGCTGTGGCTCGATGCCCGAGCCTCCGACGCCCCGCTCTATCAGAGCTACCTGCAGCTCGTGCCTGACGATGCGGCGGTCAAGGCGCGCTCCGATTCAATGGTGCAGCAGGACGCCGCCGCCCGCGAACGGGCCCAGCAAAACGCTGCCGTCGATGCACGCGGCCGCACGATCGCCGACGGCTTTGCGGCGCTCGACCGCGGCGATCTCGCCACGGCACGCGCGAAGTTCTCGTCGGTACTGACCTCGAGCCCGAACGACGGCGACGCGCTTGGCGGCATGGGCATCGCCGCGCTCAAGCAGGAGCATTTCTCCGAAGCCCGCGACTACCTGGAGCGTGCCTCGCGCGGCGCCAATCCGGCGCGCTGGAAAGACGCGCTGTTGAGCGCGACTTACTGGACCTATACGAGCGACGCCATCGGCGCGCGCAGCAACGGCGAATTCGCCAAGGCCAAGTCGCTGTTCGAGCGCGCGATTGCCATCAATCCGTCCGACGTCACCGCGCAGGTGCTGCTCGGCGAGATGCTGCTGAACAACGGCGACCCGGTTGGCGCGGAGCAGGCCTACCGGATGGCGCTGCGCCGCCAGGCCGACAATCCCGACGCGATTCGCGGCCTGGTCGGCGCGCTGGCTGCCCAGGGACGCGGCGACGAAGCGCTGCAGTTTGCCAATCAGCTCAACGCCGAACAGCAGTCGAAAGCGGGCGGCATCGACCGCCTGCGCGGCGAAGCGCAGGCCGCCCAGGCGCGCGCCGCGGAAGCGCGCGGCGATCTGGGTGCGGCGCGCAGCCTGTTCGAAGATGCGCTGCTCAGCAATCCTGACGATCCGTGGCTGCGCCTCGACCTGGCGCGCATCTATGTGCGCCAGGGCGCTATCGGCAACGCGCGCAGCATGATGGACGGCTTGCTGGCAGCCCACCCCGATATGACCGATGCGCTCTATGCGAGCGCGTTGTTGTCGGCGGAAACCCAGGACTGGTCGGCCGGGCTCGCGCAACTGGACCGCATTCCGGCCGCCCAGCGCACCGACGCGATGGCCACCTTGCAGCACCGCCTATGGGTGCATCAGCAGGCCAGCCTCGCTATCCAGATGGCGAAAAGCGGGCAGACCCAGCAGGCGTTCGCCACGCTCTCGGCCACGGAGCCGGTGGCAGCCGGCAACCCGGAACTGATCGGCGTGGTGGCGTCGGCTTACCAGCAGGCGGGCGACCCGGGCCGCGCGCTGTGGCTCGTGCGCAGCGCAATGAACGCCGCACCCGGCAATACGGATCTGCTGCTGCAATATGCCGGCATCCTGCTCGCCAGTCATCAGGATGCCGAACTGGGCACGGTGATGCGGCAGCTTGCCGCGACGCAACTGACTCCGGAGCAGCGTACCGATTTCGGCAATCTGAATCTGGCCATCGTGGTGCGGCAGTGCGACGCCGTGCGCCAGCGCGGCGACCTCGCGAGCGCCTACGATGTGATCGCGCCGTGGCTCGCCGCGATGCCCGACAATGCCGATCTGCAGGCCGCGCTTGGGCGCCTCTATTCGTCCGCAGGCGACGACCGCAACGCGCTCGCCAGTTACCGCGTGGCGCTCACGCGCCGTCCCGACGACCTGAGCCTGATGCTCGCGGCCATCCCTGCTGCGACCGGGGCGAAGGACTTCCGTTATGCCGAATCGCTTGCCACTCAGGCGCTCAATACGGCGCCGGACGATCCCGCGGTGCTCGCCGCCGTGGGCCGCATGTACCGCGCCGAAGGCAAGCTCACGCTCGCGTCGGAGTATCTGCAGCGCTCGCTGATCGCCGCCAATACGCCGGTGACGAGCGGCGGCCCGCGCGCCGGTTCGGCCAGCAATGTGCCGCGCGGCTGGGAAGTGGCGATGCGCAGGATCGGCGCGACGCCGCTGCCCGGCACCAATCCGTTCGAGGGAAAAACCGCTATCGATGTACCAGCCGACGCCACCGGCGCAGGCGTCGCGCCCCGCATCAACGGCGGGTTCAGCGCCACCGTAACGATGCCCTCTGCCGCGCCCGCAGCGTCCCCGTACTCGCAGTCATCCTTTCCGACGCAGACCGTGCCGACCTATCCGCCGCCCCAACAGCCGTCGCCGTATGTGGCGCCCTACACGGCGCCGTACGTGCAGCCCTCTGTCGCGCCAGCCAATCCGTCCGGCATGCCGAGTTCCAGCAACGGCGCGGGCGGCTATGGTCCGGACAACTATGGATCGAGCCAGACCGGTGTCCCTGCTGCCGCGCCGTTGCAGCCGTATCCTGGCCAGGGGCAGGCGCCGGTTCAGCCGCAGCCTTATCAGCAAGCTTATCCGCAGCCTTACAACGCGCCCTATCCGCAAGCAGGGGCGCCCTACGGGGCACCAGCGCCGTATGTGTCCACGCCGTGGCCCATGTCGCCGGCTGCGCGTGAGGCGCAAGCCAATGCGTATGCGCAAGCGGCGCCGCAGCAGGGTAGCTATCCAGCACTGCCAGGTAATCAGCGCAAGACCGGCAAGAAGCAGACGACGGCCCGCAACCAGACTGCCACGCGCACGGCGAACGGCGCGGGGCAGGCGTACGCGCAGGCACCGTATGGGCAGCAACAAGGCTATGCGCAGCAGCCGTACTATGGTCAGCAACCGTATCCGCAACAGCAGGGGTACGGGCAGCAGCCTTACCCGCAGCAGCAGGCCTATGCGCCGCAGCCGTATCCTCCGCAGCAGCAGGCGTACGGGCAACCGGCATACGGCCAGCAAGCGTATGCCCAGCAGAACTACGGCAATCAAGGCTACTACCCGCAACAACCGTACATTCCGCAACCGCCGGCAGGCTACGCGCAGCCCTACTACCCGCCCGTGCCCGCGACGCAAACCGCACCGGCCGGCAACAGCAACGGCAGCTATGCACCCGCGCCGGCCAACGTCGCCAACGCGCAGACGCTCGGTGTCGCGGAAGAACTGGCGCAGGTCAATCGCGAGCAGACAAGTACCGTGTCCGGCGGCATTGTGTTCCGCAATCGCGCAGGCGAAGACGGTCTGTCGCAGTTGACCGATATCGAAGCGCCGGTCCAGGGACGCATCCAGGCCGGCAACGGCCACGTCGTCGTCACGGCCACACCGGTGACGCTCGATGCGGGCACCGCGAGCAGCCAGCTCTCGACCCTCGCGCGCTTCGGCTCGGGGCTCGCGCCGTATACGCCGGGCGACACCACCGCTTCGACGCCCGTGACCAGCGCGACCAACAGGTTCGGCTCGCAAACCGCCAGTGGCGTCGGTTTGTCAGTCGGCTATGAAACCCGCAGCTTCAAGGCCGACGTAGGCACCACGCCGATCGGCTTTCCGGTCGAGAACATCGTCGGCGGCCTGGAGTATGACGGCGGCATCACCGACAAGGTGTCCTACACACTCGCCGTGGCACGGCGCGCGGTCACCGATAGCCTGCTCTCCTACGCCGGCGCCAAGGATTCGGGCCAGAATCTTCAGTGGGGCGGTGTCACGTCGAGCGGGGCGCTGGGCAGTCTCTCCTGGGACGATGGCACGAGCGGCCTGTACGTGAACGGATCGTTCCAGTATCTCGAAGGCAGCAACGTCGAGAGCAACTACGCGGGTAAAGGCGGCGGCGGCGTCTACACGCGCGTCTATAAGGACGCTGACCAGACCTTGACGATCGGCGTCAACACGACGCTGATGCGCTACGACAAAAACCTGTCCTACTTCACGTATGGCCAGGGCGGCTACTTCAGTCCGCAGCAGTATGTGATCCTGAACCTGCCTGTTGAATACATGGGCCGCAACGGAGAGTTCACCTACGATCTCAAGGGGTCGATCGGCGTGCAGCATTACCGGCTGAACTCCTCGCCGTATTTTCCGACGAGCACGAGCGCCCAGACGGCAGCGGCTGACAACATGAACAGCATCACCACGACCACGCTCGACAGCAACGCGATCTACCCAAGCCAGAGCAAGACCGGCATTGCGTACTCGTTTAGCGCGGTGGGTGAGTATCAACTGGCGCCGCAACTCGCAGTGGGCGCGACCGCTTCGCTCGGCAACGCATATCAGTATCGGGAATGGCTGGCTGCCGTTTATGTGCGGTATAGCTTTACCAAGCAGAGCGGGCTGCAGCCGTTCCCGCCGGCGCCGTTGACGTCGCCGTATGTGTCGTTGTCGAATTAGGGGGAGAGGCGGTAGAGCGTTTTGGATCGCACACGTGTGTTTTGGGCATGCGTGTGCGGAGGTGGTTAGGGTGCCGCTCCTTGCGCGCTGGCAACGCGTTACCCAGGTCGCGAAGTTATCCCCACTTTTTGTTGATAAGTCCGTGGATAAGTTTCTCCCCACAGCGCTGAACCCCACGCCATAAGGCTTTGCGGGCCATGTGAAGGGAAATTGAGCATTCCCCACAGGCCGCCAAACATCGTTCCCCCACGTTTCCCCATACACTGCGGTGCGGGGAAACTGCCTTTCCCCTCAGTGGGAAAGGGCCGACGTATTAGACATGTGTTTTGTAAAGCGTTCAAGCTAACGGCGATTCGGGTGCGGTTTCTACAAGTCACTTGTTAAAGCCGGAAGCTGACGGGTTGGCTGTGTACGCTGCGGCGCACACACGATGGGGAACGCTGCGGACTTTCCCCACGACGCGCGATGATAGGGCTACACCTCCCAGCGCTGCCCGTCTTCCGTGACCAGCCAGGGCGTACGGCAGCACGGGTCTTCAAGCACCGGGACGCCATTGAATTCGCACCCGTCGTAATGAATGCCCGAGCGTCGCACGTGCAGTTCATCACACAGCATGCGCGTGTGGTCGGGATGAAGAACCAGCTCGACAGGTTGCTCCCTGCGATGTTCCTTCAGATACCGGTAAAGCCCATCCGTGATAAAGGCGCAGGCGCTCATGCCTGGCCGGAAACCCAACGTCATAAATCACACCCCATGATTTTTTGCCGGTTCACGCTACCGCTTCTGCGGAGGCGCGTCTGACTGACTTCGGCGCATGCTTACGTGCCTGCCAGAGATCGTAGTCGAGCTGCATTCCGAGCCACAGGGCAGCCCGACCACCTCGCCATTACGTCACACACCAGCGGGTGACGCCACTGATGTCCCTTCAAAGCGCTATCAATCTTCTGAAAGCTTGTCTAACGGGCTTTCCGTGAACGTCATGTACTGTTTGAGATCAGGTTGGCCCATTGACAAAAGTTTGACGATCCCGCCGCCGAATCTGCGCACGAATTCGTCATCAATCCTGAAGTTGAACTCGTCCAGTAAAACAGGTATTTCACTTGCCCCCTTCAAAGCTGAAGACAGCCTTTCAGGCATGACGCACTGCAAGATCAACTGTTGGCGATTCTCGTCGTACGTCACCACTATTGAACACGGCAGAAACTTAGTCATTTAATACCCCCGGCACTCTTGATAATCGTTCCACGCATTCTGCTTGCAAAGCGCTTTCCCTCTTTCGCCGCCCATAACGTAGGCGAAGTTATCGCACCGCTGCATCTCCACCTCATATTTGGCATGGCAGTATGTTTCACGCCACTCGTTATCCCCACTGCTGCCACATTTAACCATTCCGCCATCACCACCACCAGCCCCAAAGAGCGCGCTGTAGAGCGTCGACCTTTTCGCTGAGCTGGTCACGTCGGGTACGAGGACAGGATAAGGAACTTGGGCTTGATCGCTCAGCATCAGTTCCGTTGTCTCGCCCCATGCTGGAACTATTGCGCTCAGTTCACTTCCGAAAAGTTTCCCGACTGGCTCGGCTTTCCACGGCATGTAGCACTCGACGCACATGCTTGGCACGAAGGGCTGGGCATCTGTCTGGAGTCCAGTGAGATTAGCAGGCGGCGCGACCGGGTCATTGCCCAGCTCCCAGTTGGTAAGCCAAACGCCTAGCTCTGCGTCGCTGATCGGCTGCCACCATGCGCCGTTAGTTGAAACCTTCGCTGAATGTGACGAAACCGAGCCATTCGCCGCGTACTGGTAATCGACTGCCAGTACACGGGCGAGTCCCCCATTCACTGAACTTGCCGGTTCGTTATACCCAAAGGACTTTACGCGACCGCGTTCATCGTATCCGATGCTTGCCTGACCACTATTACCCGCTATTTGCGTCGCGCGGTTCTCGGCGTCACGACCGAGGGTTCGCATTGCCCAACCCGATACGGCGTCCAGCGTCGTCGCAATGTTGCCACGCGCGTCATACGTGTAGGTCCAGTCTTCAGTCTTTGCGCCATTCCGTACGACAGTGGCAGACAGAAGACGGCCCGCCTGATCGTAGCGCGAGCCTACTGTCGTCTGATCGCCCGCCGCAACCGCCTGCATCCCCTGTTCGCCCGTCAGGTCGGTTGTCTGCCACTCTGCGTAGCCAGTGACGTTACCTACTGTGTCGTAGACGAACGCCCTGATCTTTCCAGGTGTCGCGACCAGATGCGGGCGCAACGAACTGCTGTCACTGTACTCAATGGTTGTTACTGTCTTGTTGCCAGCGACTGTTGCAAATGCTTTCGTTGGTCGGTTCGCGCTGTCCCACGTGTACTGTGTATTCCCATCCGGGGTAACTCTTTGCTTCAGATTCCCTGAGGTATCCCACGTGCGTGACACTGTGCCACCGGGTGTGGCAATGGAGCCAGGACGCGACGTATCGCCAGAACTGAAAGAGTATGTGCTGTTGCCAGCCAGGTTGCCGACCGTTGTCGTGCCCGAGCCATAGCTCAGTGACACATTACGCGTCGTGTCCGGATGGGTGACCGAGATTGCGCGTCCGCTCGAATCGTAGGTCCATGTTGCAATCCGTGAACCGGATTCGTCTTTTATCCCCGTCAAAGCATTGGGAAAGCGGGCATCCTCATAAAGGTACTGACGAACGTATCCAATCGGCGCGGTTACGGAAACAAGATTGCCTTTCGCATCGTACGCATAATGTGTCGCGTTGCCCGACGGCGGCACTACACTCAGAATGCGACCATTACTGTCATAGGTCAGACTAAGTGTCAGCCGCGATGCCGCCTGCCCGATCCGATCAACGGGCCACTGAGCGATCCAATCCATCCGTTGTCCGACGTATCCAACTTCACGGTACATACCCGTGCGTGTCGTCTCGGAGTGAAACAGACCAGTGCTGGCGGAGTAGGTTTCGGTCGTGCCAAGCCGTTCATCCTTCAGGTAGAAGTATCCGTCGCCAGCTTTCATGAGCGAAAGACCCGACGTACCCGGCACCGCCCAGCCTCCGCTAACCCACTTGAATATCAGAGGCTGCCCGTTACTCCGGTACGCGGTGATTTTCGGCGTGCTCGCATTGAGTGCGGTCAGGTCGAGTCTTCTCTGCCAGTTGCTGACCCAGTACCCACCCATCGCTATCTGCGCGTTATCGAACGGCTTCGACAGGTAGCTACGACTGAACACAAGCGGCGACGCGTCACCGCTTGCAAAGTCAGTTTCAGAGAGAGTCACAATCCCGTTCGCGGGAAACACCGGGTCAGCCACCGGGCAGGTATCGTCCGGCGGCGTGCCGGTTGAATTGCACCACTGATCAATCTGCACGAGGTCATTGATGCACGCGTAGTTGCCCATTCCGCCCGGCGTGTTGCTCGTAACGTCAAGCTTGCAGGTCTTGGATCCTGGCGTGGCCCCGGACTTCGCGTACAGCGAGAAGCAGTCGTCTGCATTTGCGCTGAACGCCAGCATCAGCAACATGAACGCCGCCATTAGGCGGCCCGAAAATCCGGCCGCCTCTCCACACAGTCTGTGTCTTTTCATTTTTATCCCTATTGGCTTGCTTTGTATTTGTTTGACGCACAAGCAACCTATAGGGAGCAAGAGGATCCGAAAATCCGACAATTCTTAAAATTACGCTTAACTTACATTCATGCAAACCATGACCAGGGAATGTCGACACGAGCCGTAGGAACCTATAGCAACATCGTCAGAAATGGTCGAACCAAAGCTTAAGAAATGGCGAACCCAAGGCATCCGAATCAGCCATATTCTTTGAGGCATCTGAGAAAAAGATGGGGTGCCGCGAAGGCCACCCCAAGAGAAGTTCGCCCTCATGGGAATCGCATCGCCATTAAATAGCAGTGCTTTATTATGTCTCGATAAACAGATGCTCTTTGCATCATCAAGTCACTTGTGATCGTCTTCTACCGTCAGTAGCGGCCTGCTCAGGACTGACATGGCGATCTCTGCTTACTCCGCATGTCCTGACTTTTCCGAGTGGCCGCGAGCACGTCCGCGCGTCTGTGATAGGGCGATGCATGCTGGCGTCCGAGTGGTTGCCGGAAAATCACAGGGTGTGATTTTTCAGCGCTTCGGTCACGTCTCGTACCACCGTACTCCCTGACCATGGTAATCCACCTGGGCGAGCGCACGCCGCGCGTCATCGCGCGCATTCCCCTTGCCGAGCTCGGCCCAGCGCTGCAGGCTGTGGCGTATCTCCAGCACCTGCATGGCGGTAGCATGGCCCTCACGCACTGCGGCAGTCACTGCGCTGCGCGTGGTGTCAGGTGGGGCACTCAAGGTGATACGTGCAAGCACGTCGGCCTGCTCGCGTAGCGTTATCCGGTACATGACCGTCTCCTTCAAACGTGAATCCCTGCCGCGACCGTGCGCATGCGCGGCGCGACGCCATGGGTGGCGGTTAGCCATTGCTACCCCTGATCTCGTCCATGCGCTCCGCGATGCGCAGCGTATCGAAGAAGTATTTCCAGCGCGTCGCGTCCTGTCCTCCCATCACGTGCGACACGCAGAGCACGGCCTTGAGCATCGCGAACTCATCCGCGTTGCCGCGGAAGTAATCGATCAGCTTTTCAGTGCGGACTTTGAACCCTTCAAGTCGTCCACTCATGATTCACCCCCGTGGAGCATCCAGGATGGAACCGACTTCAGTGCCTGGTCTCTGAGTACATCCACGTCTGGAGATCGTCCATATGCCGCCGCATAATGTTCGACCAGACCGTACAGCCGGGCCACGGTGCGCTCACCACTGGCACGCAATGTCTCGACGGCAAGCCGCGCAGGCAATTCCACGAATGTATGGGTGTTCATACCGTCACCATGTCCCGTGCGTTCCAGTACACGCGATCGCGCGCCTCGCGCTGTAATCCTTGTACCGGCCCTTCGGCAATGTCCTGCGCTGTTTCTTTAAGATAGTCGCCAGCCTCCGACTCAATGCTGCCATCTTTCAGGTTGCGCCCATGATCGGCTGCGGTAAGCTTCAGGAGCGTCCCTTCGCGAATGGTTTGCGAACGATTTTCCCCCACGATATTCCCCACAAAACAGATGACACGGTCGGATTCTAGCCAGTGCTGAGTCCAACATATAAACATCTAACCTGTTGAAATTAAACAGAACAGATGTTTGTGGGTGTGTTGCGTTGCAGGAAGAATTTCTCCACAGTTTTTGTTCACAACGCTGTGGACAACCTAGCTGTACGCCTCCCAAGTCCCTGACGTAGAACGAAAATCGTCGTGCGTCCCCACGCCGTGCAGCTTGCCCGACCAAAACTAACCCACAGCCGGAAAGAACCCAAGATATTCAAACGCCGCCTCACCCCCACCATCGACGCAATCGCCAAGCGCCCCCACGGACACGAGTGCATCCACCGTCGCCCGGCGGTTTGAAACAAAACGCCAGACAGGTGCCGCAGCAGACGGCGACCTCTCCTCAGCCAGTACATCGCCGGAACCCACCGCACTCACCTCCCGCAGCGCCGCCAGCAACGCCTCACGCGACGGCGAATGCACAACGAATCCTTCATTCGCCAACGCAGCCACATCAATACCAAGCAACGCACACAGCCGCTGCTTGACTGGCACATCCGCCGCATCGGCGGCACGCGACCGCGCGATCAGATCCACGGTCGTCGCATCCACCAGTTGCCCGGCCCGCATCAGCGGCGCGAGCCCAGGTGTCCATGCCTCCGGCGGACAGCCCTTATTGGCAGGCTCCAGCTGGATAAACGGATTGATTTCGGCCGGATAGATACGGCAGACGAAAGGCCGCTCCTCGTAGATACGACAGCGCATGTCCGCTTGCAGATTCGGACACGCTCCGGCAAACGCCCCCGTCAGGATCACCACGATCCGCGTGGGCAAGCTGCCGCTCATCGCTGCAAACGAACGGCGGCGTTTATGTGCCGCCTGAAGATTGTCCGCAGCGGGTTCCTCAGGCCAGGGCAAGGCCTCGCAGAGAATCTGCACCTCGTTACCACGACCAAGCCAGGCGAGTGCTTCTGCAACCGTCAACGGCAAACGCAGATCGTGGCAGCAATTGCCGCACATCGTGCAGCCAAAATCGATATCCATACTCATACTCAAGTCAGCCTTGCACCGCGCGACGCAGTGGATTGTCCAGCACCCAGCTTCGTGCCTGGTACCCCCGTCGGACACGCCCAACAGTTGTGCCGCGCACAAGCAGTCGGGATTAGTCGGTTCAAAGCGCCTGTTCTTACAGCTATGAGAACTTTTTTTACGGAGGTCGACCCACGGTCTCCTGCCGGCGGCAGGCCGGCCGCACTCTATCACGCGCCGGCATCGAGCGAGTAACGCCGGCAATGTTCGAGGTAGCCCGCCTCATGGCCGCTCACCAGCTCGACGATACTCTTCCAGAGCCACGGCGGCGCGTCGATCGTCTTGCTGCGGCTGCGCCGCAGCTCGCCGAGCCAGGCCTTGCGCTCGATATCGTCCATCTGGCGCGCATGCGCTTTGCCCACCACGAGCGCCAGGAAACGCGCCGCCTTCATCGCTTCGTCGCGCGTCAGTTGCTCGATGGTCAGCTTCATGTCTTGCGGCAGCAGTTCGCGAATCACCACCGACCGTTCGGCAAGCCGCGCCGCACGCATCCGGTCGCCGAGAAACGGCGCGAGGTGGCGCGCGCCCTCCACCACCCGCTGCGCGTTGTCGCGCGGCATGCGCACGCCCGCGTAGCGCGGCGCGGCCGCCTGCGCCGCTTCCTTGATGTCGATCAGGCACAGGTCGTCGCCGTCCAGCGCCGCACCGTCGACGTCGAGCAGCACTGCGTAGCGCAAGCGTCCCAGCGAACTGCAGCCCTTCACCCAATACGCTGCATCGAGCACGGCGACCTTGGCCGCTTCGTCCTCCGAACGCAACTCGGTCGCGAGACGCGCCACCGTGCGCTTCTCGAACAGCGCGTCGATTTCCCTGCGTTCGCTTTTCGACAACGGCCAGAAGCGCTTGCCAAGCGGAATGTGCGGCTCGATATCCTCGATGCGTTCTTCGGCCAGGTGCTGCCACGAGCGCCGCAAAGCCTCCTTCATGACGACGCGCACCGCTTCGGGCTTCTCGGCCTGAATGTCGGTGTGATCCGAGGTGTCGTCGAAGGCCCGTTCGTAGCCGTCCGCCAACGCCTCCATCATGCGAACCGTGGTGACGCCCGGCAGATCCGAGCCGCGCGCGGCGGTGGCAAGCGAAAGGCCCAACCGGATCAGATCGTGCGCCGGATTGCCGATCACCGTCTGATCCAGATCGCGAATCTGGATTTCCACGCGGCCTTGCGCATTCGCCATCGGCCCGATGTTGCCGGCATGGCAGTCGCCGCAGATCCATACCGCGGGCCCTTCCGGCAGCGTGTGACTCTCCATGCCGTCGAGCCATTCGTAAAACTTGGCGGTGTTGCCGCGCACATAAGCATGCGCCGAGCGCGCCATCCTGGCGTTGCGGCGCGCGGTCAGCAGATCCAGCCGCTCGCCCGGTTTGGGAAGTCCAGTACGGCTGGCGTTTTTCTTCGGCATGGTGGAGAGGTCCAGAAGACTATCGTCTGATCGTTAGCCGACCACCATGCCACAGCCTGAAGCCACAAACAACCTGCCGCGCTCGCGCAGCTGCGCGTGTGCCTGTGGATTGGCCGTCCAGGAACGCGGATTGCTACCGGCAGGCTGTCATCGCCTCATGACCGTCCCGCTGGAGTGACCACGCTGTGCCACAAGACTCGCCTCTTCATCCGTGCAAACCCCCACCGCAACGCCTGGCGCGTTACCAGGCGGTGGTTGTGGCCTACAATCATTTGCCGTCCCCGAGCGTTTGCCGTGGCTTGCCACGCACCTACCCCGCGCGTGTCTCTGCCCCGCCCGGCTTGTGCGTGACGCAAGACCGGCTGGCCCGAACGCGCTCATCGAAGTGACAACGGCGGAGCAAAACCATGCCATTCACGGCAGAAGACCATGGGTGCCCCGGCTGGAAAGGGGAAATGGCCGAACGCATCCGGGCGTTCGACTGGAGCGCGACCGAACTGGGCCCCATCGACAGATGGCAGCAAAGTCTGATTGCCGCCGTGCAATTCGTACTCGGTTCGCCCCTGCCTCTCGTGATGCTGTGGGGCAGCCAGGGGTACATGGTCTACAACGACGCCTATGCGGTGTTCGCCGGCGGCCGGCATCCCTACCTGCTGGGTAGTCCTGTCGAAATGGGCTGGCCGGAGGTTGCCTCGTTCAACCGGAACGTCATGGACACCTGTCTGGCCGGCGGCACGCTGTCGTATCGCGACAAGGAGCTCGTGCTGCTGCGCAACGGCCAGCCCGAAGACGTGTGGATGGATCTGCACTACAGCCCCGTGGCCGACGACAGCGGCGCACCGGCCGGCGTGATCGCCGTCGTCGTGGAAACGACCGGGCGCGTCCTCACGGAACGCTCGCGGCAACGCGCCGAGACCGCGCTGCGCGAAACCGACGAACGTCTGCAACTGGCGCTCAACACGGGCACCGTGCTCGGCACCTGGGTACTGGACGTCAGAGCCGACACGCTCACCGGCGACGAGCGCTTCGCCCGCACCTTCGGCGTTGCCGCCGGGCAGGCCGTACAAGGCATCCCGCGCAGCGCGACCGGCGCGGCGATTCATCCCGACGATCTCGGCGAGGCGCGTCGTCTCACGCGCGAGGCCACGCAGACCGGCAAGCCGTACCGGGCCGAATATCGCATCCGCCGTCCGGACGGCGAATACATCTGGGTGCAGGCAAACGGCCAATGCGAATTCGACGACCGCGGCGCGCCCTATCGCTTTCCGGGCGTGCTGATCGACATTCACGAACGCAAGATCGCCGAGCAGGCGCTGCGCCAACTCACGGAAACCCTCGAGCAACGCGTCACCGACGCTGTAGCGGCACGCGCGCTCGCCGAAGAGCAACTGCGCCAGGCGCAGAAGATGGAAGCGATCGGCAGCCTGACCGGCGGCGTCGCGCACGACTTCAACAACGTGCTGCAGGTGATCAACGGCAACCTGCAGATGCTCGCCGCCGATGCCGACGACCACCCCGCCACGCAGCGCAGAATCGCCGCGGCCAGCCAGGCCGTCAAACGCGGCGCACAACTCGCCGCCCACCTGCTCGCCTTCGCGCGGCGCCAGCCGCTCTCGCCCGCCGTGTTGAATCCGCGGCGGCTGCTCAGCGGCATGAGCGAGATGCTGCATCACGCACTGGGCGAAACCATCCGCGTCGAAACGGTGCTGGGCGCCGATCTCTGGAACGTCCTCGCCGATCGCAACCAGCTCGAAAACGCGTTGCTGAATCTGGCGATCAACGGCCGCGATGCCATGCGCGGCGAAGGCACGCTCACGGTTTGCGCCGAGAACCTCGTCGTCACCCGCCACGCCGATATCCCTGCTGGGGAGTACCTGGTATTTTCGATCGCCGATACCGGTGTCGGCATGCCGGCCGAAGTGCTGGAGCGAGCCGTCGAGCCGTTTTTCACCACCAAGCCCAACGGTCACGGCACGGGCCTCGGCCTGAGCATGGTGTTCGGCTTTGTCAAACAGAGCGGCGGTCATACGCTGATCGACAGTGTGGTTGGCGAGGGCACGATAGTGCGGCTTTATTTCCCGCGCAGCCACGAAGCGGAGACCAGCGAGTTCGCCGATCAGAGCGAGACGACGGTCGGCGGACGCGAGACGGTCCTCGTGGTCGAAGACGACGCGGAGGTTCGGCTCACCGCCGTCGAAATGCTGGCGCAGCTCGGCTACAAGGTGTTGACCGCAGCGGATGGCGACGCGGCGCTCGAGTTCATCGACAGCGACGTCCCCCTCGATCTGGTGTTCACCGACGTCGTCATGCCCGGCAGCGTCAAGAGCGTCGAGCTGGCGCGGCGTGCGGCATTGCGTTCGCCAGCGGTTCCGGTGCTCTTCACTTCCGGCTATACGCGCGATGAGATCTTCCATCACGGCAAGCTCGATCCCGGTGTCACGCTGCTGAGCAAGCCCTATCGTCGCGACGATCTCGCGCGCAAGGTACGTGGCGTACTGAACGCGCATCGCGCTGCGCTGGCGGCGGCGCCGGCCAGGGTGCCCGCACGCGTGTTGCTGGTAGAGGACGACTCGCCGTCGCGCGAAGCCATGGGCGAACTGCTCGCGGCGTTCGGACTGCAATGCACTGCGGTGGCAAGCGCGGAGGAAGCGCTCGAACTGGCGCCCGCGCATCGTTACGATATCCTGCTGAGCGACGTCACCTTGCCGGGCCTGTCCGGCGACGCACTCGCGCGCGCACTGCGGCATGCGCAGCCGGATCTGCGTATTCTGCTGATGTCGGGCTATGGCGAGCAGGCCAATATCGGCGAGGCCATACCGGGCGTTCGACTGCTGCCCAAGCCGTTCGACATCGCGGCGCTGCGCCGCGAACTCGCGGACTGGGGCGGGCATATCGAACCCACCTAGCCGGCCCGGGGGCGCACTTGCGCTGCAAGATCAGAAGCGAACGACAGAGGTGACGATGAACATTCAGTGCGGCACCGCCGGATGGACCGACAAAACGCTGATCGCCTGCAGGCGTTTCTATCCGCGCGGCTGCAACACTGCGGAAGCGCGACTGCGTTTCTATGCATCGCAGTTCCCGCTCGTCGAGGTCGACTCCGCCTACTACGCGATGCCGTCGGAGTCGAATGCCCAGCTATGGGCCGAGCGCACCCCCGACGGCTTTACGTTCAATTTCAAGTCGTTCCGGCTGTTCACGGGGCACCAGACTTCGCCTGATGTGTTGCCGAAGGACATCGTGATGGCATTGGGCAGTTCCCCTTCCGCCACGCGCAAGAAAAACCTCTACTACCGCGATCTCCCCGTGGAAATCCGCGACGAGTTATGGCGGCGCTACCTCGAAGCGCTCGAGCCTTTGCGGCGCACGCAGCGCCTCGGCGCCGTGCTGTTCCAGTTCGCACCGTGGATCACCCGCGCACCGGAGGATCTCGCCCATGTCGACGAATGCGCGGCGCGCATGACGGGCTATACGGTGGCCGTCGAGTTTCGCAATCAGTCCTGGCTCGGCGAGCATCACGCGCCGTCGACCCTCGCGTTTCTGCGCGAGCGGCAACTGGTGCATGTGATCGTCGATGCGCCGCCCGACGTGACGAACCGCGTTCATACCGTGTGGGAGGCGACGAATCCGCAACTCGCGATGGTGCGCCTGCATGGCCGCAACACCGCGTCATGGAACCCGGGCGCCGGCGCCTCGGCAGCGGACCGCTTCAACTACGACTACAGCGACGCCGAACTCGGCGAACTCGCGGGTTCGATTCGCGGCATCGCGACGCGCGCCGCGAAGACGCATGTGATCTTCAACAACTGCTTCGAGGATCAAGGGCAGCGCAATGCGTTGAGCATGATGGGCATACTGGGGGCGAGCCCCCACGCACCCGGCGACGCCCGGCCATGAGCAGCCGTTCGACGTGAACTCGTAGATCGCCGGCAATCGACTGACGCAGTAAGCGTGCGTTACATTTCTCGCAAACGTCGAAGTCAACGGGACGGGCGCGCCCCACGTTCCTGATATGCAGGCGTACATATCACTGGCGCTATCGAGGATTCACAGCCTGCCGACAACGCTCCAAAGGAGATCCCACGTGTCCCGGTTTCACCGTATCGCATGCTCTCTACCGGTCTTGCTAGTTGCGGCATCGGCGTCAATTGCCTCGGCCGGGAATCTCAAGTCTGTTTCGCCCGTTTCCGGCATCAAGGTCATGACTGAACGCGAGCTCGTGAACACCCCTGTACCGATCGTGCAAAAAGGACGGCTGGTCATTTCCACCCGGTCAGGCGACTTTGAAATGCCCATTGCGGTATCGCGAGACTGGTCTCAGCCACAAGACGATGTTACCCGTGCGGTTGTCGTCATCCCTGGCTGGCCGCGCCGGGATCTTCGCTCGGGGGAACACGCTGCGGAAGTGGCGGGAGCAGCAGCGCGCGGAACGGTCATCGTCACGCCTCAATTCTTGACGGCGCGAGATGTCGCCGCGCACAACCTGACGGACAACATGCTCAGATGGGGTGAAGATGACTGGAAGGAAGGCAAGCCATCTCAGGACGCGGCAGTAATCAGCTCGTTTCAGATCGTCGATGAGATTTTCCGCCGGTTGGCGAATCGCACGATATTTCCAAACCTCACGACTATCGTGCTTGCCGGACATTCAGCCGGGGGACAATTTGTTCAGGACTACGCGGTTCTTGGCCGAGGAGAAGCGGGTCTTGGAGACGCCCCGATCCATGTCAGGTATGTTGTCGCCAATCCTGCGACATACCTTTATTTGACCGACGAGCGACCCGATTCCAACGGAGACTTCGCGCCTTTCAACGCAGCCTCGTGCCGCGCATTCAATCAATGGAATTACGGTCTGGAAGCTGGCATCCCGGCCTATCCACCGCGCCCGGATTCGATCAATGAATTGAAAGCGCGTTACCTGCAACGGGACATCATCTATCTCCTCGGGACCGCAGACAACGCCCCGGACGGAGACGGTCAGGACCGGTCATGCGCGGCCGAAGCACAAGGTGCGACACGTTATGCCCGTGGCCGGGCCTTCGATGCCTACGTGCACATACTCGACCCGCACACGAACCAGCGCGTTTTCGATGCCCGTGGGATTGGGCATTCCAGCTACCGGATGTACTCGTCGGTCTGCGGGCTGGCCGCGTTGTTCGATAAGCCGGGTTGCGATTCGGCATCGGAATGACTGCTTGAGCGGCCAGGTGTGTTGACTTTGGGTCGTTCCGGGACGGCGGCGTCAGGCAGCCGATGTTCGGCTGCGAGGTGTGACGCGCTTCGGCGGCGATCTGCCACCTCCCACATTAAACAAGAAAACCCCAGATGGCGTTATTTAAGGGTTTTCTATAAAATAAGCCACTTCGAGGATTTCCAGTCAGCTACTTCGCCATGCGTCGAATTGGATTTTTCGTTTGTCACGGCCACGATGCGCTTGATCTTGCCGGACCACTTTCGGCTTTTAATCAGGTGGCCACAGCCGCTGGCCATACTCCATATGATCTTCATGTCATCTCGCAGCCCGGAGGGCCGGTTCCCGGCAATGCGGGCCTGCCGATCGAGACAAAGCCGATCGGCAGGCGCACGTTTGACACCGTCATATTCGTGGGCGGCGATATCGAACCGATGCAGACACCGGAGAACATCGCCGCTGCCAGGAAATTGGTCTCCAGAGCCTCACGGGTGGCAAGCGTGTGTACAGGGGCGTTTTTGCTTGCGGAAACCGGCTTGCTGGACGGCCTGAGAGCAACGACGCACTGGCGGTACGCTGCGCAATTGCAGTCGCGCTTCCCTCGCACCAGGGTCGAGGGCGATAGTATCTACATAGCGGACGGTCGTATCTGGACGTCGGCTGGCATCGCCGCCGGAATAGACCTGGCGCTCGCCATGATCGAAAGAGATATGGGCGTGGACATTGCGCGCGCTGTCGCCAGATATCTGGTCGTTCCGTATCGCCGGCCCGGAGGTCAGTCCCAATTCTCCGCTATGTCGCAAATGGAGCCGGAGTCGGATCGTATTCGCATCGCTCTGAATTTTGCCAGAGAACATCTGGCTGAAGCGCTGCCTGTCGAGCGACTCGCCGATGCCGCGAGACTCAGTCTGCGACAATTCGGGCGAGCGTTTCGCCGGGAAACGGGTGAAACGCCGGCTAAGGCGGTCGAGCGCTTACGGGTTGAAGCTGCGCGTCTGCGCCTGCAGGATGGCAGCGAACCGATCGAACAGATTGCTCTGGCTGTGGGATTCACCGATCCGGAGCGGATGCGGAGGGCTTTCGTCAAACTGCACGGACATCCGCCCCAATCGATCCGGCGCGAAAGCCGGCTAAGCAGTGGGCGCTGATCGATCGACGGCCGCTTGGCCCACCGCCTGGCCGGCGGCCGTCTGACCGCTCATTGCCCCATAGGCGCTTCGGTACATGACGATCTATTTCGCCGGACGCTCAACCGCCGTCAGATTTTAAGGGCGCGTAATCATTCCAGATATCGCGATGCAACTTCCAGGCGCCGCCCTGCTTCAGGAAGATGAGGATCTGCTTACCGCGATATTTGAGCTTTCCACCATGATCGCGGATATCGGCATCCGAGACTTCAGTCACGATCCGATCGTTACCGTAGAACTCGTAATTGCTGAAGGATACGGTGTCAGGCTGCGATCCGGAATAACCTTTGGTGAAGTATTGGGCGATCGCGCCAGGTCCGGTAACCCGGTCGCCACCGGGCGGTAAAAGCGCACCATCTTCCGTATAGAGGCGACCTATCGCGTCATAATCACCGCGCGCGAAAGCTTCCGCCCATCGTGCGTTTTCGGCTTTGATTGCCGCTTCGGGCGGACGCTGAACGCCACTTGCAGTTGCAGGTGTCGCAAAAGCGAAAAGAGTAAGGCTGGCTGCAAGGGCAGCAGCACAAAGACGAGTCTGTCGCATTGAATGATTTCCGATCGTGGTTTGAACTGGAGCGTGCCGCACCGAATTCGGCAGGCGGGACGGACAATGTCGGTGCGGCCTTCATCGAGGCCAACAGAGTGGCCTCGCGCACATTGCCTGCAAGCGTTTCAGCGAACGCCTGGTACTCGTGCGAGACCCTTGGATGCGCCCGGCAGTTCCTTGTCGACCATCGCAATGACTTCTGGCCGCGCATCTCTGGGATGACCTGAATGGTACGGCGGAGCAGGATCATATTCGATCACGAGTTGCGCGAATTCGGCGGCCTGTTGACCGCGCAGCTTCCCGGCAACGCGAAGCGCGAAGTCGATGCCCGCTGTAATGCCGCCGCCGCTCATGAACCGGCCGTTGTCGTCTTCTACGAAGCGATCCGGAACAGGAATGGCACCATATTCGGACAACTTATTGATGAAGGCCCAATGGCAGGCGCTTCGCTTACCCTTGAGAACGCCTGTCGCCGCGAGTACGAGTGATCCGTTGCAAACCGACGTCACATATTTGGCGCTGTCAGCCAGACGCCGGATCTGCGCCTGATACTCCGGCTGCATCGGCGCCGTCAAATCAGACCCGCCCGGAACCAGGATCAGGCCGGCCTTGTCGATATCGGCCAGTCGTTCCGTCTTGCCATACTCGACGCCATATTCGAGGGTCACGAAACCACCATTGAGGCTCGCATAGCGAATGTTCGTATTCGGTAGCTGGTGAAAGACCTCACTGGGGCCGGCAAAATCGAGAAGTGTTCCGCCGGGATATACCGCGATAACGATGTCGAGCGGATTGGCCGGGGAAAGCGTCCCCGCACTGGACGCCTGCGCGAGAGCGGGAGTGGCGCGGCCAAGCAGGGCTCCGCCTCCCAGGAGGGTGCCGAGCGTGGCGAGGCCTCCGAGCTTAAGCGCCTCGCGGCGGGAATAGCCCCCGCTGATCGGTCGCTCGCCGGAGCGATTATTTTCGCTATCGTTGGTCAAGATAAGTTCTCCTTGTGATTCGGCCCTCTCTGCACGCGCAGCCAGGTCGGGCCAGACTGAAGAACCACCACGTCGAAAAGCGTGGCGGCGGTGTGATTGGGATGTGGCTGAACCGGGACAATGTCGAGGCTTCCCGAACAGGAAGCCGAAGCCTCAAAGTTGCGAGGCACCGCCGTCGACGACAAGTTCGGTGCCAACGACGTAGGAGGATTCGTCGCTGGCGAGATACAGCGCCGCGTAAGCAATGTCCTCGGCCTGGCCCATGTAGCCCACCGGAATCACTTGGGCGAACTCGGCCTTCCGGTCGCGAACCCACTCATCGGACATCCCCCACTTGGTGATCAGGGGCGTGTCCATCGCACCGGGCGCGATTGCGTTGAAGCGGATTTTTCGGTCGAGAAACTCGTAGGACCAACTGCGGGCCAGCGATCGTACGGCGGCCTTCGCCGCCGCTGTCAACGAGATGCCATGCTTGCCGGTCTGCGCGACGAACGATGTATTGAGAATGACAGAAGAGCCCTCGCGCAAGTCAGGCAGCACGGCCTGAAGCGTGACCACCACGCCCTTGACGTTGATGTCCATAATCTCGTGATAGAGATCTTCGTCGATGTCGTTGAGTGCGGACGGGAAAGCTCGACCCGCGTTGGCAAACACGACATCCAGACCGCCGAACTGCTCTTTCACCTCGGCGGCGATTCTCTGCATGTCCCCGGTCGAACGTACATCGCCCTTGAGAACCAGCGCGTTCTCCCCGAGCTCGGCCTTCACTCGCTCAAATGCGGCAACATCGCGACCCGTCACCGCTACCCGGGCGCCTTCTGCAATGAAGAGCCTGGCAGTCGCGAGACCGATGCCACTGGTGCCGCCCGTGATCAAAGCTGACTTGTTCTTAAGCCTCATCTTCTGTTCCTTTCTCTGCTTCGTGATTGATCAAGCCGAAACTTCAACGCGCAGTCATGTTTGCGCGCGTGTCCCGGCCTGATTTCCTGGGCAAATTATGGAACCTGAAGCAAATGGCGCAAAGGTCTTATAACCCTCAAAAAACGTCACCCTATCTCAGGCTAATGGCCGAATTCAATTGCCTCGCAATCCGTCCGCGCCTAGAACGCGCTGGACCGTTGGCCTATCCCTGACACGTTCGTACCACGCTTGCAGGTGACGGTGCGAACTGAAGTCAATGTTCGCGTTGTATACGGACTTCATCCATGCGGCCCTACCCCAGCCCGTTAGTGCGAACAGATAGGCGTCGGCGATCGTGAACGTGTCGCCGAGGAGAAACCGCTTGCCGGCTAGCTGTTGATCAATCCACGCGTACCTGCTTTCAAGCTTTGGCCCGGCGGTATCGACCCACTTGCTCGCCGCCACGGCATAGAGCAGCGGGATAAAGCCTTTATGCACTTCAGAAGTCAGAAAATTGAGCCATTCGAGCAACCTGTAGCGTTCCATCGTGCCGTAAGCGGGTACCAATCCCGATTCAGGACATTGATCGGCAAGATACTGCGCAATGACCGGTCCTTCATGCAGAAGCGTACCGTCGTCCAGTTGCAGGAGCGGTACGTAGCCCAGCTCGGAAAGGTCGTAATAACTGGTCTTGTCCTCCAGCAAATGCTTGCGGGCATCGACCTTGACGATTTCCACATTCAATCCGGTCTCCTGCAAGACGATGCAAATCGCTTGTGAGCAACTACCGGGTGCGTGATATAGCTTCATGCATTTTTCCTTATGATCGAAAACGTATGCCGCCATTTTTATGGCGCAGAAACGAATATCTCCCAGCAAGGATAAAAAGAGAAGAAGGCAGAATTTTGTGATATAGGTACAAAAAATATACCCATGCGGAAAAGCCATGAAAAGAAGTGCGACAGGATGTTCCGTCGAAGAGGCAATGCGCTTGCTGGGTGGTCGCTGGCGTCTGCTGCTGGTGTCGTATCTGCTGGACGGGCCGAAGCGGTTTAACGATCTGCGCAGGGATGTTCCGGGAATATCGCAGCGCATGTTGACGCTTGATTTGCGAGCACTCGAACAGGTTGGTCTGGTCCAACGGACTGTGTTCGCTGAAGTGCCGGTAAGAGTCGAGTACCAGCTCACCGAGGATGGTCAGCGGCTAAGGCCTGTCGTCGAGGTGATGCGTGATTTTGGACTTTGGCTTAAGTCCCGCCCTGAGCTGGAACCTGAAAGCTCAGAGCTCGACGCTGTCGAGGACGCATAGGAATCAAGAACAGAGAAGAACGGCTTGTTCTTCACGGAAACGCTTCAACGGAGAGATGAGCGATGACCTCGAAAAACATCCGCAGAGCAACGGCAGAGGACGTACCGGTTCTTACACAGATCCGCAACGATGCGCATGCGAAGAAAGTGGTTCATGGCGATTATGTGTGGGGCAAGGAAGGCGACGGATTTTCCGAGCGATGGGTGCGAAACAATGTCGCCGAAAAAGAAGTGTATGTCGTTGAACTGGATGGCACGCCGGTCGGAACGTTTTCACTCGATCTCGACGACGAAAAGCACTGGGGACCTCAAGAACCGATCGCCGGTTATGTGCATGGGCTGTGCGTGCGGGAAGGCTTTAACGGACGTGGACTCGGCCGCTTCATGCTTGACTGGTGCGCTAACAGGGTAAGCGGCTTGAACCGGCGTTTTGTTCGACTCGACTGTGCCGTCCAGAACGCGAAGCTATGCGCCTACTACGAGTCGCTTGGCTTTATCCGCGTAGGGCTTAAGTCCGACGGCTATGTCTGGTCACTCTACGAGAAAGCGGCTGACTAACCTGCTTTGGCCTCTTGCCGCGGCCATTCGTTCGACCGGGCTACCCGGCATCGCTTTAGAATTCAGAAGAATTGTCCCCTAAGCGCTTCACCCTTGACGAGGCGAGGAGAAGAGATGTCATGAACAGACGAAGCCTTCTAAAAGGAGTTGCCGCCCTGCCCGTCCTTGCCACCACCTCGACCTTCGCCGATACGCCTTCCGCCGTGTCTAAAGCGGGCCGCGTGCGGCCCAGCGATCCCGCCTGGCCGAAAGCGAATGAATGGGAGTCGCTGAGTCGAGCGGTGGGCGGAAATCTGTTGCAACCCACGACGATCTGGCAGGCCTGCGCGGAAGCGCCCCGCTCGCCCACTTGCCTCGCCCGCCTCAAGGAAGCGCGCAACCCGATTGCTCTCGGCGACGATCCCGGCGGCACCCAGGTTTCCGGCTGGCTCGACGCATGGACGCCCAACGCGAGCGCCTACGCAGTGGCGGCCCGTTCTACCGCAGACGTGGTTGCGGGTGTCAATTTCGTCCGTCAACACAATTTGCGCATGGTCGTGAAAGGCGGCGGTCACAGTTACCTTGGCGGTTCGAACGCGGCGGATTCTCTTCTGATCTGGACCCGTGCGATGAACCGTATCGAGCTGCATGACGCTTTCGTTCCATCAGGCTGCACGACACCCCCGACGCCGGCTGTGACTGTAGAAGCAGGTTGCATGTGGATCGATGTCTACACCGCCGTCACCACCCAGGCGGGACGATACGTCCAGGGCGGCGGCTGTACGAGTGTGGGGGTCGCCGGCCTCGTCCAGGGCGGCGGTTTCGGATCGTTCTCGAAGCGCTACGGACTGGCGGCCGCGAGCCTGCTCCAGGCCGAGATCGTCACCGCTGACGGCGTGGTCCGCACGGTCAACGCATCGCAGGAGCCCGATCTTTTCTGGGCGCTGAAAGGCGGAGGTGGCGGCACGTTTGGCGTGGTGACCAGGATCACCTTGCAGACCCACGACCTGCCCGAGAACTTCGGCTGGGCGCTGTTCGAGGTCAAGGCGTCATCACGCGACGCTTACCGGCGACTGGTCGAACAGCTCGTCGATTACTATGCCGAACACCTTTTCAGCCCCCAATGGGGCGAGAAGCTTGTTTTTCAAAGCGACGGAATTCGCGTGGCGATGGCGTGTCAGGGGCTGAGCAACGAACAGGCTAAATCGGCCTGGGCACCCTTCATCGCCTGGGTGCGCGCCGCGCCGGCGGACTTCACCTTCAGCGAAGCACCCCACATCGGCGCCAGCCCGGCACGTCGCTGGTGGGATATCGAGGCCAACCCGGGACTGGTGCCCGACCCGCGCCCTGAAGCCCCCAGCAACCATGGCTGGTGGCGCGGCGATGGCGATGAGGTCTCGCTATTTCTGCACGGCTACGAGTCGCAATGGCTGCCCGCCACGCTGCTCGCGCCTGCCCAACGCGGTCGGCTTGCCGAGGCGCTCATGGAGGCCGCTCAATTTCAGGCCGTGGAGTTGCATCTCAACAAAGGACTCGCAGGCGCACCACCGGAGGTGAACGAACAAGCGCGTCAGTGCGCCATGAATCCGAGCGTCGCCGACGCCTTCGCCCTGATGATTACAGCTGCAGGCGGCCCGCCGCCGTTTGCGGGTCTGCCGATCGCTCCGCCTGACATGGCACAGGCACATCGCAATGCCGAGGGTGTCGCCAAGGCTGCGGCTGTTCTCAAAGCGTTGTCGCCACAAAGCGGCGCCTATATTTCGGAGACCGATTTTTTTCGCGGAGATTGGCGCGAGGCGTTCTGGGGGCCTCATTATGCGCGGCTGAAAGCGATCAAAGACCGCTACGACCCGGCGGGCTTCTTTTTCGTCCATCATGGCGTAGGCAGCGAGGACTGGAGTCCCGACGGCTTCACGCCTGTGCGGTCGTAATCGTTTCCGTGTTACGCAATTGGGCTGCGAAGAATCGGACGCAGTTCGTTTCGCGCGTAGACTAGTGCCGCAGGTGCCCTTTGTCACATTGGCGCCGGATGATGGTGGCGCCTTTCGCTCAACATCTTCGAGGAGGGAATGACCATGCCGTATGTCACGACGAAAGACAGTGTCGATATTTTCTACAAAGACTGGGGCCCGAAGGATGCCCAGCCTATCGTGTTCCACCACGGCTGGCCGTTGTCTGCCGATGACTGGGATGCACAGATGCTCTTCTTCGTTCAGAAGGGTTATCGGGTCATCGCGCACGACCGGCGCGGCCATGGTCGTTCGTCGCAGGTCTCCGACGGACACGACATGGATCACTACGCCGCGGACGCCTTCGCGGTCGTTGAAGCGCTCGATCTACGCAATGCCGTGCATATCGGCCATTCAACAGGCGGCGGCGAGGTGGCGCGTTACGTGGCGAAGCATGGGCAACCGGCAGGACGGGTCGCCAAGGCGGTGCTGGTGAGCGCCGTGCCTCCGCTGATGCTCAAGACCGAAGCGAATCCCGAAGGTCTTCCGCTCGAGGTGTTCGATGGCTTCCGCAATGCGCTTGCCGCCAACCGCGCCCAGTTTTTCGTCGACGTGCCAAGCGGTCCTTTCTACGGTTTTAACCGTCCCGGTGCGACCGTCCATCAGGGCGTGATCGATAACTGGTGGCGACAGGGCATGATGGGTAGCGCGCTGGCGCACTACGAAGGCATCAAGGCCTTCTCCGAGACCGACCAGACCGGCGACCTCAAGTCGATTACCGTCCCGACGCTGGTACTGCACGGCGAAGACGACCAGATCGTGCCGATCGCCGATGCGGCGCTGAAGTCAATCAAACTGCTTCAGAACGGCACGCTGAAGACCTACCCTGGCTACGCGCACGGCATGTTGACGATCAATGCAGAGATCCTCAACGCGGATCTTCTCGCTTTCGTGCAGGCATAAAAGTACTACGACAAGAGACCGGGCGGACAAAGCCCGGTCAATTTCGCTTTCCAGCCTGCATCCCAACGGCAACCCTGTTCGTCTGTCATCCGGGGGCGTTTCACCATGTCCGACCACAGCGATAGTCAGTCTGTCACGATGTCTGACCGACCCGGTAGTCAATCTGCATTGCGTCAAGTTGCAGCTTCGAGGCTTTTCCTCGGCGCAACGATGGCGATGTTTCTGTCGGGTCTCGGCGCGTCGGCGGCTGCACCACAGATCGTTCTGTTTTTGGTGAAGGAGCTCGGCGCCTCGCTGCCGTTGGCGGGGTTGTACTACTTGACCAGCCTTGCCGCGCCAGTCGCGGGGTATTGCGTCGGCCGCTATTCCGATCGCACAGGGAATCGCCTCGGTCTTTTTCGCATGTGTGCTGTGGCGGGCTTTGTAGGCTGGGCGGGGCTGGCCCTCGCTACTTCGGTCTGGATGCCCTTCATCATCGCCATTGCTTTGCTGGCCGTTTCCGGTGCTAGCGCCTCGCAAATTTTTGCGGCTGTCCACGACGAACTCATCGACAGGCCCGGCGACGCAAATGAAAGTGTCGTCGCCATCATCCGGATGGCGCTGACCGGCGGATGGATCGTCGGGCCGGTCCTGGGTGCGTGGGTGGCGGCTGCGTATGGCCTGCGCCCCATGCTTTGGATGACCGCCATCTGCATGCTTCTGCAGATCGCACCGCTCGGAACGCTGAACCCAACCGTCAAACTCAAGCCGGCATCGGCGAGCGAGCCCGCGCATCACGCCAGTCTGCGTGCCATGCTTCCACTGCTGACGTTCACAGGACTCTTCGTGCTGGTCTACACAGGGGAGCCGGTAAAGTACGGATTCCTGCTGATCTACATGGAAGAACACCTCAAGCTAAGTCCTGCCGTACGGGGAGCGGTCATCGGGATACAGCCATTCATCGAGCTGCTCATCATGCCCTTCAGCATCGGACTGGGCCGCAAGCTTGGCAACGTATGGCTGATGTGTCTCGCGGCCGCCATGGGGGTCTTTGCCAATCTTTGCTTTGCGCTCTGGCCGTCCGCAGCGGGCATGTTCGCCGGACAGATCCTCATGGGGGGCGTTTGGGGCGTATTTATGGTTCTGGGCATCCTCGTCGCTCAACGCCTGCTTCCCAATGCGGTGGGGACGGCGTCGGCCATCTTCATGAGTTCGACGGCTCTTGCCTCGGCGTTAGGCGGCATCGCGGGCGGTTTCGGGGTTGCATTCCTGGGCCTTCCCAATGTCTTCCTGCTGCCGGCGCTCTGTGCGGGTATCGCCGTTATCGGACTGGCGTGGATGGCACGCACCGAAAGCTTCAAGGTGTCTTGAACCCGCCCTGCGAGTCCTGCCTCGACACGCTGCGGCTGGCGCGTAAGTGGGCGGCGCCGGCCTCGCTGACCCTCACTTCGGCGACGCCGCCGGGTGAATGGGTGCGCGTCAGATAGCCGCGCGCGCTGGCCTCCTCCCAGACCGGCAGGCGGGGGCAAGAGGTGCGCCAGGCTTCGATGACCTCGCTGTACGGCTGGGCGCCCACCCCGATCGACTCCAGCAGGTCGAGGATCAGCGGTTCGATGATGCTGTCCGGATCTGCCTGCTTACTTTCGGCATGACCACATACGGTGCCGGCAAGCACGTCCGGATTGACCACGTGGATTGGGTGCCCGGATGCATAGGACACGATCTGGTCGAATATGTCGGAGAACTGGATCTCGTACTCATCTTCCGTGACATAGCCGATATGCGGCGTGCAAACCACGTTCGGCATCCGTAACAGCGGGTGGTGCGGATCGCGCAGCGGCTCTTCGTCATAGACGTCCACCGCGGCCATGCCGGGCCGGCCGTCGCGCAGCGCCTGCTCCAGCGCACCCGGGGCAATCAGTCCGGCGCGACTGGTGTTGACCAGCAGAGCGGTGGGTTTCATCCTGCCCAGGTCTTCCGCAGTGACAATGCCGCGGGTGTCCGTGACGAGGCGCATGTGCAGCGAGAGCACGTCGCAAGTCTCGAAGAAGGCACGCCTGTCCGGCGCGACGTCCCAACCGTCTTCGCGGGCCCGCTGCAGCGAGGCCGCCCTGCCCCATACCAGCACGTTCATGCCGAAGGCCGCACCGAAGCGCGCCACTTCGGCGCCGATACGGCCGTACCCGTAGATGCCCAGCGTGCGCCCGCGCAGACTGCGGCCTACGCCGATCTGCCAGCGGCCGGCCTGCAGTGCCTGCATCTGCTGCGGAATCTGGCGCATGGCCGCGATGACCAGGCCCCAGGTCAGTTCGGCCGCCGCATGGGAGGGGCTGCCGGCATGCTGGTTCGACGACACGATCACGCCGTGCGCGGTACAAGCGTCGATATCAATATGCGGATACACGCTGCGCTGGCTGATCAGCCGCAATTTCGGCAACCGGGCGATTAGCGGTGCACGGATCTGGGTGCGCTCACGGATCAATACCAGCACCTCGGTGTCGCGCAGGCGCTCGGCGAGCGCATCCAGCTCTTGCACGTGGTCGTTCCATACGGTGACCGCATGACCGTCCAGCTTGCGGAAGCAAGGCAAGCCGCGCAGCGTATCGAAGTAATCGTCGAGAATAGCGATGTTCATGGTGGAACTGTCTCCTTGCGGTGTTCCCCATCTTGAGCGTCGCATCGCGAGCAGTAAAATGAATTTATTTGAGGAATTGATCCTTTTTTCTTATGAAAATCGATACCCTCGGCGTACAGGCATTTATCGCCATTGCGGATCGGGGCAGCTTTCAGAGCGCCGCCGACACCTTGCACGTGACTCAAACGGCGATCACGCAGCGTTTGCGCAAGCTCGAAGACTTTCTCGGCGTGACGCTGATCGAGCGCACGACACGCTCAATCGCCCTCACGGAAATCGGGCGGGACTTTCTCCCGCAGGCACGGCGGCTGCTCGGCGAACTGGCCGATGCGTTGGTGGAGATCCGCGAGACCGGCATAGCCCGGCGTGGCGACGTGTCGATCGCGTGCGTCCCGACCGTGGGCGTGCAGTACCTGCCGCGCATCATGCAAGCGTACTCCGCGCGTTACCCGCACAACCGGATCAAGATTCTCGATCATGCCTCGTCCGCCGTCGTAGAGGCGGTGCTGCGCCGCGAGGCCGAATTCGGCATCAATATCGGCGGGGAGGATCACCCTGACCTCGTCAGCGTGCCGTTGACCGAGGACCGGTACGTGTTGATATGCCATGAGGATCACCCTCTCGCAAACCGGCGACGCATTGCCTGGAAGCAGTTGCAACCATATCCGCTGATCTTTGCCGGCGAGGTCAGCGGCAACCGCCGGTTGCTCGATCTCGCACTGGAGACCACCTCTGTCGTGCTGCGCTCGTTTTACGAGGTCCAGCGCAGCTCGACGGCCGTGGGCCTGGTTGCACAAGGCGTGGGTGTGGCCGTGGTGCCGCGGCTGGCGATCCAGAAAGGCGCCTATCCCAGCGTACGTACCGTCGAACTCATCAGTCCGGTTGTCTCGCGCACCCTCGTCCTTGTCGCGCGCACGACCGCCCATCTGTCACCGGCGGCACAGGCGCTTTATGACATGATCAGGGAGCAGGCAACGCTGACGCACTGACTGTCTTCGCTTCTGTAATCACGCGCGATGCAGTAATTTTCAAGGCCATAACCCGGACCCGAAGTTAGCGACCGTGCTACGATCGCGTGCCTGACTGAAGTAAAGAAAGCAGGCTTGGTCCCTCCGCAGTCAACCGCATAGCCCCACTCGAACAATGCACGCAGCTGCCTGGCCTCCCTCGAAAACGCACTGAAAGCCTCTGTCGATGCAGTACTTGCATCCCACAGGCGTTCGTCCCGGACCTGTGAACAACAGTCCGGCGATGTCGCACGACTCCCCTCATTTCATCCGGAGTCGTGCGACTGCGTTTTCATGAGACCACAACATGCGTATTTTCAATACGATGGCTGCTCGCGCCATCCCACTCGTTCCTCGTTCGCTGATCCGCCAGATTTCCCGCCGCTATATTGCCGGGGAAACGCTGTGCGATGCCCTCGTGCGCATTCGTGCACTCCACACAGCAGGATTCCGAACGACAATCGATGTTCTGGGCGAGACTGCCTGCTCTGCGGGTCAGGCAGAGTCAATGACTCACGATTATCTCGATCTCGTCCAGACACTCGGTGCGGAAAATATGCGCACGGAGCTGTCGATCAAACTGACCGCGCTGGGGCTGCAGCTTGACGGAGACGCATGCATGGCACGAGCCTCAATGATTCTGCGAGCGGCGGCGGCGCACGGAATCAGCGCATGCATCGACATGGAGGACGTCCGTTGCACCCAGAAAACGCTCGACGCGTTCTTGAGGCTCGAAGCTGAGGGATATCCAGTCGGAATCGCGCTACAGGCGTATTTGATTCGCACGAACGAGGACATCGTTCCACTGCAGGCACGCAAGAGTCCAATGCGCATCTGCAAAGGAATTTATGCAGAGGCAAACGAGCATCTCGTCGACCGCGCGTCGAGCGACCGGTCTGCGATCAATGCGCACTTCGTCCGGCACGTTTCGAGCGCCGTACAGGCAGGATCGTTCGTGGGTATTGCAACCCACGATGCTCCATTGATCGACACGCTCATCGATTGGCTCCAACGCGAGCGGATTGACAGGTCGCGCTTCGAATTCCAGATGCTACTGGGAGTGTGCGAACCGCTGCGCGACCGTCTGCTTGCCCAAGGCTTTAACGTGCGCGTCTATGTGCCATACGGTCAGGACTGGTATGGTTACAGCACTCGGCGAATTAAGGAGAATCCGCGAATCGCGGGGTACATCGTGGCGGCGATGATGCGTAGAGGTCGGGCTGAACCGCCCCGGATTTGGTGGAGGCTCCAACTCTTGAGAAAATGGAGCCATGAACAAGTCGAACAAATTTTCTGCTGAAGTCCGGGAACGTGCAGTGCGCATGGTGCAAGAGCATCGGGGC
>Ga0116227_10000495_pt1 | contig 76692 bp, 44 predicted proteins | sample S1TSphgellanicum_FD_89693 | JGI IMG/M metagenome (GOLD analysis project Ga0116227, IMG submission 89693) | Host-associated microbial communities from peat moss isolated from Minnesota, USA - S1T2_Fb - Sphagnum magellanicum MG | ecosystem: Host-associated > Plants > Peat moss > Unclassified...
AAGAATTATTCGCTAATTTTAGTGACAAACGATATTCGCTTTAAAGAGAAAGCAAATGCATTGCAGATTTCAGTGATCACGTTCAATGAGTTTTATGACAGCTAAAGATGCGTTGCGCCGTTCCGGCGAAAGCCTGAAAACAATCCGGGAAGAAAAAGGCTATTCCATCGAAGCGCTAGCCGTGTTATCGGGCGTTGATGAAGAATCCATACGCGCGATGGAGACCGGTGATTTCAATTATTACATCAACACGGTATACGACCTTGCAGCCACACTCAATGTCGATTTCCGTCAAATACTCGTCGATCCTTATGAATACGGCGGTTTATGATTTGACTTTTTCGTTCAGCTCTTGGATCGCAGGCATTACTTTTACAGCTCATTAAATTGATATCGAGGTGAATAAACCCAGTGTGCGCGCATTGTTGAAAGAGCTTGAGGCCGTCGAAAATGACATTCGGGCGGTCGTGATGCAGATGATGAAGCCCGGCGAGGTGCAAATGTACCCGATCGATCTAATGGCCATGGCCGTTATGAACCGGGCAGTGAGCAACATCTATGCATTCACTACCATGATACGGCAGAAAAATTTCGGGATCGCGGCTGCAGTATTGCGTTTACATTTGGATAGTCTGCTTCGGCTGTCAGCGTGCTGGCTTCATGAAAGACCCCATGAATTGGCCATGCTCATCCTCGGCGGCGAACGGCTTGACAAACAAAAGGATATGCACAAGCGGTTAATGACCGATAAATACTTAGCCGAACGCCTAAGTGAGAAATATCCATGGGTGCTTAAAGTGTACCAGGAAACGTCAGGCTACGTACACTTGAGCCGGAAACATATGCTATTGGCCAACGAAGTCAAAGATCAAAATAAGCACATTTCCAAAATCAGCCGGTTTGACGAGGTCGGCAAAGATCAAAAGATAGAAGCCATCAATTGCGTGATGGAAATAACCCGGATACAAATCGGGTATTTGAAAGCGTGGAATTACCAAAAACGAAATGCCTGTTCTATTCCCGTAAATTCAAGGTTTTTGAATTTCATTTTTTCATGAAAGGCGTTAACAACAACCGGCCAGTCCCAATCTGGCATATTACGGGACAAGTACCATGTATCATAATAATCCCTGGGCGATGTATAGGATCGCTGTATCAACGCCCGCAACTTTTCAGCCATGACTTCTTGTAAGTTGTAACAAGGTATTCCATCGGTTGCATTGGTTAGCTTGTCTGAATAGCTATGTGTAACAGGTCGCTCTATTACCGGGAACAGTAATTTTTCATATTGTATCATCTCGATTTTAATGCTGGTCGTCCATCGCTCCGGTGGCGGTACGGCCTGATCTTTAGAATGATCCGCTCCCCAAAACTTGACTATAGCCTTATAGCCAGTGGGGGTATCCTTATGCCGTAGTTGGGTAAGCTGCTCAATATATAAGGGTAATTCCGTCCGTTCGGTAACTAATGTTGTGATCTCCGCCAGTAATGTCCTATCCAGTATAAAATCAGGACTGGTTACTGTAAAATCAAGATCCTCAGAAAACCTGTAATCATTGATGTAGCACTTTCTCAAACAGGTTCCGCCTTTAAACACGATACTGTTTCTGCACCGATGTATGGAAAAAATGGCGTCTATAAAATGGCCTAATACCCAATCCTTATCAATGGTACTCCTGGAAACCAAGTGTTCTTTAGCTTTATTATCTATTTCTCTTTTTAGTATCACACTAATATTCCTTTTGGGCGATGCCCTCCAATTGTTCTCTGCTGATATTTAATCTTAATCTCCAGGATGATACAAAGTCGCCTGTTTCGCTACCTAAAGGATCAATCAGGCTATACTTTTCGTTGACCTGCGTTTGAGCATAATCCATGAATACACTAAGCGACTTCTTTTCAAAAAATTCAGCCAGAAAGCCGATACGCTTTGTTACCGCGATATTTGCCGTTGCTCTGCAATAGGTGATCATTTTGTCGGCCTTTAAATCAGCTTGTACGAATGCCCGTAAAAGTTCAGCATAGCCGCCGGAGTACTGTGGCTGATCAAAACAATCAATGACCGTCTTTTCTACATCGGTTATGGGATACTTAAAATTTCCTTGTCCGTTCCACATAATTCCAATGCGCTTTGTGGGAATGATCTTTACAAACTTATAGGAGGTGCCAAAAATAACTTTGTCCTCCTTTTCCTGGGTCGTCTGTATAAAGACGGTATTGGAAAACTGTTCCGTCAATCCATGTTGATTTAATGCCGACCAGTAGGCGACAGCGCTATTTGCTACTACAAATGCCCCGATCACGTTTTCATCAGTAAAATTCGGGCGGCAAAACTTACCGCGCTCAATCCTGGCCAGTAGCCCCTTGTGAACGAGATTTTCAAGCACTTCGTTCAGGTTATCAAATTGTTGCTCAATTTGCTTTTCAATTTCGTCAAACCTGAATAGCTGAATTTCATATTCATCCAGCAACTTCAGAAATGTTACCTGAGTTTCTGTTAAATTCTTCGATATGTACACACTGGCTGCCATTTTACCTCTTGTTCGGAGATAAGACCTAAAAATTGGGTCTTATCCTTGTTGTAAAGGTAATAACTATTCATAACAATTAAAAATTGAATAATTAATATCATATTTACCACGCATTCTTATTTAAAACATTATATAACAATCGACATTTCTAAATATCTGCAAAAAGCATTTGCAAGTCTCATCTGTTCAGGATTCTTACAATCAGGTTCAAACAATCGAGGGTTTGAAACAATAATACACGCAGATTTTGCTCTCGAAACTGCTACATTTAACCTGTTCAAACTGTACAAAAATTCCATCCCTCTCGGCGCGTCAGTCGGGCTGGAAGTAGTCATGGAAAAAATAACTACAGGAGCTTCCTGGCCTTGAAATTTGTCTACGGTTCCTATACGTGCTCCTTCCGGCAATACTTTTGTAAGTGTAAGTACCAAGCCGGGACTACTGAACCCCTTACATTTGTAACCGATACCCGGAAAAACTACCTGTTAAGCAAGAGGGTGATTGTTACTTTGGGTACTTACTATGCAGTAGTGCATCCTTTTGTTAGTCCATTTTTAAAAAAGATTGGAGAAAAAATAGCAGAGGATGTTGCCGGTGATGTTTATGAAGCGTCTAAAAAGAGATTAAAATCCGTTTATGAGGATGTGCGAAAAATTTTGACTGCAACAGGACGTCATGAAAAAAAATTAAAAACTCCGAAAGAGGTTATTTTTGAGCTTGGTATAGATCCACGAATCGAACTTCATGCAAAATCTGATGATCCGGACAAAATTGTTAAAGCTATTTCGCCGGCCCGTTTAGCAAAAGTGCATAAGCGTATTGAGGAGCTTCAACTTCACGTGGTTATCGAGGAAGCTCATTTTAGTGTAAATGATAACGGACAATGGTATTTTACCTATTTGATCACCGATGATGGTACATTGATAGGCACCAAATCCATTATAAAAAAGCGTAATCACCTTGTCAAGCGTATTAATTTAAGCCCAACCAAAGGTTATAGCATCGGTGCTGACGTAACTTATTCGGATTTAGATGAGTAACAATTTTCGAACTGGATATAAAGCATGTATTGCGGAATAATTTGGATATTACGCATCAGGGATTGAAGCGGCATCCTTCGCCAGAAGATATAGCGTAAAGCCCGGCCGCAGGGATGCCCTATTTAATAATACTTAAAAAGTAAACCTGGAAAAATGATCAACCTTGCTGATATGCCCATTGAACAATTTGTCCTATAGCTTTTAGTACATCTCATCTTTCCCATTTTGTGTATTAAGATCGATTCCGGTAAATGTTCCTCCGTTATAAACCGTATGGAGTATGGTGTAATAAATGCCGCCGACCAGTAGTGCAGCGATGGCCCTGAAGTTAACCCCGCCACCGGCAAAACGAGCATCAGTCAGCTGCAAAAAATCCTCACCCATGCTTTCCCGGGTATTATGAATACTTCTCATCAATGGACTATTGACTGAAAGCTCCCATAGAATTAGCCGCTGCATTTCTTTCTGCGAACCGAAAAATTTAAATTGATTTTGCAGAATTTCGATTATTAACTGCTCACTGCCTGAGTACTCTTTGTCAGCAAGTGCTTGTTTCATTTGATCAGCGAATACCATCCAGTAATCATTCTCTAAAACATAAGCCTCAATCAAATAATTCAGATTTCCGAAATGCGGGTAAATAAGCTTGCGATCAACTTCGGCAATTTTCGCGATCTTACTGATTTTCAATTTAGAAAAGCCTTCCTCCTTGATAATTCTCCCTACAGCAAGAATCAGTTTCCTTTTAGTTGTCTCTTTATCTTTCATATAATCAAAGGCTGTAAGTTTTATTAGACTTGGCTGCACATAAAAATCATTGCACGGAATAACCAATCGAAGAAAATCGGAAGATTCAAACTAAATCAAGGAGTTCATTTCATTACATCTTTATCCGTTTTTATAATTCGCTGCCATGATCTATAATGACATCACTGGCGAAGTTTGCTTCGTCCTGATCATGCAACGGGTTCCATACCTGTGCAAAGAATGGGTTCCGTTTGGCTTCTTCATCATAATTCCATGGTGCAGGAAAACAATCGGGGCACCAATGCCCTCCCAATAAAACTAAAGTCGGACTGGCTTCGAAATGATGATCAAAGGCACACCGCCATTTTAGTTTAGTCACCCGGTCCCCTTGTTTCATCGCAGTGGAAATACACTCGCCGCCCCTGAAACGTGCTGCTCCGGCCATATCATTGATATGCCAATCAGACGTAGGTTTGTTTTCATCATAGCCATGATTCAAACGTATAGGCGGGCCGGCTATCTTTTCTAGCTTTAAATCTGTCCATGATGGTATGTTCGCCCATTTTTCCTTTGAACCAAAGTAAGCCGTTATTTTATCCTTTATATTGTGTTTTATCCAGAACATGGTGCCATGTTCCGAATTAGCGATAGGACTCATTACGTACTTTTTAATGAAAAAAGAGGGTATATATTTGCCAACTCGTAATTTAAAAGGCAGATTCATCTTAAACTCCTCCAAAAATTCTCTTACAGATCCGCGTCTAAAATGAAGATAACTTTCAAGAATGTCTGAGTCTTCATACCATTGCCCGTGGAAGTTCCGGGTAGCAAACCAATTTGCCTCTGTAACTTTGCGGATGTCGGTTATTCCCAAAACCTGAAAGGTCATATCCATAAATTCCAGGTTGGTGGTCCTGTATTTCTCTCCACCGCCGATATTGTATATCCTTCGCCAAAATTCTTCCGGCACGTCCTCTTCGCAGGCATTGGCCAGCAATCTTCCTGAATCTTTTGCAGTTGCCCACTCGAACACGCCATTTAACGGTTCATGAAACATAATGGGGTCGAGCATATTGAATATACCATTATAAAGTATGCCTGTTTGCCGGAGCGATACCCAGTATTTTAACCCTGACTCGATCACTTCCCTTTCGGCGATGGTTTTGGTAATTGCGTAATTGTCATAAACGCTTATTTTTATCGGATCGCCTGTCCGGCCCCAGTGAATTGGTGGGTTTCTATCTCCGGTTTGGGCCACAGTTCCAATATAGATTAGTTTAATAGCATCTGGATCTCGTTGTACACGTATGGCCTTTATAATATTTTTGATTGATCCAAGGTTAACTTTCCGGGTCAATTCCGGATGGTAATCAGCCATCGGCGATACCATCCCGCCAACATGTAATACATAGTCTGCGCCATTCACGCCCTGGAAAACATCTGAATATTGGGTAAGATCACCCCAAATAAGTTTAACACCCGGCAGATGCTCATAAACGGACATGATCTTCTTATCCTTTTCAGTTGGTAATACTAACGCTGTTATATCAAATCTATCTCTTCTTTCCAGCAGTTGCTTGAAAACTTCAAGCCCCATATTGCCGGATGCGCCCGTTAAAAAAATCGTTTTTTTGTTTTTTAACATCTTGCTTATTTTCTCCATTAAGTGACTTATTTATGATTGAATTGACATTTATTCAATATGAATTCATATTGCGTTTATTACACGCAATATAATATATTTTTGTATATTATTTGTTTTAAACAATATATTTTTCTCCAGTTATTAACTAAAGGAATTGACCTCACTGTTAATAGGAGCGTATGTACCATCATACCCAATTAAACCAAGTGCAGAATTTATGCAGGATTATGTTTATGGGCGATCGAAATAAATCTGCGTTGTTTAAACCAGACTTCGAATCACATTTAAATGCAGGGTTGAAGTAAACAGCTTGGAATGAAGGAAAAGTTATAAATTGAGTTAAATTTGTAAAATGCAGTCAGAAGAAGAATTATTTGATTTTGTAAAGAACGGGCATAAATATTATTTCCCACAGCTCACTTTAGATTGTGTTATTTTCGGTTATCACGATCAGCAATTGAGAATATTATTGTCAAAGTATAATAATCTTGATGGCTGGGGTGTTCCCGGTGGGTTTATTAAAAATGATCAAACCTTAAAACAGGCCGCAGGCCTGATTTTGAAAGAACGCACATCGCTGGATGATATATTTCTACAGCAGTTCCATACTTTCGGTGACAATGAGGAAAGGTTACATAACTGGCATTTGAAATATTTCCCCAAAGAATTTAAAGATTTATTTGGTGAAGATAACTGGTTGTTAAAGCGAAATATTTCCGTTGGATATTATGCATTGGTGGAATATTCAAAAGTAAATTTAACACCTGATGTTTTTTCAGAAGGACTTGACTGGCATCCAATCAACACGTTGCCCACGCTATTATGGGATCATGGTGAAATGATCGAAAAAGCTTTGTTCACTGTGCGGAATCAGATTTACCATCAGCCCATCGGAATCAATCTTTTAGCCGAAAAGTTTACTTTACCGGAAATACATCAGCTCTACGAAACGATACTAAATAAAAAGCTGGACCGGAGGAATTTTCCTAATAAACTCATGGCATTAGGAATTTTGGTTAAGCTTGATGAAAAAAGAAATATAGGTCAGCACCGTGCTCCCTTTCTTTACGAATTCAATAAAGAAAGATATAATGAAGTCCTTAGAAACGGCGATCATATTGCTTTTTATTAGTCAGTTATTTTCAATTTATAACTTAAAAATGCCGGCTAAATCAAAAATGCCGGCATCTTTCTAATTGTCTGATTGATCTGGGGCCCTATTTCAATTCATTCAACGTTTCAGACGGCACCAGTGCTTTGTGAACTTTTTCCACTAGCAGTGCTTTGAGCAGTTTAAATGATCCCTTAAGCTTTATGTTTCTACTTGAAGAACCGACGCTTATGATGTAGCGACCTTTATCAGCGATCCATTCGGATTTGTCAGTGTAAAAGGAGGCAAGATCTTTTTGATTTAATTTCATAACCAATACCTGTGACTGCCCGGGTTTCAATAACTCGGTTTTAACAAATGCTTTTAATTCCTTTACCGGCTTGTCAATGTTGCCCACAGGTGCGGCGAGGTAGAGTTCAGCAACTTCCTTCCCGTTTATTTTCCCTGTATTGGTAATGGTGACAGATACAGATAAAGAACCATTAAAGGTTTTGCTATTCAACTTCAGGTTGCTGTATTTAAAATTTGTGTATGATAGCCCATAGCCAAACTCATATGCAGGAGCTACTTTAAATTTGTCATAATACCGGTATCCAACATAAATACCTTCATTATATACTGCCTTGGTATCGCCTTTGCTAAAAAATGAGCCGTTATTCTTGTCATCTGTATTATTAGGAAATGTTTTGCTGGAAGGCACATCTGCGTAGTCCATTGGAAAAGTAACCGCTAATTTACCGGAAGGGTCAACTTTCCCAGCTAAAACATCGGCATTGGCGTTTCCTCCTTCAAGGCCGGGTTGCCAGGCCAGTAAAATGCCGTCCGCATATTTCCGCCAACTGGCCACTTCTATTGGTCCGTCAATATTGAGTACAACAATTAATTTTTTGTTTTTTGCATGAAAAGCTTCGGAAATATTTTTCAAGAGACTGATTTCAAGTGGTTTCAAATGATAATCATAACCTACTCGCCGATCAGAACCCTCCCCGCCGTTCCTGCCGATTGTAAACATCGCGATGTCGTTATCCGCTGCTGCCTTATTGATAGCATCCCAATTTAATGTCATCTCCCCGATTGGCTTTGGAACGATGAGTAAATTTCTTCTTAGCGGCTGGGCGGCTTTGGCCTTATTAATAAAATCATAATAAATTTCCTGCAAGTTCTTATCTATCCTGAAGCCACCATTTACTAGTCCTTCATCGGTTGAAACGGTGTATTTCTTATTTACTTCTCCACTTCCCGAACCTCCGGGAATTAGGTCATAGGAGGAATTGCCAAATAAAGCAACGCTTTCACGGGCTTTTAAAGGTAAAGCCTCTTGCTCATCTTTCAATAGCACCATTCCCTGTGCTGCCGCATTTCTTGAAATCTCCGCGTCCCGTTTCAGGTCAGGCTCATTAGTATAGGCGTATTTGTTATAAGCCGGAGATTTTAATACAATGTTTAAAATACGCTCAACATTCCGATCTATGATCTTTACGTCCAGCGATCCGTTTTTCACTGCTTCCATGATGTCCCTATACTGTTTGCTGGTTCCGGGCATCAGCAGATCATTACCCGCTTTCACTTGTTCGACTGCATTTTTTCCACCGAACCAGTCCGTCATTACAAACCCATTAAGATGCCATTCGTCTCTTAAAATATCCGTTAGCAAATCATGTCTTTCAGACGTAAAAACACCGTTGATTTTATTGTAGGATGACATCACGCTCCAGGGCTGGGATTTTTTTACAGCTATTTCGAAACCCCGCAGGTAAATTTCTCTTAATGCCCTTTCGCTCACTATATCGCTTACCCCTGTTCTGTTCGTTTCCTGTTCATTACCCGCAAAATGTTTAATGCTGGTGCCGACGCCGTTCGATTGTACACCATTCACCATAGCTGCTGCCATAAAGCCTGTTACATATGGGTCTTCAGAATAATATTCAAAATTTCTTCCGCCAAGCGGGTTTCGTTGGATATTCATTCCGGGTGCAAGCTGAATATCTGCTCCGTAAGCTTTCACTTCGCTCCCCATGGCATTTCCAACCTCTTTAACCAGGGAAGTATCCCAGGACGAAGCCAGTAAAGTTCCTACCGGAAAAGCCGTTGCATAATATGTCTTGCTGCTGTCTTTACCCCTAACCGGATCAATTCGGATACCGGCAGGGCCATCAACGGTAACCATAGCCGGAATTCCGAGTCGTGGTATAGCGTAGGTGGTGCCTGCTGCTCCGGGAACAGATCCCTGGATAGAACCGACGGCTGCACCGTTTGCCGGTCCACCCCCCATGCCCGTTCCGCAAAGAAAATGCACCTTCTCTTCGAGTGTCATTTGCGCGACAATAGCTTTTACCTTTTCGGCGTCGCTGTTTTGCGCTTTTATTGTTCCGTCAAACAGTCCAATAAATAACAATGCAAGACCAATTATTTTTTTCATGAAAATATTATATATACCGCATTTATGCGCTAAAAAAAAAGCGGAGTCCTGTCCGCTTTCCCGTTAATCAATTATTCAACCTATTTTTTTTCTCTCTCCGCAACGGCATCAAACATATCCAGTAAGGTTCCGGTAGCATGGTTATCATCTTTCTTTTCCAGCTTCAGGTACACGTCATAATTGCTGATATTAAAATAGAAAGTTATTTTACCGTGATCAGCCTGCTCCACCTTGGTAAAAGGCACTTGCTTTTTGGTAGCTGTATCAAGGTAGGAACCCTTGACTATCCCTGCAGAATCAACTACTATAAGATGCAAATAACCATCTCCGTTAGGCGTACCCTTCAGCAATACAGCCCATTTACCAATAAAATAGTTCGGAGTAGTTTGCGCATGAACGCTGCTGGTCAACAGCACAAAGCTGGCTATTACCGCTATCAATAAGTTATGTCTTTTCATTTTTTTTGTTTTTAATTGGTTAATTATTTATTGCGTTTATTATACGCAATAAAGATATACATATTATCTATGAATTCAAATTATTTATCTGGAACTGCTAATAATACGAGGCCATGGTTAAACAACCCGCACCGCATTTTTTCAGTTCTTTTGTCGGTCTGCTTCTCTTATTAAAACGGGACCGACTAATCCTGATGCCATCAACTGGTCGTCCTTATTTTTAAATTGCTTGTAATGACCGTCACCTTGCTTTGCTTTCCCGATAAATCCATTCAATTGGCCGGTTGTGACGTGAATCTCAACCTTGTTTTCACCATGAACAAGAAAACGAGTGATATCAAGCAGATAAGGAGAAAACAGGCGTTTACCGGCAAGTCTCCCGTTGATATATATTTTTGCCGTAAAATAAACCTTACCTAAATCCAGATAAAAATGGGCAGAGGTTTTTACATTTTTCCATTGAAAAGTTGAAGTGTAAATACCTTCAGATGACGAAAATTTCAGTTTAGCATTCGTTCTCCAGTCAAATAAAGGTGTGCTTTTTAATTCAAGGCTATCTGTTTTTAAATCCCATTGACCAAGCGTGATGATTTCTTTTGCCTGATCCGTTGGGACTGGGGAACCTTTCATGTTAGGGTTACCTTTAATCACTTTAGTGGAGGCGTATAGGATGATAGCACCAAAGGGTGGCATTCGATAGGTAACAATGGAGCTATTGTTTTTTGTCATTGTTCCTTCATCGGCATTCATCCAATAACTGCTTTTGTATTTTTTGTTGAGTATTAACGAAAGTGTTTGCCATTGATCACTTTTATTCCAAATAAACTGAATGCGGCTGCCGTCGCCCATGTCGCGTTGCACCTGTCTTGTAAAATGATATTGCCTATTGAACGACACGGAATGATGCAGACCTTTTATCCAGTTGTTTAATTGAGCGTTGCTTTTGACATAATTACTATTTTTTGCCTTTAGTGCGGAAATAATGAACTTTGCCGTTTTTATATCGTTCTCTTTCCAGTTAAAAAAGGACGGTTGCATATAGGGCAAAGTGCCAGTAGCTATAAAATCCATTCCTTTAGCAGCCAGTGTGTTTATTTTCTGTGCAGTCCCGACCTGGATGATTGAATCGTCCGCCAGAATGAGCGCCTGATAGAGATTGCCTCGAATATCGATTTCCCGGTTTCCGTTCAACTGAGCATCCTGTATGGAAAGGTCATTTACCCAATCCCAGGTAATGCCGCTTGCCTCCAACTGATTGATTATAGGATAGACATTTTTCGCCCATTTTTCTTTCGCGGTAATCGGGGTTTCTTTGCCGGAAGGTAAGGGCCCTTCAACCCCTTGCAGGTAACCTTCGGCCATAATTTCTTCCGGATTATCCGGCATCCCGTCTACGTCCATGAAGGGGAAATAAATAAGTACATCAGCATGCGCCCTTCCGGATCGTAACGCATATTGTGTTCTATTGATGTATATGTTCACATCTTTTTGATCCTTCCAGAAAATATTGCCTTCACCTAAATTAGATGAGAAATTTACACCAGCAATAAGCGGTGTAGAAAAAGGGTACCAACCCTCAGGCCCCAACTGCTCCGGAGTGTATCGGTAAGGCACACCATGATAAATGACCTGATTAACACCCTCAGCAAATAATTTGTCAACTGCTATCTTAATTTTCTGAGGCGTAGTGGTGTAAGCCCTGTTGATATAGACGATTGATTCTGCAGATTCGATTGGGCGATTGTACAAATGCCCCCCGGATGTCATGATTTTAATATTGGCTTCCGGTCCAAGCATAGTTTCTGTTTCCGGTATGGATGCCAGGCCGGCCTGGGCGATCATGTCCATATTAAAACCATAGGCCTGGGTACGATGAAGCAAGCCTTGCGGTTCCAGCCAGTCTGTACTGGCCTTTATAAATTGCTCGCCAAACAGTTCACTGATGGTAAGGTCATAATCATATCTCAATCGCCAGTCCTGATCAGAAAAATAGAAATCTGGATCTGCTTTTGGCCGCAAATAATTTACATAGTTATAACCCTTTTGCATCTCTGCCGGCAACCACGGGGTGATGTCGTACCCTCTGTGTTTTTTGAAATAACTGATAAAGTCCAGCGAATAGAAACGGTCAACTGCAAACTCGTAGCTATCATTAAAAACAGCGCGCATCGGATTGCCAAAATAGGGCTGCAAACCGGTCCTTTCGCCGAACAGATGTTTATACTGCTTGAGGACCTTTGTCGAATCCAGGTGATTAACAACCGGCCCCTGCATCGTCATCGCCGTCATCGTCCTTTGTGTGCCTGGCGTACTCCATAAAGCAATAATTTTCCAGTTACCCGCAGGTGCCATCCAGTTCAGGGAATCATTTTTCACATACTTAGTTAGGACAATTGTTGATGTGGGGTCCAGTAAAACTGTTTTCGTTTTATCATCTGCGTTTTTAGGCAAGATTTTAGCGGCAAGGGCGGCTTCTAACCGCGAAGGACTGGCAGTCGTATTGGTGACTGTTGGTAGTGCAACAATAATTCTTTTATCGCCTGTTATATCCAGCGAAGCAAATAGTAAATTTAAAAACCCATCATTTGCTGAGAGAAAGGAACCGCCCGGTGGCCAGCCACTACCGTCGGTCATATCCACCGTGACACCACGTTTTCGGGCCTCCTCCATTACTGTTCTTACATTCGCATAATAATCAGGGCTATCCCAGGTCATGGCTTTCGCGCGTGCTTCCTTTGTCCCTGTTATAAACAGATTTAATGGCTGTATTTCGACACCCCCAAAATCGTTATCTGCAAAAAGGTTAATCTCTCTTTTTAGTTCCTCTTTATCTACATTATTGCCAGGCCACCACCAGCGGGCAAACGGAGCGAATTCAATGGCGGGCTTTGGGAAAGCCATTGGGTTGAAATTATATTTAGGAAACCATTTTTCGGCCATATTTGATGTTCTTTTTGGCGCAATCTGCCCAAATGAGAATAACGAAATAGTTATTAAGGGCAGGGATACCGCCAAATGCTGATAAACTTTCATAATATTTTTTTCAGGGCATCGTACAATACATAATGAATAATTGACTCGTTTTAGGGTGGGCCACATATAGTGTAACAAATATTGAGTTACTTTTTGGACCCAGCCTTATTAATATTGGCACCGTAGATTGTTGCCATAATACTCATTTCCTGTTGTTGACAGGCCAAAAAGCAGGACTCATCCATTTATTGATATTCATAAGACAATAAGTTTTTGAATAATTTGAGGTCCCCATCATGGGTCCGCAAAATTTATTGTATCGCTGTTATTTAATCACTCCTTAAATTACAAAAACGGCATTGAAACCAATGCCGTTTTTGTGTATTTGATAAGTTTATCTCAGAACTTATACGTTAAGGTCAAATAATAGGCTCTTGGTGGAGTCGCGATTGTTGAATAGGGTGTACCAGCTTTGGCATCCGCTTCGTACATCGCTTTGGTATAACCCTCTCTATCGGTTGCAACATTAAATTCTCCTGGCCTTGACCAGCTCATTACACCATATTTATTCAAAAGGTTATTGATATTAAAGCCTAATTGGAAGGCTTTAGAGAAATGGTACCCGGTACCGAAATTAAACTGGCTAAAAGCAGGCAGTTCAAATGCATTGGCTGCATTAGCCTGCCTCGCGCCAAGGTAAGACCAGGTCAGGAATGTATAAAAATCTTTTGTTTCATAGGTCGGGGTTATATTTAAAATGATATTGGGTGTGTTCTCTGCCTTATTTCCGGAATAATTCATAATCGCATCATCTGCCGGTCCATTTTGGTTCGCAATCCAAACCTTATAATCGAGCGCTTTTGCAGTCTGGAATGTACCAACACCACGAACACTCCAATTTTTGCTTAAATAAATATTGGCTTCGAGTTCAGCGCCGATAGTGCGTATTTTCTCATACAGCACCGGAGGGGAATATGGCGTAAGTCCATCCGCCTCTGTAAATTGCTGAACATCTGGAACATGGCTCAGAACGCTGTAAAATGGCGTTACAAACAGCGTGAGATTCTGATGGTGAAGCTTATATCCCAGTTCCGCCTGATCTACCTTTTGGGCTTGTGGGTCCAAAGTGGTGTTGGCAAAAGAAGTATTCGCTGCAAAATAAGTACTTAGATCCGGCGCTTTGTTACCTTCAGAATATCGTCCATAAAATGAACTTTCGTTATCGATTTTATAATTCAGACCGGCAGAATAAGAAAAAGTATTGATAGTCTTATTAAAAGGAAGTCTGGGGCCTGCGGTTCCGCCGGCATTATCATAAGTGGTCAGCGGATTTCCGTCAGTTCCGCCATAGTTTGGATCGGACGCTGACGCGTTAACTACGTTAGGGGCCACATAGCCTTTCACATTGACTGATTCAAACCTTACCCCCCAGTCCAGGTTAAAATGGCTGCTGAGCTGCCAGTTATGGCCAAAAAACAGGGCCCGCTGGTTCTGAGTTGCCTGATCAACAGCTAGTCCTGCTCCGCCAAGTGCAGCAATTCCACTGGGATCAGTATATTGATAAACCTTACCATCCGGATCTGTATGTGTAACATTGATGAGATCCGGGTGATTTTGAATTGTTCCCACACCAATACCTGCAATACCTGTTACCTGGTTTACATCACTATAGCCATAAAAGCCGCCCAGTGTAAAGCTCATATGTTTCAGTCTTTTAGAAAAAGAAAACTGGTCTAAAAGCTCCTTGACTTTATTATCAGTAAAAAAAAGCGGTTCGAAAAAAACCGAATTTGGTGCTATTGCTGATCCTGGAAGATGGTTATTACTTATCGTATAATCATAGCCAGTTTGTGAAGTAATTGTAGCAAGTTGAGCACCTGTTCTAGCGTCTGTGAAATTTGTTACTCCAGGTTTTCCTATATATCCTAATACTGATGAGCCTACAAAATCAGTTAAGGAAAGAGGATAAACTACACCCGTGGCATTCCATTTTTCTTCCTTATTGGAATACCTGACCGAATTATTAAAAGTAAGCGAAGTATCAATGTGCTGTGTCCAATTTGTACCAACCGCCCTATCAATTGAATTTACCAGACTTTTGGTATTGAAAGTTTGAATCCCTTCATCATTTACTGGTATTGGTACGGATACCGCTGGAATTAACACGGAAGATGTAGATGTAAAGCCGGGAGCAGGTTTGGGATCGGAAAAACCAACCGTTGGTGTGAACTCAAACCATCCGTTATGATCGTTAAGGTATTTTCCATAAATTTTAATGGAGCCAGTTTTGTATTTCTTTACGATGTTACCTTTCAGTTGGCCGCCTTTATTGAGTGGGTAGCCCGGATCTTTAGCACCGATGCTATATCTGTAGAATCCTCCGATATTATAAGTTAAGCTACCATCTTTGCTCAAGGGGCCGCCTAAGTCCAGGTCACCCCGATAATACGGATTGGAGCCATCGCCTTCAAGACCCACTTTTACGCTCGCTATTCCTTCAAACTTATCGCCGCCCTCTTTCGAAATATAGTTAAATATACCACCAGGAGCATTGTTACCCAGAATAGAAGCGGTACCTCCCCGAACAGCCTCCAGTTTGCCCAATGTAGCATCCGCCCTGTAAAAATAATCTGGGCCATAATTGCTAAATGTTGCATTGGTTACCGGCAATCCATCCTCCTGCATCGAAACATAGTAATATCCACTGGAACCATCGTCGGAACCGGCTGAAACTCCCCGCGAATAAACGGTATTCCTGATCTCACCCAGGGATGAATTTACATAAACACCAGGAATGTTCTTTAACAGGTCGGCGGCACTTACAGGAGCCTGCTTATCAATTTGGGCGGCACTTAATGTGGAGATGGCAATAGAGGAATTCAACGTAGTTCGTTTATCGAATACCCCAGTGACGATTACCTCATTTAAATCGGAACTTTCCGGAATAAGGGAGACGCTGATGGATTTTCTTCCTTCTACACTAACCTCTTTTTTAGTATATCCAACAAATTTAAATACCAAAACTCCGTCCGGAGCGATTGTGATGGAAAACTTTCCGTCCTTGTCGGTAGCAACACCGACTCCGGAATTTTTCACAGTGATGGTGACGCCTGGAAGTGAAGCCCCTTTCTCATCATTAACAACCCCGGAAACCTTAATATCCTGGGCATTAGCCTTAAAGGCTAATAAAGTAAATAACAGGATCATCCATGAGATTTGCCTGTAAATTGTTTTTTTGTAAAAACTTCGCATAAGAAAAAATTAAGAGGTTTAATCCTCAAGTTTAATAATTGGTTAATTGGTACTTGCCAGTTGGGACAACAAGTGCATCAAAACTATTTTAAAGTATTTGCTTAACCGTCCCCGACCTACGTTAACCCTCCCTTACCTACATGATTTGTAATAAAGGGAGCTTTAGAGTTAAGGACAAATATTCAAATACTTATAGTCTTTTTTGATTTATAAAAAAATAGTTATAGTTTTATTGCGTTAAATATACGCAATAAAATTAAATTATACGATTATGAAGAATTATTTGAAAATAATCCGGATTGATGAGTATTCCGTTACCCCCAAATATCTTCAGATCTATAATTCAGTTTTAAGAGGGATAGAAGAGCAAAAAATTGTAAAGGATGATGTGTTTCCTTCTATAAACGATTTGAGCATTGCACTGGAAGTTTCGAGGAATACCATTGAACGGTCCTATAAAGAACTAAAAAAAATAGGGGTTTTAAATGCAGTTAATGGCAAAGGTTACTTTATTTCTTCCATTCAGTTTAATAAGCCAATTAAGATCTTATTGCTTTTTAACAAACTAAGCAGTCATAAAAAAATAATATACGATGCGCTGGCGGAGACGCTGGGATTGAATGCGGCGATTGACTTTTATATATACAATAACGATTTTAATTTTTTCAAAAAGCTTCTTCTGGAAAATATTGATCAGTATTCCAAACTGGTTATTATACCCCATTTTTTTGAGAGCGAAGAGGAGGCACAAAAAGTAATTGAAGCCCTGCCAAAAGAAAAACTCATCCTGATGGACAAATTGTTAACCGGCGTAACCGGTGAGTTCGGTTCCGTTCATGAGAATTTTGAACAGGACATTTTTTATGCGCTGGAAAAATTAAAGGATAAGCTGAGTAAATACCATACCATAAAAATGATCTTCCCTGAAAATAGCTATTATCCGAAGGAGATAATCTGTGGCTTTCAGAACTTTTGCGGCTCCTATGCTTTCGATTATAAAATTATTAACTGTCTGGCCAAAGAAGAACTTTCAGCGGGCACAGCGTACATAAACCTGATGGAAGATGATCTGGTTGAATTAATAGAAAAAGCGATTAGTAGTGATCTGCAAGTAGGAAGAGACATTGGTGTGATCTCTTATAACGAAACTCCGTTAAAAAAGATCATCTTAAAAGGTATTACCACCATATCCACAAATTTCAAAATGATGGGCGAGAAAACTGCCGAAATGATCTTAAATAATACTAAAGAACACCTGGCTATCCCCTTTATTATCACCTCCCGAAACTCGCTGTGATTTCAAAAAGATTACTGAAACTATTATTGCATTTTATCTCATTAAGGTAGGTAGAGGATGGTTAAATGGGATTTGACAACTAATATTGTCCACCATTATAAACCAATTTAAATCAATGCAAGTTATTTTCGGAGTTATCTTTCACTTCATAGGAGGCTTTGCTTCTGGAAGCTTTTATATTCCCTACAAAAAGGTAAAAGGCTGGGCCTGGGAAAGCTATTGGATAGTAGGCGGCCTGTTCTCCTGGCTGATCGTGCCGCCATTGGCTGCATGGCTAACCGTACCACATTTTACGGAGATCATCCATGATACCAATGGCAATGTTTTACTGCTTACCTATTTCTTTGGTTTATTATGGGGAATCGGGGGATTAACTTATGGTTTGGGGGTAAGGTACCTGGGCGTATCATTAGGCAGTACTATTATTTTGGGACTGTGCGCAGTATTTGGTTCATTGATACCATCGGTTTACTATGATTTTTTTCCAAAAGTAGGAAAGGATACCATCTCCATGCTGGCAACCACGCATTGGGGCCAATTAGTGCTGCTGGGTATTGCGCTAACCGTAGTTGGTATTGTCATATGCGGCAAGGCTGGCATGATGAAGGAGAAACAGCTATCTGCAGGCAAGGCCGATGTGGAAGATAATAAGGACTATCGTTTTGGCTTAGGCTTAACAGTAGCCATTGTATCGGGCGTGTTAAGCGCCTGTTTTAACTTTGGTATTGAAGCTGGTAAAACGATGGCCGACAATGCCAAGACCGTGTGGATGGCAGCTCATCACGGTCAGGGTAACTTCCTGTTTCAAAATAACGTGGTATATATTCTCATATTGTGGGGCGGCCTTACCACCAACTTTATTTGGTGTATGATCCTGAATGCCCGTAACAAAACCTTTGGCGATTATACCAACAAAAAAACACCGCTATTAAAGAATTATATCTTTTCTGCCTTAGCAGGTACTACCTGGTTCCTGCAATTCTTTTTTTATGGCATGGGGGAAAGCAGGCTGGGTAATGGCGCAAGTTCGTGGATATTGCACATGGCCTTTATCATCCTAATCGCCAATGTTTGGGGATTGGTCTTAAAGGAATGGAAAGGTGTAAGCAAAAAAGCACTACTCACGGTAGTTATTGGTATAGTCGTTATTATACTGTCTGTATTAGTAGTAGGGCATGGAAACTCGATAAAAGATAAAGAAGTAATGGCTGTTGGCAGGAGTAAATAGCAACAATCAATAAACATTAATTCAAATACTCAATAATTAAAACATATGTCAATTAGCACAAAACAATTTAAGCATGTAAGTTACTTATGGGATGACGCCAAAGCGGCGGAATTAGCCAGCGATGAAGTAGCCTTACTCATATACCGTTCCAATCTTTTGGGTGCCGACCTTAGGCTCACCAATTACGGTGGCGGTAATACGTCCTGCAAAGTGATGGACAAAGACCCTTTAACGGGTAAAGAAGTGGAAGTAATGTGGATCAAAGGCTCGGGTGGTGATATTGGCACGCTTAAAAAGAGCGGACTGGCCGCTTTATACGTTGATCGCCTAAGAAGCCTGAAAAATGTTTACCGCGGTATTGCGTTTGAAGATGAGATGGTGGAATTATTTAACCACAGCATTTTCGACCTAAACTCAAAAGCGCCATCTATCGATACGCCATTACATGGCTTTTTACCTTTTAAACATATCGACCACCTGCATCCTGATGCAGCTATCGCTATCGCGGCAGCAAAGGATGGTAAAAAAATTACCTATGAGCTATTTGAAGGCACTATTGGTTGGGTAGACTGGCAACGCCCTGGTTTTGATTTGGGCTTGCAACTCAAAGCTTGTTTAGATGCTAATCCAGATATTCGTGGTATTATGCTGGGATCGCATGGCTTATTTACCTGGGGTGATACCGCTTATGAAAGCTACATCAATACCCTGGAGGTAATTGAAAAATGTGCCGAATATTTAGAAGAAAGCTATAAAAAGAAAGGTGCAGCTTTCGGTGGCAAAAAGATTGAAAGCTTGCCCGAAGCAGATCGTAAAAAGCAGGCTGTTGCCTTAGCTCCTATCTTACGTGGTTTTAGTTCATCAAAAACACAGATGATTGGTCATTTTACCGATGATGCAAGGGTATTGGAATACATCAATTCCAATGATTTGCAACGCCTGGCCCCAATGGGAACCAGTTGCCCCGATCACTTCCTACGTACCAAAATCAGTCCGCTGGTATTGGAAATAAAAGCCGGCGATGATCTGTCTGATGTTGATACTATCAAAGCAAAACTAACACCTGCATTTGAGGCTTACCGTAAGATGTACGAGGATTATTACAATACCTGTAAACATGCGAACAGCCCAGCTATTCGTGATGCAAACCCGGTAGTTATACTTTATCCGGGCGTAGGCATGTTCACCTTCGCTAAGGACAAACAAACCGCACGCGTTGCAGCAGAGTTTTATATCAACGCCATCAATGTAATGAAAGGTGCTGAAGCGATATCAGAATACACTTCTCTGCCTCGCCAGGAAGCTTTCGATATTGAGTACTGGTTATTGGAGGAAGCGAAATTATCGCGCATGCCAAAACCCAAAGCATTATCAGGCCGTGTGGCTTTAATTACCGGTAGCGCTGGTGGAATTGGTAAAGCTATCGCCAAGAAATTTGTGGAAGAAGGTGCGGTTGTTGTTCTGAATGACATGAATGCCGAACGCTTAGAAGCTGCTGGCGAAGAATTCAAAAAAGCTTATGGCAAAGATGCCTATACTACCGCTACGTTAGACGTAACCAATGCAGGCGAAATACAGGAAGCCATAGCAACAGCTATTTTAGCATTTGGCGGGGTGGATTTGATTGTGAATAACGCAGGATTGTCTATTTCCAAAACCATTGCCGATCATAACGAGAAAGATTGGGATCTGTTGTATGATGTGTTGGTAAAAGGCCAGTTCCTGGTTACCCAGGCTGCCGTTGCTGTGATGAAGAAACAAGCGATAGGTGGCGACATCATCAACATTGTAAGCAAAAACGCCTTAGTAAGCGGTCCTAATAATGCCGGTTATGGCAGCGCGAAAGCGGCGCAACTACACTTAAGCAGGTTAAATGCAGCGGAACTTGGGTCTGACCATATCCGTGTAAATGTGATCAACCCTGATGCGGTGATCAGCGATAGCAATATCTGGGCTGGCGGCTGGGCCGAAGGCCGTGCAAAAGCTTACGGTATTACTGTGGCTGAATTGCCTGCTTACTACGCTAAAAGAACATTATTGAACGAGGTTATTTTGCCTGTTGATATTGCCAACGCTTGCTTTGCTTTAACCGGTGGTTTGTTAAACAAATCAACTGGAAATGTGATAAACGTTGATGGCGGCGTGGCGGCTGGATTTGTAAGATAGTTGAATAAAAAACCAATAAGGCCGGCTAACCACCGGCCTACCAAATTATACCGAGATGCAAATAGAAAAATATACTGTTGATGAGTTGAATCATCAGCAAGCCGCTAAACACCAGCTTAAATTTGAAGGTGTGGCGGTTGATATAAAAAACATAGAAGAAGTTCTTCAAAAACTGAGTGTATTCAATATCGCTATCCCAAGTTGGGCATTGGGTACAGGTGGTACACGCTTTGGTCGGTTTTCCGGCGGTGGTGAGCCAAGGAGCCTGGAAGAAAAAATCGAAGATGTAGGCCTTATTCATGCGCTGAATAAATCCAGCAATTCTATCTCTCTGCATATTCCCTGGGATATTCCGGAGAATGCAGCATCAATCAAAGCATTAGCCGCGCAAAATGGGCTACACTTTGATGCGGTAAACTCAAATACTTTTCAGGATCAAAAGGATCAAAAACTGAGCTACAAGTTTGGCTCATTGCATCATGTAGATAAAGCTGTTCGCAAGCAAGCGGTTGAGCATAATATTGAGGTGGTCAAATACGGCAAGCAATTAGATTCCAAAGCATTGTCAGTTTGGTTATCGGATGGTTCCAACTTCCCGGGACAATTGAACTTTCGTCAGGCATTCCAAAATACATTGGAAAGCCTGCAGGAGATATATTCGGCTTTGCCGGATGACTGGAAAGTTTGGGTGGAATATAAACCTTACGAACCAAACTTCTATTCAACCACCATTGGCGATTGGGGCCAATCCTATTTATTGTCATCCAAACTCGGGCCCAAAGCACAAACACTGGTTGATTTAGGTCACCACCTGCAAGGCACCAATATTGAGCAGATCGTTTCATTATTGCTAATGGAAGGCAAATTGGCCGGTTTCCATTTCAATGATTCCAAATATGGCGATGATGATTTGACCGTAGGCAGTATCAACCCTTACCAGTTGTTCCTGATCTTTAATGAACTGGTGGAAGGTATGGATGCCCGTGGCATGGATCATGCCACATCAATCGGTTGGATGATCGATGCATCGCATAATGTAAAAGATCCTATTGAAGACTTGCTGCAATCGGTACAAGCCATTAAAATAGTTTATGCACAAGCTTTATTGGTTGATAAAAAAGCTTTAGTAGCTGCTCAAAACAATAACGATGTAGCCCTGGCTCAGGAAATATTACAACAGGCTTATCGTACCGATGTACGTTCGTTGGTATCAGAAGCATCATTGCGCAATGGCGGTGCTTTAAACCCTATTGAGGCTTATCGCAAGTTACAGATAAGGGAACATTTGATAAAAGAACGCGGATTAAAAACGGTAGCTACCGGCTTATAAATTAGGATTCAATGACCGCAAAACCTGTGATAGCTGTATTTGATGTAGGAAAGACAAACAAAAAATTATTCCTCTTTGATGAGCATTATAAAATAGTTTTTGAAAAGTCTGCGCGCTTTATCGAAACGACCGATGAAGACGGCTTTCCTTGTGAAAACCTGGAAAGCCTCCGCCTCTCCGTTTTTGACTCTCTAAATGAAGTATTCCGGTTAAAAGAGTTTAAAATAAAGGCGGTAACTTTTTCTGCCTACGGGGCCAGTCTTGTCAATCTTGATGAAAATGGCGTTCCAATAACTTCACTTTATAATTACCTCAAGCCATATCCCGAAGACTTGAGCGAACAGCTTTATTTAAAATATGAAGGCGACGAAAGATTCGGTCTTGAAACCGCTTCGCCATTATTGGGGAGTTTAAATTCTGGCTTACAATTGTACCGTTTGAGAATGGAACATCCTGAGCTATTTAAGAAGCTCAAATATGTGCTTCATCTGCCGCAATATTTAAGCTTCCTACTCACCGGAAAGTATTATTCCGACCTTACCAGTATAGGCTGCCATACCGCTTTGTGGGATTTTGAAAACAACAGGTATCACAGCTGGGTACAGCATGAAGGATTATCCCTAAAGCTGGCGCCCATCATTTCAACGGAAGCCGTTTTCCCGGCCGTTTTTCCCGGTTCAGGATATAAAGTAGGCGTTGGTCTGCATGATAGTTCTGCGGCACTTATTCCCTATCTGGTTAGTTTCAGCGAACCGTTTATATTGCTTTCAACCGGAACCTGGTCAATCAGTTTAAATCCTTTCGATCAAACTCCCCTGACCCTGGAAGAATTGAAATCGGATTGCCTGCGCTACCTTCAGTATAAAGGTAAGCCAGTGAAGGCGGCCAGGCTATTTTCAGGCTTTGAGCATGAACAGCAGGTGAAAAAAATAGCGGAACATTTTAACCAGGATGCGATCAAATACCGTACAGCGGCCTTTGACCAGGCTATCGTTAATAAGCTTAAGGATAGCATTTCAATTGAAGCAACTGAATATTTAAAAGAATCAAAATTCGCTTCCCGGGAGCTTTCGGATTTTGAGAATGATCTCGAAGCTTACCATCAGCTCATCCTGGACTTAATGGAAGCCCAGGTATTTTCGACAAGACTGGTCATGAAAGGAGTGAAACCAAAAAGAATATTTGTTGACGGAGGCTTTGGTAAAAATAGCGTGTTCATGCATCTGCTGGCCGCTGCATTTCCAGATTTGGAAGTATTTGCCGCTTCAATGGCCCAGGCTTCTGCTATTGGTGCCGCGCTTAGTATACACAATGAATGGAATCCTAATCCTGTTCCAAAGGACATCATTCAGTTAAATTATTATTCATCCAGGCAAACCTTACCCATATGAAAGTCGGCTTATTTATACCCTGTTATGTAGATCAGTTCTACCCCGGCGCGGCTATCGCTACTTTGCGCTTGCTGGAGAAATTGGGGGTTGATGTCGTTTATCCGCCTAAACAAACCTGTTGCGGCCAGCCAATGGCCAATTCAGGATTTGAACATCTTACGGGCGGCTGTAATGAATTATTTATAAAGAATTTTGCTGAATTTGATTACATCGTGGCGCCATCGGGCAGTTGCGTATTGCATATCCGGGATCATTTGCATGATGATAAACAGCCCGAAGCAGCAACAAGCATCAGCCATAAAATATTTGAGCTTACTGCTTTTTTAACCGATGTGTTGAAGGTGAAAACCCTTAATGCAAGATTCCCTCACAAGGTAGGTATACATCAAAGCTGCCACGGCCAGCGCGGCTTACATATCAGCTCTATGACAGAATTGGTAAGCCCGGAATTTTCTAAGCCGCAGAGCCTGTTAAACATGGTACAGGATATTGAGCTGATCCACCTGGGCCGCAAGGATGAATGCTGTGGCTTCGGCGGGACATTTTGTGTGACGGAAGAAGCTGTATCAGTTAAAATGGGTAAGGACCGGGTTGCCGATCATCTGCAACATGGCGCAGAATATATAACCGGGGTTGATATGTCATGCCTGATGCATATGGAGGGAATACTCAAACGACAGGGAAGTAAAGTAAAGGTGATCCATATCGCTGAGATTTTAAACGGGGGATAAGATGACAGAGCAAACAACTAAGGATCATGCAGAACTTGCACAGGAATTTAATCGTGATGAAGACCGGGTAAACTGGCACGATGAAACCCTGTGGTGGATACGTGAAAAGCGAGATAAATCGGCACACCAGATCCCCGAATGGGAAGCATTGCGTGAGGCTGCATCGCAAATAAAAAACAATGTTCTTTCTAATCTCCACGACTATCTGGTCCAGTTTGAAAGAAATGCTGCTGCTAATGGAATCGTCGTACATTGGGCGGCTGATGCGGAGGAACACAACCGCATTGTTTATCAATTGGTTAGCGAGGCAAAGGTAAACCGCATGGTGAAAAGCAAATCCATGTTAACAGAGGAATGCGGACTCAATGAATACCTGGCAAAACAGGGAATTGAGGTAATTGACTCCGATTTGGGTGAACGCATTGTACAGTTAGCAGAAGAACCACCAAGCCATATCGTATTGCCCTGTATCCATAAAAAGAAAGAAGAAATAGGTGAAATATTTCATCAGCATTTGGGTATTGAGGCAGGTATATCTGATCCGCAGTTTTTAACAGAAACGGCCCGGCAACATTTGCGCGAGGTTTTCCTCACCCGCAAAGCAGCGCTTACCGGCGTAAACTTTGCAGTAGCCGAAACCGGTGAGTTTGTAGTTTGTACGAACGAAGGCAATGCGGATATGGGCGCACACCTGGCAGATGTGCATATAGCCAGTATGGGTATTGAAAAACTCATACCTGAAAGAAAACACCTTGGGGTATTTCTTCGTTTGCTTACTCGCAGCGCAACCGGACAACCCATTACCACTTACAGCAGCCATTTTAAAAAACCACGCGAGGGCAAGAAAATACATATTATCATCGTTGACAATGGACGTACCGTACAATTGGGCCGCAAAGATTTCAGGAACTCACTAAAATGTATTCGTTGCGCTGCTTGCATGAATACCTGCCCGGTATACCGCCGTAGCGGCGGGCATAGTTATCACACAGCAATTGCGGGCCCCATCGGTTCCATACTGGCGCCAAATCTTGACATGAAAAAGTATGCTGACCTGCCCTTCGCGTCCACGCTTTGCGGCTCATGCTCCAACGTGTGTCCGGTTAAGATCGACATTCATGAGCAATTGTATAAATGGAGGCAGGTATTGGTAAAAGCCGGTTACGCACCCACAGCAAAAAAAGCAGGCATGCAGGTCATGACCTGGACGCTTTCATCACCAGGTTTATACCATATGGCGGGCAAAGTTGGACGATTGGTAATAAAGTATGCGCCTTTTGCGGTAAATAACAAGCTAAATCCATGGTATACACAACGGGACATGCCAGAGCCACCTGAGTGGTCTTTCAGTGAATGGTATAAACAAAACAGGCAGCCTTAAATAATTTAAATTGACCATATGACCAGCAGGGAAAGCATATTAGCAGCAGTAAAAACAAACCAGCCCGGACGCGTTAAATTACCGGATATTGACGTATTTGAAACGAAAGTTAAAGGCTCGCTTGAAAAATTCGCGGGCGTTTTAACGAATGTAGGCGGAAGGGTTGCCTATGTTTCGGACTATGCTGAAATTGTACGGATCATTTTAGCCCAGTATGGCAATGAGGCACGAATTGTTAGCCCGGTAAAAGAATTGCGGGAGCTTAGCCATGAAAACCTCGAAGATCTCACTTCCATACATGATTTAAGTAATGTTGAGGTTGCCGTATTAAACGCTCACTTTGGCGTAGCCGAAAACGGAGCCGTCTGGATAACGGAAAATGAAATGCGGCACCGGGTATTGCCGTTTGTGACCCAGCATTTAGCGGTCGTAATAAATGCGGCTGCAATAGTACCTACTATGCACCAGGCTTATGAGTGGATAAGTAAAACTACCTATGGATTCGGCACCTTTATAGCGGGCCCGTCAAAAACAGCGGATATTGAGCAGTCGCTGGTTATTGGCGCGCATGGGCCAAGAAGCATGACAGTTTTTGTAATGAATACCAATAGCTAATTATCTGGACAAAGGATGAACACGAACACCACCCTGGGGCAGTTTATTATTGAAAAACAATCGGATTTCCCTTATGCAAAAGGCGAACTTTCCCGCTTGTTACGGGATATCGGGATCGCTGCAAAAATTGTAAACAGGGAAGTTAATAAGGTTGGCCTTGTGAACTTATCAGGGGATGCTGGTTCAACCAATATCCAGGGCGAAGGGCAGAAAAAGCTCGATGTTTACGCCAATGAACAATTTCTGTTGGCCTTGCAGAGTGGCGGTGAATGTTGCATTGTAGTTTCCGAAGAAGATGAGGATTATATTCATATCAGTTCAGAGATTTCCAAAAATGCCAAGTATATCGTGGCCATTGATCCCCTGGATGGTTTTTCCAACATTGATGTCAATGTTTCAGTCGGCACGATATTTTCTATCTACCGGAGGAAATCGACTGCCGGGCAGGCCGTTATCAGTGACGTATTACAGCGGGGGACGGAACAGGTCGCAGCAGGATACGTAATTTATGGGTCTTCAACGATGCTGGTTTATACGACGGGAAAAGGGGTAAATGGATTTACGTTGGACTCCTCAATTGGTGAATTCTGTTTATCCCATCCCGATATGAAAATACCCGCTGACGGGCATATTTATTCTATAAACGAAGGTTTTTACGCCCATTTCTCTAATGGTATTAAAAAATTCATCAAATACTGTCAAGTAGAGGATGATCAAACTCATAGGCCTTATTCTTTGAGATACACCGGTTCAATGGTTGCTGATATCCACCGCAGCCTGATCAAGGGAGGGATATTTATTTACCCCATTACCTCTCATGCCCCTAAGGGCAAATTACGTTTGGTATATGAGTGTAATCCAATGGCATTTATAGTAGAGCAGGCGGGCGGAAAAGCATCAGATTGCTATCAGAGAATCATGGAAATTGATGTTCAGGATATTCATCAACGGTCTGCCATTATGATCGGATCGTTCAATATGGTTTCAAAAGCTGAGCAGATAATTTCCGAAACGGATAAGTAAAATTAGTTATATCAAACCTGAAAGAATCATTTTTTGATAATTTGATTAATTTTTGCGTCTGACAAATTGAATAATTTATTTATCCATGATACGCAAGCGGGCATCCATTGGACTTTCGCCTGTGGGTTATTTATACCATACCCGTGTACACCTTTTTCATACATAAATAATTGAGCAGGCACATGGTTTTGCTGGCATGCAGCCAGGAATAATAAGGAATTCGCTACTTTAACGGTTGCGTCATCAATTGAAGAAACCAGGAAAGTCGGAGGCGTATTTGCATCTACATGAAATTCATTTGAGTATGCTTCGACCTTTTTTTATCAATTATTGGCCCTATTAAATTATCACGGGATCCTATATTGGTTAAACTATCCCGAAAAGTAATAACAGGATAAACCAATACCATAAAATCAGGACGAAGGTTTATATTATTCTTATTTTCAGTAAATTTTCAAGGTAATGCGTTCCTGCCGTCGATGCCAGGTGTCCACCTGCTGAAAAACCCATGATGCCGATCTTATTCGAATCAATATCATACATTTTACAATTAGACCTCACATATTGTATGGCACGCTGTGCATCCTGAACAGGAACAATCTCCTTGTTAGTCATCAGGTCGTTTCTAGGAACCCTGTAATGGCAAACAAAAACGGTATAACCAACTTCAGCAAAATACCTGGCGGCAGGTTTTCCTTCTACTGCATCGGCAACTATTGCGTAACCACCTCCCGAAAAAATGATTAGTCCTATGTTATTTGCCTTGTCTTTTATAGGTCTGTAAACTGTTAAAGAAGGCATTAATGTTCTTCGGAATACCATCTTGGATTCCCTGCCTTTATAATTAACCCTAATAGTATCAACTAAGATACTTGTCGGGATAGCATTCGGCACATTGCCGTTTTTATACAAGGGAATATTTTCTTGTGCGTATGTTGAATGAGATAAGGGTATAAACAAAAAAATAAAATAAGAAATTTCTTCATAGCAGTATAATTTTAAAGAATTAATGGCTCTTGATTACGCGTGGTTACTTATTCAAAAGCTTTCAGTATTTTCAATCGTGATTAATTTATCTTTAAGGTTGATCATATAATATTGTCATCCGTATAAAAAAACTTGTTTGGTTTATTATTGGGAAATAAACCAAATTTTCACCGCGATAAATTTTGAAATATAGCAAATAGTTAGCTATCTTTATTGCGTTATATTAACGCAATAAAGATAGCATTTCTTGCGGAACTTTTCAGCCAATTATTCAGCCGCCATTTTAATTTACTTTACCGTTTTTAATAATTTTAGGTATATGACAATCAACCTTATCCTGCTCAAAAACAAATATATGTTGAATGAATTTTCAATTTGGAGTTCTATGAAGCGAATAGCCACCGTTACACTTATATTTATTTTAACTGGCTCCTTAAATGCGGTAAGCCAGGTAAACACTAAAATACCAAATCAGGATAATCCTAGAATGAATCCGGATAGCGTTAATTCGCAATTGCTAAGCCGCACGTTTCCAATATACAATTTTGATATATCGGAATTTAAGGCACCGCCGAGGCAATTTGGTCCATTTACTCGTTGGTGGTGGCCCGGGAATGACGTTACCGATCAAGAATTGCAACGAGAAATCAAACTTTTCGCGGACAATGGTTTTGCAGGTGTAGAGATACAACCATTTTTTTCTGGATTGAATAAAAACGGGCCTGCAGCACAATTAAAAAAACAATTGAGCTGGGATACGCCGTCTTTTTACGGGCACGTTGCAGCGGTGATGGAACAAGCCCGAAAGGCGGGGATGATCGTTGATATGACCGCTGGTAGTGGTTGGCCAATAGCTGGTCCGCAAGTCAGCCTGGATTCCAGCATCCTCACCCTTGCCTATGCAGATACCGTAATTCAGGGTAATCAGCAATTGACCATTAATATCCCAAGGCTAAAAGCCGATAGCGCTAACCGGAAAATGATGGGTATGAAAATGTTTTTTCAGCCCTCCAATGTATTGCTGGCTAAACTACAGGTCATTTTAGCGGCCCGAATAAAAAATAGGGCATCAGGTCAGTTAATCATTGATCAGCCGATTAATATTACGGAAAGTTATTTGAATAATAAATTGAATTGGAAAGCTCCAGACGGAGAATGGGAGATATTTACGGTTTGGGCCATTCCTGATGGTGAGTTACCGAAAGCAATTGCTACCATCCCGGTTGGTTATGTCGCTGATCCATTCGACTCCACCAAAATCAAGGATGCCTATCAGCATTTATTTAGCAAAAGGACCGGGTTAGATAAATATTTTGGACAACCTTTTAGGGCCGTATTTAACGACAGCTATGAATTTATGCCAGACAGGCATTACGAATACGGGTTTTTAAAATATTTCATGGAAAAGAGGGGTTATGATATCACCACCTTATTACCCTTAAATCTGCAAAAATGGTATAATGACGCTTATCTAGCTCCAATAGCGGCAAATAGCAAAGCCCCGTTTGCAATAAATGATCAGGATTGGCGGATAAGGTATGACTACGACCTGACAATAAGCGATATGTTTCGTGATCAATTTCTGAATGCTAGTCGCAATTGGCTAAACAAAAGGGGACTCCTACACCGTACGCAAGCCTATGGTGTCAAAATGGATATTATCAGGAACAGCGGTGCAGCTGATATCCCGGAAGCGGAGCAGTTGGCCGGTGCCAATTCTGAAGGTTTTATAAAACTGGTGACGTCGGGTGCTCATTTAGCCAATAAGCCCGTCATTTCCCAGGAATCTTTTGTATTTCGTGATTTGGCTGATATGACTACCCCTCAAAAAATAAAGATATTATCTGATAAATCATTTGCAAGCGGCATCAACCAAATCATTTTTCACGGTACGCCCTATAAATATAACACAGATGAATATGGTAAAGAAGGATGGAGACCTTTTTCTTCACCCATGGACTTTAATGATTTTTCTTCTGTCATAAATGAGAGTTCTCCATTTTGGAACGATATAAAAAGCATCAATACGTATATTACCCGAGTTCAATATGCCCTTCGTTCAGGGAAGCCGCATACTGATGTGCTGATTTATTTTCCATTTGTTGATTTTGCTGATTATCAGATCAGAAACAATCCGGAGGAAATTCTGCCTTCAGGAAATTTCATTGGTGTTGAACCGGAAAGGCTTAAAGGGGGCTCGAAACCCGTTAATGATGCTGCTGCGACCTACTATTTGAAACTTTGGCCATTGGTTAATAGATTGGAAGCAGCAGGTTTAACGTGGGAGTTTGCTAATGACGATGTGATTCAAAAGGCAACGTTGAACAATGGCCAGCTGATGATTAATAATAATAGCTATCAGGCACTGATCATTCCCCGGGTTCCATATATTCAATTGGGCACCGCTAGAACCCTTAATGAACTTTCAAAAGACAAAATAAACATTCTTTTTTATGAGTCGCTCCCAGATAAACAGCCATCCTATTTCAATTATACCCAAAATGATAGCCTAACGTCGGCTTTAATTAATGAATCAGTTACACGTTCAACCACCAGGTTAATAAAAGATACGCTAGGAATGAAAAATTGGATAAGCTCTTTGACTGTGCCCATAAAATTTAAAAACAACTATAGTTTTACCAGACAATTAGAGCGCAAAATGGACGACGGCAGCCGGATCAATTTTATATGGAATAAAAGTGATCAATGGCAAACAATTGAATTATTGGCAGAGAAAAAATATACAGGCTATTATTGGGTGGATGCTGTAAGTGGTAGATTCACGAAAAGTGATCGAAGCAAAATATCCTACAAACTGCCTCCGTATGGCTCCGTGATCTTTTACGCTACAAATCATATCGTGAAAAACCAAGCAACGGGTAAGCCGTCACCAGAACTTACCGCTGCGAAAACAGTTATTGCCCTTAATAAATGGCAAGTAAAGTCCGGCAACGCTGTGGTTACAGATACGGCACTTTTTGACTGGCGGAATGTTCCTGTTTTCAAATATAAATCGGAAGAAGGGGTTTATAATTCGTCATTTACTTTGAAAAAACAAGCCGGAAAATCCTATTACATTGATTTAGGCAAGGTCTTTTTTACAGCGGAGATCTTTGTTAACGGACAAAATGCAGGTAAGCTGATCTGGGCTCCGTACCAGGCTGATATCACTAATTTTCTGAAATTAGGTGATAATCATATTGAAATAAAGATCATCCCGACACAACGAAATGAATTTATAGGGGAGGGTATTAAAAATAATCCTAAATACAAAAATTTCAAGTCAAAATCCAACACCCTAATGCCCGCAGGCTTAATCGGTCCGGTTTATATTAAGGAGTTGTAATTTAAGAACATGTCATTTAGTTGGGGACAATCTGAAACCGGAAACAGATTATAGCTAAATAGGCCCTCGCATTAATAGAAGCTTTTGATTTGGACGATTACACCGTCCCAGGTAGCCACTTGTATAAAGCTGGTGCAGAAGCTTTGAATGCCGGTGTGGATGTAGAATTAACAGACAAATTCACCTACAGCTGTATTCCCGAGGACATAAAAAACGGAAGTACGACGCTGGCTGCTTTGGACAATGCCGTATTGCATGTTCTTGAGCTTAAGCTAAGACTGGGTCTGTTTGAACGGCCTTACATCAATACCTCCCATTCCGATGTGGTTGGATCAGAAAGCCACAAAGCCTTAGCGTTAAAGGCAGCGCGGCAATCCATCGTGTTGCTCAAAAACGAGAACGGTTTATTACCTCTCGATCCTAAAAAATATAGGAAAATCGCTATTATAGGACCTAATGCAGATCAGTGCATATTGGGTGGATATTCACAAACCCCGAATTCAACAATAAGTCCGCTAGAAGCCATTAAGGAAAAATATAAGGATGCGGAAATTGTCTACGCACCAGGTTGCCGATTAAATGTAGGACGCAATTCAATGTTTGGGCCTGTTAAACTGGCTTCTCATGAAGATAACATAAAACTGATCAGGGAGGCGGTAGAAGTTGCCAGGAATGCTGATGTGGTAGTGCTTATGCTGGGCAGTAATGATCGGATTTCCCGCGAGGCTGTAAGCAGCTATGCACCCGGCGATCTGGCAAACCTTGAATTGATTGGCGATCAGAATGAACTGGTAGATTCTCTCAATACGCTAAATAAACCGATGGCAGCTTTTGTTTTCAGCGGGCCACCTATTTCCTTCCTTCACCTTACAAAATCTGTTTCTTCTATCGTTCAATGCTGGTACCTCGGACAGGAGACCGGCTATGCCGTTGCGGAGACCTTGTTCGGAGATAACAACCCATCCGGGAAACTCACTATTTCCATACCCCGCTCAGCAGGTCATTTGCCCGATTACTACTTTGCCAAGCCTTCCGCCCGCATCAGGGGCTATAACCTCGATAACAGTTCGCCACTGTATCCTTTTGGCTTTGGACTTAGCTACACGACCTATCAATATGCCAACCTTAAAATTTCCAAACCGGCTATTTCCGCGAAGGAAAATGTCACTGTCTCCATCGATGTGAAAAATACGGGCTCGCGTGCAGGTGAGGAAATTGTATAGCTTTATATCCGTGACGAAGTAAGTTCTGTGACCCGCCCTATAAAAGAGTTGAAAGATTTCAAAAGGATTTCATTAGCACCGGGAGAAATCAAACAGGTAAGTTTTATAATCACACCCGATAAGTTAAAATTTTATGACATCAATATGAAGGAGGTCATTGAGCCCGGTGTATTCGATGTCATGGTTGGACCGTCGTCTCAACAATATGACACCGCCAAACTAACCGTAGTAAAAAGTCAAAATAACTAAACAACAGACAAAGGATAAAAACAAAGAAGAATAGGATGAAAAAAATAATTTTGGCTTTTTTGATACTGAGTTCTGTTAGCGCCTCTGCTCAAAAAGAACGAAGTATCTCCTTTGATAATTCGTGGCGTTTTACAAAAGACAGTGTTTCGAATGCGGAACAGGTAATATTCGATGATACGAAATGGCGTACGGTGGACCTGCCACATGACTGGAGCATTGAAGACCTGCCCAATCAGAATATTGAAGGCCATATACAGGGCCCCTTTACAAAAGAAGCTGTAGGAAAAGGTGCCGTTGGGTACATGGTAGGTGGCGTCGGATGGTATCGTAAAACATTTGTCCTTGATAAGAGCTACAACGGTAAACAAACTTACATCACGTTTGATGGTGTCTATATGAATGCTGAAGTTTGGATAAATGGACATTACCTGGGCAATCATCCAAATGGTTATACTTCTTTTTTTTATAATCTTAGCGCGTTTTTAAAGCCTGTTGGTCAATCCAACGTGATCGCGGTTAGAGTGATGAACCAGGGTAAAAATAGTCGTTGGTATTCCGGTTCAGGCATTTATCGCCATGTATGGCTCACAAAAATGAATGAGGTGCACACGAATATATGGGGTAATTATATTACCACACCGATTGTATCAGAAAATTCCGCGCGGGTAAATGTGCGCAGTGAAATTCAAAACAGCGAATCGCTGAGCAAACCAATCGATGTAACCGTAGACATCATCAATTCCTCCGGGCAAACAATTTCCAGCAAAAAACAATCGCTTACTATTGCTGCTCATAGCACGGACACCCTTTTACACCAAATAAAGGTCTTAAAGCCTGCCTTATGGACGCTGAACAACCCGGTCTTATATAAGGCAAAGGTTACGCTATCTTCAGGCGGCATAGTAATCGACCAAACCCTCACGTCATTCGGTATCAGAAGTATAAGCTTTGACGGGAAAAGAGGCTTTTTGCTTAATGGTAAAGTAACCAAACTAAAGGGTGGATGCATTCATCATGACAATGGCCCGCTGGGCGCTGCAGCCTTTGACCGTGCGGAAGAGCGAAAAATAGAATTGTTGAAAAATGCTGGTTTCAATGCTATCCGGTTAAGTCACAATGCCATGTCGCCTGCATTGTTAGATGCCTGTGACCGTTTAGGGATGTTAGTCGTCACCGACTCTTTTGATGCCTGGAACCGGCAAAAAAACCCGCAGGATTATCATTTATATTTCAAAGAATGGTGGAGGAAGGACTTGGATGCGTTAATTCTTCGTGACCGGAATCATCCATCTATAATTATGTGGGGCATAGGGAATGAAATTTATGAAGCTGCCGACACATCCGGATATCGCGTCGCTAAACAGTTAGCTGACGAGGTTCGCCGCTTAGATCCGACAAGACCTGTCACAGAGGCCATCGCTTTTTATCCATCGTTTATGAAAGCCACATGGAAAGATTTCGAACCCCATTTGGCCGTTTTAGATGTAGATGGCTATAACTATTACGTTGCGGGTAAGCATGATATGCTGGAACGTGATAGTTCTTACGAGCACCGTTATGAGATCGAGCATACCTTGCATCCAAACAAAACCTATATGGCTACAGAATATTTCCCTACTGCGGCGCTTGAAAACTGGGAGAAAACAGAACAATATCCCTATGTATTGGGGGGATTTACGTGGGCGGCGATGGACTACATCGGAGAAGCAGGATCGGGCGCTTCACAACTGATTCCCGATTCTATAAAGTTCAAAATGAATCTTGGAGGATTGGGCAGGTTTTTTACGCCGAACTCATGGCCGGTCTATACTGCTTATTCCGGCAATCTGGATCTGATCGGAAATCGCAAGGCCGCTTCTTACTACCAAAACGTTGTTTGGGGTAATAGTTCTATTGAACTGCTCGTACATCGTCCTATACCTACGGGGATGAAAGAAATATATTCTCCATGGGGATTCCCCGATGAATTGAAAAGCTGGACCTGGCCCGACCAGGCAGGAAAAAAAATGCTGGTTGACGTTTATACCCGAAGCAGGCAAGTAAAGTTGGAACTGAATGGAAAGGTGATTGCTGAACAAACAGTCCCCGTCGGGTCAATTACCGCGAGCTTTGAAATAAAATATCAGCCAGGAACGCTTATTGCGATTGGATATGATAACGGGAAAGAAGAAGGGGTTAGTGAATTGATCACTACTGGACAGCCAAGTGCCATTCGATTATCGCCAGATAGAAAAACGATCAAAGCGGATAAAGGGGACCTGGTTTTTGTTGATGTGGAGATTGTCGATCAAAAGGGAAATGTTGTGCCATCGGTCGATAATAAAGAAGTCACATACGAACTTAGCGGCGCTGCGACTATTGCGGGTGTAGGTAATGGCAACCCTGCTGACCTGTCCAGTTTTCAACAAAACCAAAAAAAGGTTTTCCATGGGAAAGGGCTGGTAATTCTCAGATCCAATGACAAAAAAGGTATTATAACGCTCAAGGCGTCCGCCGTCGGATTAAAAGATGCAGTGATGCAGATTAACGTGAAGTGAATCGTTGAACCCTATTAATTTGGAGTTGAGTTTCTACAATCTTCAAGCAATGCCTATAAGTATAAAATAGAAACCTCTGTGGAAAGCACAGAGGTTTTCTATTTTACATATTGCTATCGGGGAGAGAACGGCAACAGCGTTACACACTATCAGTTTACCTATCAAACAGCTTGAGAGTTGTTAACTTTTCTTTTGTCATATGTCTGAACTAACGCCGGCTGTTAGTTATCTGAGAAGAGTACCAGTGTGTTTAAACCTCTATGGCCCCTTGTATTATTTAAGGGGGCATAGAGATTAATAGATCATTATATCTCATTTTAAAGCTGACTAACCACGTGATTTGTATTTGTCTAAGGCATCAATAATCCTCTCATTCAAATCCATTAGATGCGCCTTGGTTTCCAGATCATTGGTTAACGGAATATTACGCAGGATCAACTGCTGTTCCAGTCTTAAATGATATTTAACAATAGAAACGATGTCGCTTAATTTGGCGTCTAAGGTTTCTGTATAGCCAGGACCGCGTGATTGAGGGCCATTTTCGTTGTTTGGCATAGGAAAGAGGCTCGTTTTAAGGTAACTGGTGAGCTTATCAATATAAAATTTTTGATAATTACGTTTATAAACGTTAACCGGCCGATGTGTATACAATTCCTTAAATATACTGTGGTCCAAGTCATTAAATAAAGCTGACACAGTGTAGACATGTTTGCCATCCAACGCTTCTTGATTGATCATTTCTGTTAAGCGATATGGGTTAAGCAGCGATTCTATCACACCCCGCTGCTTGTCGGTTAAGAACGGAACAAAGTCAATACCTATTTTGCTAAATATCTTTTCATCATACATCCAGACTGGGTAGGTAAATACATTCCGGTCCAGATACGCCATCGCTTCTTTTTGGCGGGCTAAATCAACAGGTACATAGACAGGCCCGGGTTGTTCAACAGTTTTAGGAGTGACCATAACCCCACCTATATTTTTGATGACATGCACGATATAACGGTCGGCCTGTGAATTAAGGGCCAGGTACATCTCTTTCAGATTATCATAGTTCTGATCAGGCGTTTTAGTCCACTCTTCTAGTTTTGGCAATATGCGTTTTAAGTTTTTTAATCCATATTCCCCGGCAATCATGGCATTGTCACCCAAATCTTCATTTTGGCTGCGCGGGTCCGTCGGGCTAAGTTCCGATCCAAACCACAGCCGTTTATTCTTTTGCTTTTGAATGGTCAGCATGTTCAATGAATGGGTTTCCTCTTCAATTTTTACGCTATCGCCAAACCATTTATAGCCCCACTCGATGGCCCAATCGTCATAGTCGCCAATGCGTGGAAACAGGCCCTTTTCGCTGATGCTATCTTCCGGCTGAGCAACATAATTGAAACGGGCATAATCCATGATAGATGGTGTATGGCCATGTTCTTCTACCCATTTTTTATTTCGCAAACTGTCTACAGGAACTGTTGAACTTGAACCAAAATTATGCCTCAAACCCAATGCATGGCCGACCTCATGCGAAGATACGAAACGGATGAGCTGCCCCATCAACTCATCGTCAAATTCCATTTTCCTGGCTCTGGGGTCCACCGCTGCGCATTGAATCATGTACCAATCGTGTATAAGTTTCATTACGTTATGATACCAATTGATATGGCTTTCGATGATTTCACCGCTGCGGGGATCCGCAGTACTGGGGCCACTTGCATTAGAGATAGGCGACGGCTTATAAACAATCGCTGAGTGACGGGCGTCGTCCAGATCAAATGACGGATCTTCCTTTTCAGTAGGAGCCAGTTTTCCGACGATCGCATTTTTAAAGCCCGCTTTTTCAAATGCTTTGTTCCAGTCATTCACACCCTGAATCAGGTAGGGTACCCATTTAGCTGGTGTAGCAGGATCGATATAAAATACGATCTGCTTTTGCGGCTCTACTAATTCGCCTCTTTTGTACTTCTCTACATCTTCCGGTTTGGGTTCGAGCCTCCAACGGTTAACGATGCTGGCATTGTCAACACGCTGTGGATTTTGGTCATAGTCGATGTAGTCCGTGGTAAAATAGCCAACGCGTTCATCATAGTAACGGGGCTTCATCGGTTTTTCGGGCAGCATCACCAATGATGAACTTACCTCCATCGTGTAATCGCCGGTACGGGTAGAGCCGGACAACTGATAGGTTTTTACTGTATGGATTTCCACATTGGACGGAAAGGTATGCACATAATGAATATAGCTTCGGTCTTGCCTCAAAGCCCCTACGTGATACATCATTTTGTCAAATGTCGAGCCGAAGTGTAGTATTTCATTATCGCCATTGATGAATTCAGTTGCATCTATTACAACAGCTGAAGAATCAGGTTTATAACTGGTAATTGGAAAGGCAAATACAATGGGCTGTATGGTGTTCTTTTTCACAGCAGCGTACATCTCTTTTGTACTGTCCCTTGAAAACTCGGTATAGGAAATCCTTCGTATAAAAATCTTATCACCGTTACCTTTTTCGAAATGAATGACGGAGCTTCCGATAGGATCTCCGGCATACCCTAGGGTACTGTTTCCAAGGCGCATATCAGCCGGTGCCTCAGCAATACGGTTAATAACCAAAATATCCTTATTCAATACCGTTAACGGTATCTCAAAATAGTACTTGTCACCCACAGCGTGTACGGTTATCAAGCCTTTAGTAGTTTTGGCTTTTGCGGTAATGATGCTTTTATATGGTTTTAATTTTACAACATCCGGATTTTTGAGAGAATCCGTTTTCGTTGAGTCGGTTTTTATTTGGCTGGATTTTGCATTTCGTTTCTGTCCGCTTGCGGAATTTAAGGCAAATATCAATGCAACGCCTACTGTAGCGGTTACGAGTTTTTTAACTAACATTTGATGATTTTATTGGAATAATGGAGCTTAACCGGATTCCCGGTTAAGCTATGTTGAGATTTTTACTTTGGGTTTTGTTGTATTTCCGGATTCAGTAAAATATACTTTTCTCCAATGGGATAAACGTAGTGGTTGCTGCCAGGAACAAGTGTATAGGTCGTACCCAGGAATACTCTTGTTTCGGTTATAGCAAAAGTGGCATCCAGGTTAAGTCTTTTCTGGTCGAACCACCTGAACCCTCTTCCGAATAATTCCCGCTGCCTTTCGTCAACAACTTTACTTAACGCATCAGCAACGCTTCCGATAGTATAATCAACGTAATCGGCAGGCGCGAACCTTTTTTTCCTTAAGGCATTGAGCAAATTGATGGCGGTTGAAGCGTCGCCGTTGCGGGCAGCGCATTCTGCCCTGATCAACATAATTTCAGGTACATTGGGGCCTATACATATGTTTTCAAAAGTATAGTTATAGCGCCAGTAACCCCTTCCTGCAAAACTGGGAAAAAACTGAGAGCCGGGTTGTGTAAAAAGCTGGTAACGCAGATCGCTGGTTCCCAGCAGCGTGAGCAAGCTGCTGCTTACCGGTAACGCGTAATAACTATTAACAAACTTCGAAAATATAATTTCGGGATCAACCAGCCGCTGTGGTATCGCAGAGGTGTTGTTGATATAGTTATTTAAGTCCAGCAGCGTGTTTTGTAAATTTAACGTGCTATCGGCATAATTGGACGCAGCAGTAAAATTCCGCATAAATAGATAGGTACGGGAAAGCAGTGCATAAGCAGCAGCCTTAGAGGGCCTGGTATCAAATAAAGCTTTTGATGGAAGGTTTGGCAACGCCGTTTTTAAGTCCTGTAAAATCTGATCGTATACCGTTTGCACAGGAACCCTGTTCAGTTTGGTGAATAAATTCGATGTTAATAGGAGCGGCACTCCTAAATCGGTCTTGGCTGTCGTCGGGTCATACTCTTTAGCGTACATATTCACCAGGCACCAATAGGCGAAGGCACGGTGTACTTTCGCTTCGGCCAATAACTCCTGTTTATCAGCATCATTACCATTTTTACTGCCCACTACCCCGTCGGTAACCACGTTACAGTTGTAAATGACATTATACAATTTATCCCAGTCCGCATCCGAAATGGTCGATCCGACGTAAGTATCGCTCCAAGTATAGATATTTGCCTGAATGGCGTTTGAACCGAAGGTTTTCTGTTTGTTGATATCGTCTATACCCATATCATCGCCGGAAATAAGCGGGTAGCCGTATGCGCCCTCGAAAACCGAATTGTTGTTCAATAAGTCGCGGTAATCTGAAGTATAGACCAACGTACGGGTGTTATATGGAGCGATATCCACATATTTCCTGCAGGATGCGAAGATTGATGCTATAATAACTATAGCTAATAGCTTTTTCATCGTTTATTCAATTTTAAAATGATGCATTAAGACCTAAAACATAATTCTTAGTTGGCGGTAGGTTACTGTAATTAGCAGTACTTGGATAACTAGGATCAATACCCTCCTTATTTTTCGCCCACAACATCCCGAGGTTACGGGCATTAGCGCTTACCGAAAGCGATTTAAAACCGACCTTTTTGATGAATTGTGCGGGCACCTTGTAGGATAAAGACACTTGCTGCAAGCGTATATTATCAGCAGAACGTACTAAAAGATCGGAGAACTGGTAACGGGTTATGCTATTCTCATTAATGTTGCTAAGCCCCGGTACATTGGTTTTGGCTTGATCGCCCGGTTTTTCCCAACGGTTAGCCAAATCTTCCTGACGGCCGATAACGCCATAGTAGGTTCCTACGTAAGTCGGATAATTAGAGATCGACTGCTTCAGGAATACATAACCCAGGTAATAAGTAATTTGTGTATTCAGTTCAAAATTTTTGTACCTGAACGTGTTAAAAAAACCACCAAAATATGGAGGGGTTGTTCTCCCTGCGTATTTAAGATCGGCAACGGTAAGAGTATTGTTTGATATATCAGAGTTAATTATTTTCCCGTTACGGTCATATACCTGTGATTCCCCGGTATTATCTAGACCTGCCCAGCGATACACATACAAATAATCAAGCGGCAATCCGACCACCGGGCTGGCGGAACCGACAATGCTCGAAGCGGTGTTGGTAAAGCGGGCATCGGTAACTTTATTGGTATTGTAAGAGAAATTCAGATCAGAAGTCCATCCCCAGTCTTTCGAACGGATGATTTTTCCGCTCAGGCCCAGGTCGACACCGTGGCCTTTCAACGTTGCCGTATTGAAAGTTAGGTATGACCAGCCGTAGGTAGAATTAAAGGGTACATTTTGGGCGATACCTGATGACCATTTCTGGTAAATATCAAAACTTCCGGAAAGGCGGCCGGTGAAAATCGAAAAGTCTAGTCCACTGTTTAACATTCTACTGGTTTCCCAGGTTAAGTCAATATTGCCTGGGGTGGTGATCGTAGCGTAAGGTTGCTGCGTTTTGTAGTCTACGCCGCCAACATTGATGATCGTATACGGCGAGCCAACAGCGGGTACCGTGCCCTCTTTCCCATATGTAAGCCGTAAACTCAGGTCATCGACCGGTTTAACATCCTTCATGAAATTTTCTCTCTTCATATTCCACTTCAACCCGGCGCTGTAAAAAGGTTTTGCACGCTGGCTACGGCTTAAACCGATAATGTTGGCGTCATCAAACCTGATGCTACTGGTAATAATATATTTGTCCATTAAAGCATAGGATGCATTTGCAAAATAATCCAGGTAACGATTTTTGTTTTCTATAATACTGCTTACAGGGTTATCAAGGGTAGTCTGGTAGCTGTAGTCTCCAGGGTAAACAACCGTGTATGGAACTGTCGGGTTTACTGCCTGGAATGTTCCCGTATTCTGATCATAACCATAACGGGTATCGCCGTACGCTTTACTGTAGGTTTCCCTTATCTCGGTTCCAGCCAGCGCGTAAAAATGGTTTATGTTATTCCAGACTTTATCCACATTGAATTGGCCCCGCAATGAGTAGTCATGGGCCTGAGAATTATTAAGGTTTAAAATTCCGCCTACCGGAATGCCATACACCAAGCTCCCATCAGATGCTACCGATGTTGCAGTATTGATTTGTGACCTTGCTGAATAACTGTTAAGTTCATCCAGCGCCTGGGAAGCTCCGGTGTATTCCTGGTAGGAACCCGATACCTCAACACTAAGCCAGTTGGTTACTTTTCCGTTTAACGCGGCATTAAAGCGTAACTGGTTCAATGTGGTTTTTACATCGGAATAATTGAGCTCATCAATCGGGTTATAGGTCCAGGGTAAATAACCCTGTGCCGTAAGCGAATTGGTAGCAGCCTGATTGAATGCGAAATAATGATTGATACTATTGCCGTTGGGATCAACCAACATATCGTAAGGGCGCAGGCTTAATGAGGAATACCCTAACGCCGTGGCAGCAGCAGTATTGCTTATAGAACTGGAGTAATTATAGTTGATGCCGGTCCGCAATGTGAGGATGTTTTTTAACAGGTCCGATGTGATATTGGCAGTGACGGCATAGTTACTGGCGCTGTTGCCCCGGTAGATGGGCACATCATTATTATAATTAGCCGATAAATAGTAGGTGTTATGATCGCTGCCACCAGATACCGAAAAGTTGTATTGTTTGTTAACCGCTTTTTGTAATAGGTATTGTTCAATTTGCTTGGTATTATTCCGGGAGGAAAGCACCTTCAACGCCGAATCACGCTGTCCTAGACTTACAGAACCGTTTTGATAACCCAGCATCCAGGCCTGCGCGTCGCTGTTCGGCGGGTAAGGGGTGACACCGGAAACGGCAGTGATAAATCCCTTATCGACCATTTCCTGCTCCAGGTTAATGTATTGTGCGCTGCTCATCCAGTGTAATTTTGAAAGTGACGGAGCGGCAGATACACCATAATCGACTGAAAGGTTGATTGTCGGATCATTTCGTCTACCCCTTTTTGTAGTAATTACAATCACCCCATTGGCCGCAGCTGAACCATAAAGCGAGGTCGCCGTTGCATCTTTTAAAAAGGTGATTTGCTCAATATCATCCGGATTAATGGCATTGTATAAAGAATTGTTTTTAACCGGAGAGCTCGTTAGGTTGGTGAGCGTTTGATTACCGGCTGCATTGGGGATCAGCGGAAAGCCGTCGACAACAATCAGCGGCTGTGTACTTGAATAATCGCTCGTGCCGCGTATCTGAATCCTGTTATTGGCAACATCGAACCTTACACCGGCAACCTTTCCTTCCAGCCGCTCCATTAAGCTGATGGAGGGTGTGCCTTCTATTTCTTTGGCAGTGACTATTCCATAGGCACCTGCCGCTCTCTCTTTCGGGAGCGTCGTATAGCCATCCGAAACTACCACAACGTCAGATAAAGCCGTACTGACAAATTCCAGCGTAACCAGCATGTTTGGGCCTGTAACCGGTACTTTTTTAGGCTTCATGCCGATGTATGAAAAAACTAATGACTTGTAAAAGGAGGAAAACGTAATGGTGAACCTGCCGTCGCTGCTGGAAGTCACGCCGGTTCTTGCACCTTCGGGGAACACGGTTACGCCAATCAGAGGCGTCTTCTTTTCGTCCGTAATCAATCCGGTCACGGTGATCTTTTTAAGAGAGTCTGCTGACTGTACAATTTGATGACCATTTTTTTCCGGCACTTTTGCTGCTTTCTTGACCAGTACGGTTTGCGCGATAATTTTGTAAGTCAGAGGCAGACTCTTAAAGGACTGGTTTAATACGTCTTCAATTGATCCGTTATTGACATCAACTGTTACTTTTGACATGCCTTTAATGTCCTCGCTGTCATAAAGCACAGTAAATTTTGATTGCTGCTCAATGGATTTAAAAACGCTTTGAACTTCAACATTTTTCAAATGAATGGTCACCTGACTGTAACTATTGGCATGCGCCTGCAACAATGCTATAGTAATGATGATCGTTATAAGATTAATCCGCATAAGAATTCTATTTTTAAGTGCCGGATCGATAACACGTTTACGGTGATTTTCCGCAGGTGAATCTTTTTTATTAGTCAATAGATGCCATGCAGAATGCATGGCTTTAAAGAAGCCATTTAAATACATACTTTTGTATGGTTTGGGTTAAACGTTAATACTTGATTGCCAAATTATTTTTTGATGGGTTAACCTGAATCGGTATACCGGGAAAGTGCGCTAACACTTCCCGGTTTTTTATGGTTAACTACCGGGGAATACCGGCTATTCTAACTGTTGTTGTAAGTTTTTCTTCATTTTTTAATGAGTTGTGAGGTGAATAATTCTATTGATTGAGCGTATAGAGCTTTTAAATTAATTCTTTACAATAATTGTATCTCCGTCAATTCTGAAATGCACATTAAAATAGGTCAGCATTTCCAAGAACTGCGACGCGTTTACATCACGTCTGATCCGACCGGAAAATTTCCGTTCAGGTATCTTGCCCTCATAAACGATTTTTACATCATACCATCTGGCCGCCTGCCGCATAATGGTTTCTATACTGGCATCATTAATTTGAAAGAATCCGTTTTTCCAGGCAATAGCCTGTTGCATGTCCGCGTCCTGGACGATAATAGGCCCAGATATTTTGTTGACCGCTTCCTGACCGGGTTTAAGGAGCGCTGAGGATTGACTATTGAGCCGTGAAATTTTTACAGAGCCTTCTAACAAAGTTGTTTTGACAGCCGGCTCATCGGAGTAGCTGTTGATATTGAAATGTGTTCCTAAAACTTCCACTACTTGGTCGGATGCTTTTACGAAAAAAGGTTTTGCTTTATTTTTAGCCACTTCAAAATAAACTTCGCCTGTTATTTCTACATTACGTTCCTTGCCTTCAAAAGTGGCAGGAAATTTTATAGAGGATACCGAATTTAGCCAGACATGTGTGCCATCAGCAAGTATTACCTGATATTGTCCTCCCTTAGGGGTCCTGATTGTGTTATAAGCAAGCTGTTCAGCAACTCGTGTTTCTTTGTTTTTAGATGCATTGTAATCAATTTCTCCATCATAGGCTTTATTAATAATAACACCACCCTGGCTGGCTAATTTCCCATTTTTTGCGCCGCCCAGTATGATGGTCTTTCCATTGTTAAGAGTTAACGTGGCTTTATTGCCGCCCGGCGCAAAGCTCTTTTGAGATAACTGGTTATTTACATCTGTCTGTGCAGCCCGATCTTTAAAAAACAGAATAGAACCAATGCTTATGAGAATCAATACCGAGGCTGCTGCCGCGTAGTTTAACCACTTGTTGAGGCGTATTTTAGGGGCAGGTGATCCGACAGTTTCAACCGCTGATATCCTGCCAAGGATATTTTGCAGCATTTCCTCTCTCTTTCCCAATGGAAACGGATTGTTATTGGGAACATAAGTATGGTAAACATTTTCCATCAATAATTCCAATTCATCATCTGAGCTGGACTCGCTAATCAATAACATCAGCTCATTCCTTTCTTCAGAAGTAGCTTTTTTATTAAAATACTGATGAAATAAATAATTAATTCGATCCTCGGACATAGCAATTGCATTAAAAGCACCAAAAATGATGACTTGTACCCATAAAGACACATCACTTTAGAGAAAGGAGTAATAGAATTTTATTTTTTATAAAAAAAATAGCGGAGTAGTTAAAATCAGGACAATTACAGTGTCAGTTTGCGATTTAAGATCGTTTTTTATGAAGCGAAGCGCCAATTGAAGATGTTTTTTTACCGTATCTGGTGAAATCTTTAAAATTTGTGCAATCTCGTCATATTTTAAGCGCTCATAACGGCTGAGCTGATAAACTTTTTGCTGCTGCGAGGGTAATTTAGCAACGGATTTATCTATTAAGACCCGATAATCCTCTGTTGTTGATGTGGAATCTATGGTATAAGATTCCTCATCGAATTGTTTTAACCACTCCAACTGACGTACCTTATCATTGGCTTTTTTTCGCAGGTGGTTTAAGGTTTGGTTTCTTGAAAGGATGAAAATATAATAACTAAAATTATCTAGCTCGGTAAGTATCTCTTTTTTTAACCATACCTTAATGAAAACATCCTGAACTATTTCTTCCGTGACTTCTATCGATTCGGTGAGTTTGAAAATATATTCACCCAACTGTTTATAATAAGCATCAAAGAGCTCCGAAAATGCGCGCTGATCTCCCTTTGCAACCAAGGAAAGTAAATGAGCTTCGTTTTTTACTGGTCTTAAGGCCAACATTTTTAAATTAACCTTAAAAATACAAAATTCAATGTATTTTTTTACAATTAAACAGAAGATTGCCCAAACTGGAAAATAAGGTGATTGCCCTCTTTTCCCAAATGTAATTCCCTCTTCTACCATGCCTATCCAAAGCAGCAGTATGTTAGCTCCTGATGGGCAGGAGCTCTGTACTAATCAATTATAAACCTAAATTATGATTAGACAACCCATGTATGTTATTTAGTATTACTTACGTGTCAAATATACAATTAAGCTATATAGCCAAATGATGATTTTATGTAATTTATTTAACATTAGGTATAGTTTATTACGGGAAACCCCATAACTAGATAACATAATTGCCAAATACTTTTTTTTGAAAAGTTCTTTATTTATTAGCCTGGCAATTCCGGGAACAATAGCCTTGATATTTCGGGAATGTTGACCAGGGGATTCTATGCACTACAAGTGGGTGCTTAGTTTAACTTAACTAGGAAACTGCCTTTGATTTTCAGAATTCCAATAGCGTATATAGACTTCTCGAATATCCGATACTTTTTGTAAGGCTCTCCTTTAATCGCGACAATCGCGTTGTTGATCAAATGATTGTGTTCCAATGTCCAGGAAGCTTCAGCATATTTTAGTTTCTTCCTGCGATATTCTTTGATGATCGTTCCGTATAAACAAGCCTCAATACCCATTTTACGATAGCCATCAATTACACCCAGTAAAATGATCCTGATGCCGGAAACTTTCTTTCTATTGAACAGTATTTTGAACAAACCGGTCGGAAGTAACCTCCCTCTTTCACGGTATTACTGCAGTTTATCAAGCATGGCGTAAGTAGCCATTTTCTGTGCTTCTCAACCGTATAGAATTTGAATTAAGTAAAAGACCAATTTAAGTGTTTAAGCGGTTTACAGGCAACCTAATTATGGATTCGGTTCATATTAGTTCATATTAAATGGAATAATATACAGATTATCGGAATTTTTGAATAGAATATCATTTTTGTACAAGTCATTTACCTGACATAGTCAGTATAAAATCCAATCCGTTTTGGTTAGGCACCCTTATTGTTTGGACGTCTTTGTCAAATACCTCAATTAAATTATTAGATGTATTATATTGAGGCCAATTTGGTAATCCCGGTCCGTTCGGGTTGCCGCTTTTAACAAAATTCACCCAATAATCAGACATCGTTCCTGCTAATGAATAATCTTCCGGTTTTAAGGGCCTGTTGCTTAATAGCCGCAGGTTGTTCATTGTGTAAGGCACTTCTGCCGTATGAAAAGCGCCATACTTTGCCAGATCGTCGTTTTCGGGTACTTTCCGGTTAAAATTATAAAGGTACACCGGCGAATCATCATACTTGCTCTGCAAAACCGCCCACTTATACACAGAAAGTGCGAACATCTTATTCCTGTTAATTTCTATTTGGGATTTGGCTGCCTGTTCATCTGTTTCGCCAGGGAAATATCTTAAAAAATCAGCCGCATTAGCGCCATATTCATCTTCAACCTGCTTTTTGTAATCATTCTTATTCATCGTGCCCGACCCTTCATCGGCATTCCATCCGGTGAGCAGGGGTAGATGTATCTGCTTATTCCGGGCAAAAATTGCGGAAACCGGCCCGGGTAATACAACCCCATCTACAATGGGTGCATATATTCGTTGAAATTTTTCCATTACTTCCCCGGCACTCATTGCACGCAATTGTGCCAGGGTATATACCCCTGCGCTTTCCGCTGCACTTTTCCCTTTTTCTTCAGCTGTCCGCAAATCAGTTAAAACAAATACCGGGTTATTTACTATTAGCGAACCGCTTTCGGCAATCGCTTTGTTGAATAAACCTTTCGCCAAGGGACTGGCAAACAGGCAGCTTATACTCATAGCACCTGCAGACTGCCCGGCGATAGTTACATTGCCGGGGTCACCGCCAAACGCCGCAATATTTCGTTTCAACCATTTTAATGCTGCGATCTGGTCCAAAAGCCCATAATTTCCAGACGATTTATCAGGCGATTCCTTGCTTAATAAAGGATGGGCCAAAAATCCAAATGCCCCAACCCTGTAATTTATTGAAACGAAAACAATACCTTTTTTTGCCAGCGCCTCACCGTCATAAATAGAACAAGCCGAGCCGCCACCGCCAAATCCACCACCATATATCCATACAAAAACCGGGTTTTTATCTGTTTTCTTAATAGCATTGGTCCAAACATTCAGATAAAGGCAATCCTCGCTGATAGGCTTTTCCGGGATCAGAAATTCCGCGGTATACATCTGCACAGGCACAGGCTCGCCTTGCATTGGGCTTGGGCCAAAAATATCACATTTCTTTACACCTTTCCAATGCTTTGCAGCTTCAGGTGCCCTCCAGCGCAGGTTGCCAACAGGCGGCGCTGCAAATGGGATGCCTTTAAATGCCGTAACATCTCCGGAACTATCTCTTATACCTGACACCATCCCCGCCTCGGTTTTTGCGATAGACAAGGATATGCTACGGTCAGTTTTTATAACAAACGAATAAAAAAGGCATGGAATAGCCGGCAGGGTAATGTAAAGTATAAGTTTGATTGGTTTCTTCATTATTGCAATTACCGATAATAAACATTGTATGTTATTGTTGTACTAACATTCTATTGTGCTAAGGCATCGGTAACATCCCGTTCCACTTCGCGGGCAGTTTCAGCCCCGGCCCCACCGGCGTTTGATATGTTGGTAAAATATAATGCCACGATATGATTCACCGGATCGATCCAAAAGTGTGTGCCAAACGCACCGCTCCAACCAAAACATTGTTTTGTTAAAGGTTGATCCTGCGTCTGTTCACCCGTAATAACACGTACACTCAACCCCCAGTTTGACCCAGGCGGAAATCCCCCAAGGCTACCGGGCAATTGCGGTGATGCCATTTGACTGACTATTTGTTTGCTTAGTATGCGCCGCCCTTTATATACACCGCCATTTGCCAGCATTTGTGCAAAATGATAATAATCGCCTATTGTACCCACCATACCCGAAGAACCCGAAAAATACGTAGTGCCAATAGCAAACGGATATTGATCCTTTACTTTAATCATATCACTGTCTGTAGCTTCATACATTGTAACTATCTTGTGTAAATCGCCGGCACGTTTAACAAAACCGGTATGGCTCATCCCAAGCGGAACAAAAATTTCCCGTTGCATAAAAATATCCAAACTTTGGCCCGATATGATCTCTATTATGCGCCCGCAAATATCGAGACCGGTTATAGCGCTGTAACCTGTTTGTGTTCCTGGCTGGAAGTCAAGCGGCAGGCGGGCCAGTTTTGGGATATATGAAGCCAGTGTTATACCCGGCCCAATTGGTAATTTGTTCAATTCTGTATAACCTATAACACCCTCGCCCATACCTGAAGAGTGTGTGAGCAGGTCGCGGATAGTAACATACCTTTTCGCAGGTTCTAACCGATAATTTGAGGAGCCGGGGAGTACCCCGAAAGCGGCAGAAGAATCAGGCTGATAATTTTTTACATTGCTATCAATAGGTACTGCCACCATTAAGTTTTTAAGCTCGGGGATGTATTTATAAACGGGATCGTCAAGGCTTATTTTCTTCCTGTCAACAAGTAGCAATATCGCTGCTGCTGTTAATGGTTTTGACATTGATGCCAGCCTGAAAACATCATTATATTTTAATATACGCTTATTACCGATATCTGCGTATCCAATACTATCTTTAACAACTATATTTCCATTTTGTGCAACGAGTACGTTGGCCCCTGCAATTTTATGTTGCCTAAGCCTGTTTATAAGATGGGCATGAACCTGTTGCTTTAGTTTAGCAACATTTAATAATTTGAGGGCGTTTTCCTGTGCTGATACAGCTAAAAAACAGGTGATCAATAATAAAATAAATAATTTTCGCATACTATATAAAACTACAAAAAAGCCGGCACTGTCATTGGACATGCACCGGCTTTCCTATTTAATAATTAATAACCGGGATTTTGGGTTAAATTAGGATTGATATTTATTTCAGATTGCGGTATTGGATACAATTCATATTTAGCATTATAAGTTCCCACAACATTGTTTCCAATTTGTTGGGGCACCATGTTACCTATTTCACTTTGTAGCGTACCCCATCTTCTTATATCATAAACCGTATTAAATTCACCACCTAATTCAAGCCTGCGTTCCAGTCTAATTCTTGCTTCCATATTTGTATCATCTGTGTATAACGATGCTCCAGCCCTGGCGCGCACCCTGTTTATTAATACCAGCCCGTCAGCGGGATCACCTGATTCTATCTCAGCTTCAGCTAAACATAATATCGCATCTGCAAAACGGAACGGAACATAGTCAACGGGGTAACTGAAAGCTCCTGCGGGCGGAGCAGTACGGTCAACTTTACCATAGGCAATGCCCGAATTTAAAGTTGCGGCTCCGATAATAGTATGAGTAACAGTATCAACATAACGCCAGCTTACTGGATTATAGATTATACTATCTCCCTGATTCACTCCACTACCAGTTCCTACGAATTTATAACGATCAACTACTGTAAAATCACGCCTTGTATCCCCGGCTCCAAATAATTGATAATATTTATAAGTAGCGGCCACTAATGTTGCTTCCTGCCCCGTTGCGATACCTCGTGGTAATAAAAAGAATGGATAGAGACTGGCTGTTGTATTGCTTGAACTATAAAATGTACTAAAATCCACCATTATTTCCGAATTCCTCTTATTATTAATAGAGAATATATCGGGAAAATTAGTTTGCAGGGCAAATCCATATTTTGCCTCATTGGCTGAGCCAATTACTTCTTGCAATACAGCTACTGCTTTTTGATAGTATCCAGATGCAACCAGCGGTTTTCCTGCCATGGTTAAATAAACCTTACCAAGCATAGCAAGTGCCGTTCCTGCGTTAACTCTTCCTACGTCGGCTCCCGTCCATTGGTTTGGCAATTTACTTGATGCTGAAATAAGATCGGATACTATAAAGTCATACGTTTGCTGAATTGTTGCTCTTTTACCATAAATCAGAGTGGTTTGAGTTAATGAATTGATCTCTTGGTCAATTATTGGAACACCTCCAAAATTTCTTACCAGGTCAAAATAAGTATATGCCCTTAAAAATTTCGCTTCTCCAATATATTTATTGGCGATTGATGTATCACTAACAGCGCTATTTGCATTCGCTATTACCGTGTTTGCCCTTGAAATCACATTAAAATCCTGCTGCCATACAGCATCCAAGGCTCCCGCTGTAGGACTTGTTGGTGTTTCTACAAATTCATCCAGTTCCGCAAGGTAGTTCCCAAATATTGCCCCAGCACTATATTGCTGACCACATTCGCCAAAATAAAAACGGTAGGCAGTAGTCCATGGGGCATTTGTAAATCCTGAATAAATTCCAAGCGTGGCTTTTTTCAACCCTGCTTCATCTGTAAATACCTGTGTGTTGGACAAGGAAGAATAAGGGCTTTCTTCCAGGCTCTTTTTACACGCCGATATACACATTAACAAGCATATGATCGAGGTGAATGCTATTGATAATTTAAAAATTTTCATGTCTTTTAAGTTATAGATTTAAAAATTAGATGATACCCCTATAGTATAAGTCCGACTTGAAGGATACGCACCATAATCAATTCCCTGTTGTAATAATGATTGTCCGTACGAGCTTACTTCAGGGTCAAAACCTGTATATTTTGTAACCGTGAAAAGATTAGTGCCTGTAAAGAATATGCGGGCATTCTTAAATGCTTTGGTATCAGGTAAGCTATAGTAAATGGTAGCGGATTTAAGCCTGAAATAGCTTCCGTTTTGTACCATTGCGGAGTTTATATCCCCGGTAAATGAACCTCCTTCTTGAACGCCTGGGTACAACGGGTTGTTAGTAGGGTGAGAAGGTGTCCAACGGTTATCATACCATTTTTGAGTTTGGTTAAAAAATATCCCCGAATTATCAACCAAACCAGCTCCTAGGTAGTATTGTGTCAGATTTAAAATATCGTTTCCCTGAGAGCCAGTAAAAAATAATTCAACACCGAATCTTTTATAGGAGAAATCATTGTTCCATCCATAAGTAAATATAGGGTTTGAATTACCCAAATCAACTCTGTCGTTCGCGTTTATCACACCGTCTTTGTTAACATCCAGATATTTCCATTGCCCCGCTTCCTGGCTGCTCGCTGATCCATAATACGGGTATTGCGGAACACCATTTACTATGTCGCCCGTCTGCACTAACCCGATAACTTTTTCCCCATAAAATTCACCTATTTCTTTACCTGGCTGTAATATACCTGAAACACCGCCGGTCAAATTACCACCTAAACTGATATATTGTGGGGTAGTGATATTTCCTAGATTAAGCAGGATGTTCTTGTTATGTGAAATAGTAATTTTGGTATCATATTGAAAATCGCCACCCTTTATCACATTTGCACTTAAGGTTAATTCAATACCGGTGTTTCTCATCGAACCATAGTTAGAAATAACTGAGGTATATCCTGATTGACTTGGAAGCTCTTGCTGCTGTAACAACCCGTCAGTGGTTTTTATATAATAGTCCAGATTAACATTTAACACATTTTTAAAAAGGCTGAAATCCAGACCTGCATCAAATTGTTTAGTTCTTTCCCAAGAAAGATTTGGGTTACCAAGGGTTGTAGGATAAAGAACAGTGTTAATTGTATTTCCCGTACCTGTTTGGTAAAAAGCGTATGAATACTGGGAAAGTGAAGAATATGGCGAAATTGCCTGGCTACCTGTTTCACCATATGAAGCCCGGAATTTTGAATTTGTAAGCCAGTCTACACTTTTCATAAAATTTTCTTGATTTAAATTCCAAGCAAAACCAACAGCAGGAAACACGCCATATTTTTTATTTTCAGCAAATGGAGAGGCTCCATCGACACGTATTGACGTATTTAAAACATAACGCTGATCAAATGAATAGTTAGCTCTTAAAAAGCCTGACTCAATTACACGATCAGCCCTATAAGAGCCAATAGATTGTGCACTGGCACTACCAATATTATTTATGCCGAAGCCCGGTATCTCAAATCCGGAAGATGTTGTATTTAACTCTTCTAATGTTTCTTTGTTGTACTCTGTACCACCCGTAATATTAAGAACATTGTTTTGATCAAACGCTTTATTATAATTCAGGTAGGCATTAAAGTTATAGCTGTAAGTATTTGCCATGTTATTGCTACCTGTTCCGTTTACACCATAACCTTCAGCAGTAGTAGCCGGAAAAAATAGTTGCCTGCGTGATAAATTCTGATTACTTCCTAAATTAACAACTAATTGAAGGTCATGAGTTATTTTGAAATCATTTTCAAAATTCACAATATTATAATCATTCAAAACCTGGTCGGTTTTTTGTTGTAGCTCAACAACCGGGTTAGAAAAATAATTACCATCTGTAAAGCCAGGAATTCCTTCTCCGTTGAAACCTAAATAATCAACAGGCACAATTGGCGATGCCCTTAATGCGTCCAAAATTGGACCATCCCCGGAAGGATAGGACTTGGAGTCGGAAATAGCTCTGTGGGTGGTTTGTCGTACCAATGACAATTGTGCCTTAATGGAATACCAATCGTTAACCTGGCTATTGACGTTAGCCTTTACCGAAGCGCGATTATTTTGCGCGGTTATTATATTCCCTTTGTCTGAAAGGTAATCGCCAGAAATATAATACGTGGTTTTGTCGCTGCCACCTGAAACATTCATTGTTGCATCTTCCCTCAGGCTGTTCTGAGTTATGGCATTGAACCAGTTAGTATTTGTACTCAGGGCTGCAATATCCGCATCGGTAAAGGGGGCGCTAACACCGTCATATCCAAAACTCGTATTAACAAGGCCTGCAAATTCGGCAGAAGTTGCCATCTTATAGGGGTTAATAATTTGGCCGAAGGTGGTTTTATCAACAAACTCTATCTTTTGCGTTCCTTTTTTTCCTGATTTTGTTTTTATTAGTATTACCCCGTTTGCACCCCTTGAACCATATATTGCGGTAGCCGCCGCGTCTTTTAATACGTCTATACTTTCAATATCGTTGGGATTGATCCCATATAATCCATTTTGAGGTGCCGAATTACCAGCAGTTGAAGAAGCCTCTACGTAAGCCGGCATTGGAAAACCGTCAACAACATAAAGGGGCTGATTGTCTCCACTTAAAGAGTTATTACCCCGTATTCTGATAACGGCATCTGCACCAGGTTCACCAGAAGTTTCTGTTACTTGAACACCCGATACCCTGCCTTGCAAAGCCTGATCTAGTGTTGTTACCACTGCACTTTTAAACTCCTTAGCAGAAAGCGTAGATATGGATGAGGCCAAATTAGTTTTGCTCGAAGTACCATATCCAACCACAACTACTTCGCTCATGGAGCCTTGCGCCGTTTGCATTTGTATGTTAGCTACATCACTGGTAATTTCTTTCTGAACGGCAGTATAACCTATAAAACTAAATACCAAGACCTGGTGTGGGTGAACAGATATTTTATATTTCCCTTTTTCATCAGTCGTTGTCCCGGTGGTTGTATTTTTAATCATCACAGTAACACCAGCCAAAGGTTTGTCTGTTTCTGCTTCTGTTACTGTTCCTGTAACTTGCCCAACTTGCTGTGCAAATGAATTTGAACAAAGGCATAGCATTAAAAATAACAGTGCCAGCTGACGCCAACTTGTAAAAACATTGAAAAAAACGGCTTTTTCATCGTTAGCTACCCTATATGAGTTTTTAACGGCTTGGGGTGATGATCCATTCTTATCAAAGCCACTAAATAAAAATGGATGCGGGGGTTGCGTTACCAATGCTGATAACCAAATCCTCAAATTAGGTTTGTAAAATTTTTTCATAAATTTTTTTATGCCACTGGCATATTAGGTTAATAATTGGGTTTAATATTAGCAGTAATTGTACCTGGCCAATCAGTAACGAACTTATTACAACATCGTAAATTAACCATCCCAAACTGTCCTATGATTCACAAAACAACATCATAAATCATTAATAATCAATTATTTATATTTATAAAAACCTAATAACTTTCATTTTATAACACCTCAACTACTTAGTAAAACAGGATACTTTTCCGCAACTGGAGGATGGCCATGCTACCGGCCAGTTAAAGCAAATTGATTCTGCTCTCTGTATTCCTTAGGTGAATACAGGTAAACCTTTTTAAATTCACGATAAAAATAAGACTGGTTGTTAAACCCTGTCTGATAATATATTTCGGAAACAGTTAATGATGTGGTTCGCAATAATAAGGCGGCATGTTTCAATCTAAGGTGTTTTATAAGCTCAACAGGGGTCATATTGGTTAACGCCTTAATTTTTCTGTAAAGCGTCATCCGGCTAATGATCATGCTATTTTCAAGAAAAGGAGCATCCAGCTCCGGATTTGAAATATTTTCATTTATTAAAGAAATCACCTGTTCTAAAAAAGTTTTATCATCCGGTCTTAACGCCGCATCGTTTGTAAGCAGGTGCTGATCGTCTTTTTTGAAAAACAACTGAATTTTTTCCTGGTACTCTATCTGGTGTTTAACCTTATTTAAAAGTTCAGATGCTTTAAATGGCTTGGTTAAATAAGCATCGGCCCCGGCCTCATATCCTTCAACCTTCTGGCCAGCTGAAGACAAGGCCGATAGTAAGATAAATGGGATATGACATGTTTCAAGTGTATTTTTTATGATTGAACAAAGCTTTAAGCCATCCATCTCATCCATTAAAACATCGCTCAATAACAGGTTAGGGATGATCTTTTTCAAAAGGTCAAGTGCCATATGCCCGTTTTCCGCTTCATATACAATGTAATTTTCCATCAGTATTTCACGCAACAGGTGCCTTATGGCCGGTTCATCTTCAACTATCAGAATTGTTTTTTTATCGCTGTTTGACAGATCTTCGATCAATGCAAGATCATTATTAACTGTTACCCGATTTTCTATTATTTGCTGCGCGCCAATAGCCGACTCCACCAAATAAGATGGCCTTACAGATGTTTTGAAGTCGACATTTAATGATGAGGCATACCCATCAGCATTTAAAGGCAACTCTACTTCAAAATATATCCATCCATTTTCTGATCTTACGTTAATAGTCCCGCTTAATAGCTCCGTTAATTGTTTTGAAAATGCCAGGCCGATCCCCGAACTTATCTTTGTATCATCCGATTGATTTAATGTATAAAACTGTTCAAAAAGCAGGTTCAAATTATCAACAGGGCCATCGTATCCTGAATTTGCTACAATAATTTTCAATAATTGAGAATTGTGATCAGTAGAAACCTGGAATTCGATATTGCCTGCTACCCGGGTATATTTAAAGGCATTTGAAAGCAGATTAAAAACAATCATCTCAATTTTATCTTTATCACTGTTAATTTGGATGTCGCTTTCTATTTTCACCAACAGATCCAATGCTTTTTGCTCACTAATTGGTTCAAACAATTGAATTATCCTTTCAAGTAAAGCTGAAATATTAAACGCGGATATATGTACAGCCAAATGGCCCGATTCAGCTTTTCTGAATTCTAACAGCTGATGTATCAGATATTGCAAACGAAACGCGCCCTGGTTGGCTGTCCGCAGAAAATTTCCACCCTTATACTTAGCATTCCCTATATCATTTTTATAAAAAAACCGCTCTATTGATCCTAAAATAAGTGTTAAAGGCGTTTGCAACTCATGGGTAATGTTTGTAAAGAAGTCCATCTTTTCCTGGTACAGCTTTTTCTCCTTTACACGTATTAAATTTTCAAGCAATAGCTTATTTCTGATTTCCCGTCTACCTTTTCTGATAGAATAATAGATGTATAATAAAATAACAGCTATCAGGCAGTAAATTACCTTAGCTGTGGTAGTAAGCCATATAAACTGGCGCACCTTTATATGAAAAACATTTCTTACATCTGACCATTCACCCTGGCCATTCGACCACCTGATATAAAAACTGTATTCCCCCGGGTGCAGATTATCATATTCAATTCTTGGGTCTGAACTTAATTCCCTCCAGCCGGAATCATAACCTTTAAGGAAGCATTTATATTGAAACTTAATATTCGTATATCCGTCAGAAGGCTGCACTTTAAGGCTGAAGTAGTTTTCATTCCTTAATAAATTAAAATCTTTGATGGCTTCACTGCCATGTGGTTTGATCACCATCAATTGTATTCCATCTGAAGTTTTACCGGAAATATTAAAATCGGTGATCAGCAGGTTCGATAAATTTTTATCGATGGCGACTTTCGAAGGGTCAAAATGATTAAAACCTGAGATACCGCCAAAATACAATACCCCCCGACTATCTTTGAAGGCCGAATTATTGCTAAACTCCGTATTCTGCAGGCCATCTTCTACATTGTATTGAATTACCTGGAAGTTACTACCATCAATTTTTGCCAGCCCCTGGTAAGTACTTATCCAAATATTACCGGCAGTATCCTCTAAAATTGCCTGTACGTTGTTGTTGGGCAGCCCTGTTTCGGTTGTTAGCTGATGAAAATAAGGCTTTGGCTTAATTATGTCATTCTTGTTTACCCAGTATAAACCATAACTTGTTCCTATCCACACTCTGTTTTTACTGTCTAAATAAAAAGTATGAATATTATTATTAAGGTTCCCGTTATATGATTGTGTAGCCAGGTTAATTGTTTTACCGCTTTGCTTATCGAGCAGGCACAGGCCCGCAAACTGGTAACCAATTAAAATATGATCGCCAATATCTGTTAAAGCGTCAATTAAATTATTTCCAGGTCTAAGGAAATGTCCATCGATGTTTATATGGCGCAGAAATAGGAGTTTGAATTTTCCATTACTAAGTCGCGTTACTTTAAGATGAACCAAGCCGCCGTTATAGCCAACGTATAACGAACTATCTTTTTGGGGCAACAAACTGTGCACCCTGAAAAAATTCATGTCCTTTTGGGCACCGGCTATTTGCATCCATTTTGTAAACTTCCTTAAAGTAGGATCATAAATGGTTATCCCAAGGGCATCAGACCCAAGATATATATTATTATCAAAGCCTTGTTTTATGGTGTAATAGGAATTATCTGATTCATCAAAACTGGAACTCACCGGCTTTATAACTGTAAATGGGCTATTCTTAGTAACCGGCTGCATATATTTAATTATACCATTGTAGCGGGTTCCCAGCCATAACTCATTACCAACAAGCTGAATGGCCTCAACATTACTATTAGCCAAAACCGAGCCTTGTTGTATATCGTCAAGCCCAAACGTATTTGTCTGCCGCTTGATCTTAAATACTCCTTTATCATCTGTACCTACCCAAAGCGTATTTCCTGCTGTTTCTGTTAATGAATTGATCTTAATATTTCTCAGATCAGGGCAGTAATTCAACAGCTCATCAACCGGTTTAAAATTGCTGTCGTATTCCTGTATCCCTTTATACTGCCAGGTTACAAAATAATGGCCCTGAAAGTATTGAATATCTGAAACAAAGTGCTGAATATTTTGAAGTTCCTTCACTTTGAGGTCGCTGGTTATCTCATAAATTTCGGCATCGGCAACAGCGAAAAACACTTTATGGTTGACTATATTAAATATGTTAACGTTCCGGTAAAAACTTTTGATCTGGTGATATACAGCACCATGTTTTTCAAATATCCTTAAAACGCCCCCAAAGCTAAGCGTCCATAGCCGGTCATGATCATCCAATTCTATTTTAGCTATTTGGCCAATGGAATGCTGGTCAAATTTAATAGGAACCATAGTATCGCCCGCGGGATTATAACTGTATAAAACAGTATCCATTCTCAAACCGCATACTATAACTTTGCCGCTGCCGATAGTCAATATATAATCAGCACTTTTCTTTTTAACTTTGTCCTTATCTTTATTATAAAAATAATGGCTCATTGAGCCGTTAAGCTTATCATATTTAGTGATCCCTTCCTCGGTACTAATCCAAATATGATGAAACTGGTCTTCACATACCCTTTCAATTACGCTGTTTAATAAATTAGACGAGGATTGCGACAGGTTGCTTTTGAAAGCATAAAAGGAAATACCATTATATACATCAAGCCCATCCGATGTATTTAGCCAAAGTAGCTTATCAGAATCTTCAAATACGCCGGTTACACTGTTGTTAGATAATCCGTTAGTATTATCCAGATGCGTTATGACATAATTTTGCTGTGCATGAATGCTGGAAATACAGCCTATTAAGCACAAAAAAATAATAACACGCTTCATAAGTCAAATCTCCCTTACCTGCCCTAAAAATAGCAGATTCGGCGGGGATGTGGTAATTTTTAAAGGAAAACAACGCATTTATTTATATATAGTTATCCAGGTTCATAACTATGGGATCATTGTACATAACCGTTTTCGCCCCTTTACTTAAAATTGTTACAACCAATAAATGCGCAAATTAAGTTGCGCCGTGACCAACAATTTTACAGTTATGATTTTTGCAAACAGTATAACCAACCATATTTGTTTGGATGAGTTTTCGGCAGTACCAAAGTACATGCAGATATCCAGATCCATCATTTCAGCAGTAGACGAGGGCAGGATAAGCAAGGGAGCAATTATGCCTTCCATAAACGATCTTAGCAATGAACTTTGCGTTTCCAGGGGGACTATTGAAAAGGGCTATAAATATCTCAAAACGATAAAAGCCTTAAGTTCATACCCCGGTAAAGGTTATTATATATCTGACATTACTTTCAGGACAAAAAAAAAGATATGCTTGTTATTTAATAAACTAAGCGCTCAAAAAAAGATCATTTACGATTCGTTTGTTAGCTCTTTAGGAAATGAGGCCATAGTCACTCTATATATTTACAACAATGATTTTAAACAGTTTGAAACTTTGGTGAATAATAACGCGGGTGAATACAGCCATTTTGTGATCATTCCTCATTTCATTGAGCATGAAGAAGAAGCCTTTAATACGATCAATTCCATATCTAAAAGCAAAGTGATATTGCTTGATAAAAAGCCAAGTGAAGTATTGAAATACCAGGGGGCGGTATATGAGAATTTTGAGAAAGATATTTACCGCGTTTTGAACCAGATCCACAGCCAGGTATCGAAATATGATCAATTAAACCTGGTTTTTCCTGATATGAGTTATTACCCTAAAGAGATAGTTAAAGGGTTCACACTATTTTGCAGGCAATATGGATTCTCCTATTCAATTATCGATAAAATTGAAACCAGGGGAATTAAAAAGGGGGAGCTATACATTACGCTAAGTGAGGATGACCTGGTTTCAGTATTAGATATACTGGAAAAAACCACTTTAAAATTAGGTAGTGATATCGGTATCATTTCTTACAACGAAACTCCAATAAAGAAATTTCTGCTGAATGGTATTACCACCATTTCAACTGACTTTAAGTTGTTGGGCAATTTCGCTGCTCAACTTATATTAGATGATTCTCAGAAAAATATTGAGGTACCATTTAATGTTATACTTCGTAATTCTTTATAACCTATCACAAATACAATTGATCAAACTTTAACCTTTACTAAAACCAAAGGAGCCCTGTACGAAACGCACAGGGCTCCTTTGGTTTTATTTTCATTATGTTTTAAAAGCACTTGGATAACATCAGGATGGCACCTAATTTTTTTGTCCATCCTGATTCATTATCGCAAACAAATTGACCTTACACGCACAATGTCACCCTCTGAATTATTACTATTATTAGTATTTAGCTTTATCTTCAACCCTGCAAGCGCCCCTTTATAAAAAAGCGAGTTGCGTAACCGGATATGATAAGTATGAAACCTGCCATCCGCAATCACACGGAACGGCATGCTGCAACTGTCATCAAATTTTTCGTTGATCTTCCGCCAATACACCTTTGCAGTGTCCACATGGCCGGTGTAAGCAGCCACCACAATTAGTTCAGCCGCATCTTCAGCTTGCCAGTATATGTCGGGGCTTGCTAATACTGCTTTAGGGTTCAGTTTTATGGCTAACTCCGATTTGATTGGCCACCCGTTATCAGTTGTATTTTCATAACACCAATGTAAACGGCTGTTTTTGAAGGAATAAGCTGGCAATTTCAGCTTTTTAGCATGGCTGTACACATAATTCCTAATGTCAGATACCGTGCCCAGTATTAAGTTATAGCTGTAGTCATAAACAATATTATAGTCAAGTACTTCCGTCTGATTAGGGGCAATATATCCTGTCGCATCAGATTTGCTGCCCCCCAGGAATGTGTCCCCAAAAAATCCGCAAGCAAACCTTTCGGTACCTTCGCTCCATATACCAAGACCATAATTGTCTTCATTCACATTGGCTGCCCAGTTTTCTGTGGCCGGAAATTGTATATCTTGGTTACCGGAATAATTCCGGTTTTTAACAACTGTCAGGGTGTCGCGCGTAAAAGGTTTATTGCCCAGGTAAGTGATTAACCTGTGATAAGGTGCATTGGTATAAACAGCAGGCAATTCCTGTTCCCTTGCCGGGTATTGTGTGGTGTCGGGCCGCTGATTAATCAAACGCGCATGGACTTTCACCGCATTACCATCCAAAGTTATCCATGACTCATAATAACACTCGCCCGGCACATTATCCAACGGCCAATGCATAGGGATGCATTTTACATAAATGGCTCTCCCATTGTTGGTATGTGCAACTATTTTAGATCGGTTACCTGCCACATCACCCGATTGGATCGGGTTCCAGCCAATATCTATCCAATGCGGATTCGCTTTCTTTCCATTAGGTTCAAATGGTATGGGGCCGCTATAAAACGACATTTGCACCTGCCTCCCCCAATCTTTATTATTAACAACGTTCTCTAACTTTTGAGCATCTGCTATGTAAGTAATGGAGCCGCCTAAATTCAGGTCAACGCCAACCTTTATTTGCTTGTTCGCTAAAAAGCTCATGCTTTTTAAACTATCAGCCTGTTGAGCCCCGGCAAACGGCACCGAACCAAGCAACAACAAGCATAACAAATTCAGGTATTTCATAAATTATATAATTAGGGTAGCTGATCTGTTTTTTAGCTTGAGATAATTAGTATGTTATTCCTTTATAAATGTGCCGTCTTTCTTCATTTCGGTGTATTCAATATGGCCTGTTAGATCCTGCGGATAGAACCAGGCATCACGCAGTTGCTTTGCTGAAAAAAGTTTAAGCTGATCGCCATTGTGAATGGATTGTTTTTGTGAAGAATTTCCGTAGCTCAGCAATACTTTTGCATGTATCGTTTTGCCAAACTCGATAACCCCCACCCACGAATCCCCAGTGCTTACTGTTTCCGCTTTGCCCCCAAGGTTACCAGATGCAACCCGGAAAACACCCAACCATTCCCTGGCACCATTTGCAGGCAGGTCGATGCCATTCGCATGTACACGCAGATAATCGCCCCAAGGTACCGACAGTGAGCCAAAAGTATTTTTCACCTGTATAGCTGCCTGTTCCAATGATTTTACCGCTTGTTGCACATCGGCTAAGCCTGTAGGGGTAATATTGGGTTTATTACGATCCCAGGGAATCGTATAATTAATATTATACCGGGTGGCCCACGCGTAGAAAAGCACCATCCCAATGCTATTATTATCGGCATTTCTATCCCATTTAGCCAGTATTTGCCTCGACTCTCTTAATATGGGCGATGATGTACTGTCGATGCCAGACAACAGATCGTCTAACACGCGGTCGGCAAGTTCAACATGGCTGGATAATTTATAATCAGCCAAATGATCGAACGTAATGCTGCTGTCACCTAATAGCATATTTACTGCCCTTTGAGATCGTAAAGGCATGTAGTCGGGCGCTATATAGGCCGGGTAATTAAACTTATCCAATTCGCGCGGCAACGTAACGGTCCAGGGTGGATCATTACTATTTTGCAGCCAGCCCGATGCCGGGTTTTTCAGCTTTGGTAATTCATCATACGTCAAGTAGCTTTTCCATATATATTTTGACGAATCGCCTTTTACAACAAACTGCCAATCACCAAAGTTCCCGAACGGCCGTCTTGGGGCAAGCCCGTTAAAAAGATAAAATATATTCCCTTTTTTATCCGCATACAATATATTCCAGAATGGTATCTGCTGCATTTTCAGGGCCGATTCAAATTCATTGAAATTATGGCTATTGGCCATTCTCCACCATTGCAAAAGCGCGTTGGGGCTATCTGCCCCTGCTGCCTTAAGCGCAATAGCCTTATTAGCACCCATTTTTAATACTGCCCCGTGGATGGAATTATAGCATTTGGAATATTGTGCTGCCAGCTTACCATCGGGCTGTTTTACCCAAATAGTATCGGGCCGTTCATTGAACGGCAAAACCTTGCCGTCCATTAAATAACCACCATCTTTTAGCGTAAGTTCAAAGGTGTCGGCATTATCAATAGTGTTGTTAGTATGCGTCCACCCTAAATCCTGGTTAAAACCTATGGCAATTCCCGGAAGGCCAACCAGGTCGGCCCCGTAAATAGCATGCCCGTTTAGTGTAAGTTCGCTCTCAAAAAAGGTAAACTCACCGGCCCATGGCAAATGCGGATTTTGTACAAGCATGGCGTTGCCTGATGCCGAACGCCTGGCAGATATAGCCATGGCATTTGAACCTGCTTCTTTCCAGTTAGCTACCAGGCCCAGATCCATACCGGCGGTAAACCGCGTAACAAACACAAACAAACCTTGTAAATTAACATCGTCGGGCGTTACAGGTAACACAGCTTTATTTTCCGCATCTACTGATTCAGGATGAACCTTTACATAGGCATTCATACCGTTGGTAAAAGAACGGATGATCTGCTTCAGTTCCGGATTTTGTATTTTACGATAAGTTACTGCGATAGCCGGAAAATTTAACTGATGGATCAATTTGTCTGACTGTATAAATTTAGCCCCCCAATAGGCCGCGGCTTTACCGCGCGACCGGCCATACATTTTTAAAACCAAGTTGGCGTGCGCCTGCATCTCTGTCCAGCCCTGCGCAAAGAACAGGTCACTTTCATTAGAGGCCGCAATATGCGGCACCCCCCATACATCCCAATCAATTTTTGTTTGCTGAGTTGCAGATTGAGCAAATAACAAGCCGGGGGCCAAAACCAATCCAATTACAGCACACATTAAAAGGTATTTTATTCTATATATCATATTACTAAGTGTATTAATTAAGCTTATTTTAATTCAAAATCCGACTGCAGCATGATGTCATCAGAAGCACTGCCGATCATTAGTTTAAAAATACCGGGTTCTGATACCCATTGCAATTGCTGGTTATAAAAAGATAACTTTTCATTATCTATCGTAAAAGTGATGGTTTTAGATTCACCGGGTTGTAACGCCACTTTTTTAAAGTCTTTTAACTTTTTCATAGGCTGAACTACCGATGCAATCGCATCATTAATATATAACTGCACCACTTCTTCTCCCGCATATTTTCCGGTATTGGTTAGTGTGAAACTGGCGTTTATTACACCCACCTTAGCCATACTTGTTTTATCGAGTATTAGATTTGAATATTTGAAATCGGTATAGCTTAAACCATAGCCAAAAGCGTAGCGTGGCGTATTCGGCACATCTGTATACCTTGACTGAAAAGGCACGCCAAATGCCGTATAAGGATGGCCGGTTTGGTAGCCATTATAGGTTAACGGAATTTGCCCGACGGATAATGGAAAAGTGACAGGCAATTTGCCCGACGGGTTATAATCACCATTTATAACATTAGCAATGGCCGCACCGCCTTCATCCCCCGGAAACCACGCATATAATATGGCATCAGCGTTATCTGCAATCTCATTAAAAACCAAAGGCCGCCCGGCCATGAGCACCACTACAACGGGTTTTCCAGTGGCTTTTATGGCGTTAAACAATTCCACCTGGCGGCCTGGTAACCCAATATCGGCCCTCGATGTTGATTCGCCGCTCATATCGCCATTTTCGCCCAATGCCATAATAACCATATCCGCTTGCCGGGCGGCCTGTACCGCAGTCGCGAAGCCTGTTGTGTCGTTCTCTTTAATATCCGCTCCTTTGGCGTAGGTGAAATGCACATTGTTACCAAACTTTTTGGTAAGGCCGTCATAAACGCTCAATACGCGTTCTTCCACTCCGGCCGCGATCCAGCTGCCTTGCAGATCATGTTTCGATTTGATCAACGGCCCTATCAACGCTATCGTTTGGCCGTGCGCATGTAAGGGTAATAAATGGTTTTGATTTTTTAAGAGTACCATTGATCTTTCGGCCATTTGAAGCGCGGCATCTTTATGTACCGGGTCATTCCATGCATCTGCCTGCCTTTTCTCGTCACAAAACCGGTATGGATCATCAAAAAGGCCGAGTTCAAATTTTTTATACAAAATGCGCTTTACAGCATCATCAATCAACGCAACACTTACCTTTTTTTCAGCAACCAATTGCTTAAGGTTGTGTACATAGGCGTTACTTGTCATATCCACATCGCAGCCCGAGAGGATAGCTTTAAGCGCGGCGTCTTTCTCATCGGCTACATATCCCCAGCTGATCATTTGTGTGATGGAACCACAATCGCTTATTACAAAACCCTTGTAATTCCATTTTCCCTTCAGAATATCACGCTGAAGGTAATTACTGGCAGCAGCCGGGACACCATTGAGTGTATTGAAAGAACTCATGAAGGTAGCCACACCTGCATCGACAGCGGCCTTAAACGGTGGCAAATACGTTTCCCACAACTGATGATCACTCATCTCTACATCATTATAATCACGCCCGGCAGATACAGCGCCGTAAGCCGCAAAATGTTTGGCACAGGCCATTACCGCGTCTACGTCTCCCAGCTTTTTGCCCTGGAAACCTAGTACACGCGCTTTGGCTATTTGGCTGCCCAGGTATGTATCTTCACCGGCGCCTTCAACAATACGGCCCCAGCGTGGGTCGCGGGCGATGTCTACCATTGGGGCAAATGTCCAGTTAACCCCCGATGCCGCCGCTTCGGTTGCAGCTATTCGTGCAGAAGCTCGGATAGCTGCTGTATCCCACGATGCCGATTCACCTAATGGCACCGGGAAAATGGTCTTATACCCGTGAATTACGTCATAACCAAACAATAACGGTATTTTTAACCGCGACTGCATGGCCAGCGCCTGCATCTGTTTAACATCTTTTACACCATGCACAACCAGCATTGAACCTACGTAGCCTCGTTTTATGCTATTTACTCCGGCAGTGTCAGAAACCGGCCCGATCTGGTTTAACTGCCCGATCTTTTCATCGAGCGTCATCAACCTTAATACCGAATCTACCCGCTGGTTAATAGGCTTATGCTGTGCGTACGCTATTAATTGAGTACCGGTTAACGCGATGATTAAAAGGCTTATCTTAATTCTATACATGTAATTTCACTAATATGTTATCGTGCTAATTCTTATATTATTTCCTAATTGTTACTGCTTATTGACCGGGCACAAGCCCTTTTTGTGGGTCAATACTGGCATCATGGTTATCTAAAAACTGTTCCGGGCTTATTAATTTCCAGTTGGGTAGCACATTAGTATAAACAATCAATGGCTCATCAGTAACTTTTATACTTAGTGGCGCACGCGGGTAGGTAACCATATCCAGGTTCCATTTTTCAACCTGCAGTTTTCCTTTTAACCCGGTAACCGATACCGCGGGAATAGTATTGTTATCAAATGCTTGCGGCTCTAAACTTTCCTTTATTGTTTTTACATTCTGCCAGATAATAACCGCATACTTTGAACCAGCCGGCCCTCCTGAACGTTGCAATACATAGGCTTCAATATTCGTAGCCGGACGGGCCATACCCAGCAATTCGCGGTTACGTATCGCATCAACAGACGCGGCATAGGCAAGCAGCCTTCTTTTTGGGTTCCAGTTAATATCGAACAACCCGCAATAAAGCATGTTCCCGGCTTCGAACCAATCCCTCGCCAGGTAGTAATCAACCCTTTTGAAATTATACAGAAAAAAATCACGGGCAAATAACTTAATAATATCGCTGGGTTTTCCATAGGCACTTTCTTCTGAATTAAGTAATTGTTTTGCAGAATCGCTGCTGTCGGCTAATTTCGACTTAAAATAACCGACAAAACCTTTTTCAGATAATGGCCAGGTGTAATGTAATGAATAAGCATCGGCATATTTATTTATTCCCAGTGCAAAACATGAATCAACAAACCTCCTGCCACCACTTATGCCTCCCAATATGTTATCGCGAGAGTAGGTTGAAGCAAAGCCAACAGTTTTTATGGTATTTGACAGTTTACCGGTTTCCTGTTTCAGCATTTTCATTTCCCACACATATTGCGCCGGGGAAGAGTTATGCCACCATACATCGGGGGCATCCACTTCATTACCCAATTCAACATATTGCAACCCTTTATCTTTGTAACGGCTGATGAGGTTGTGCAGATATTTTCTGTAATCCGCCTCATAAGCAGGATTTACAGCGGCCAGGTTCATTCCACTTTGTGAGAATTTAGGCGGCGGGTAGCCTACAGTGAAAAGCTGTGTCATGCCGTATTGGCCGGCATTTTTAACCTGGTAATCCAATTCCCTATAATCACTGTAATCATCTCCTAACCTGTGCCAGCAAGACTCGGCTGTACGGAAGCTTTGTACACCGGTTCTGGCAAGCAACTCATACGCCAAAGCAATCTTAACAGAGTCTTTCCCTTTACGGACAAATGGGGCCTCCATGCCGTGTACACCAAATTCATGTGTCCCCGGATCAGTAAAAACCGGCCCCGGCAAACGTCTCTTTTTTAGCCTTGCAATCACATCCTTAGCCGTTATAATGCCTATATCCTCCCTGGTTGAACGGATGCGGCGTTGATATAGCTGGTATTCCAAACTATCGCTAACGGCTTGCAATGACTTTGTTTGTAATACACGACTGATGTTTGGTTGCGGCGAGATTGTGGGTAACGGCCCTTGCGGCGTATAGGCCGGATCGGTGGTCAGAAAAAACGCGTCGAGCCATGCTGTAAATTGCCTGCCGTTCCTGGGGTCTATTTGAACTTTTATGGTGTTATTACCTTTATGCAGTTTTACAGTACCAACCCTTATCCAGCCGAATTTTTTCCCGGGGTTATTACCATAGGACCCAGAAGCATATGGGGCATCTTTTAGACCGAAGCGGATACTACCATTCAGAACAACTGTTATAGGATTACAAGTAGTATCATTTTGCGGTGAGGCAGCAACCCATAAAACATAATTTTCGGGTGCTGCTGAATTTATATGGTACGAAGCATAATAATGTGGCAGTTCACCAGTATTATTATCACCATCATCCGTCAATTGCAGATATTCCTGGCCCGATACTGTTTCCGTGTTTTTTACATCAACCAATACTCCCGGAGAAAAATTGTGGTCGACGCTGGATTCCGCTTCCTTCCAAATAACTGACGGGCGGCCGCGTACCATTTCTTGCGCATGACTGTGTGCATGTGAAATGGAAAACACAAAAAGAAAGAAAACTAATATTTGGTTAATACGCATAGTATTTCCTTAAATTATTGTTTGTTGACAACCCTTATCTAAACATTTTACCACGTAACCGTTATCTTATATACCGGTATAGCAGTAAGGCTTTTTAGTGACGGCGGATTACCGCCAAGTTTACTTTTCAGATCAAACAGAATACCATCGGCCCCCGATCCTTGCTCCGTACCAAGCAATTTTGGCCCAACCCGGAACAAAAGTCCATCGCCCGCCAGTATACTCTTAAACCGCTTTATGGTAATATCCCACGGGTGGCCATTGTAAAAATTATCTCCCTTGATCATACCCTGGGCTATATCAAATACCCTGCACACATCACCAAGATAATTTACCCGCAACTCGATATTATCTAAACCATCAAACTGATCCGGAGATACTTTAAGCACCGTTTTTTCGGTATTGATGGAGTCCACCTCTATATGAATGCTCTTTTCAGGCACCTGGAAACTGAAAGCAGAAAATATCCCTTCTGTCTTACCACGTATTTGCTGCCCATTGATGTTCAGGTTATTTATAGCCGGTGCCACCTTCAGTTCAAAATGATTAACCCCGGGCGAGGAAACTTGCAATAAGTTGGGTACGCTATCTTCAGCCACATCCTGGTTACTCAGCAACAACGTTTTTTGCCCGTTTATAGTCACATCGCTGCAATGGCTTGCTTGTTCTTTAGATAGTAGAATGAGGTGAATGGTATGACCGTCTGTTGTGTTGATACGTAATTGCCCATCCCTACCGCTTTTTAATACCCAAACACCTTTTTTCAACTGTTTACCATTAGTACAGGCTGTTGATCTGATGCCGTTTCCGTCAAGTACGAATTCCCCGTCAGAACCGGAAAGTTCACGATAAAAGTACCAGTCTTCGTTGCTCCTAGTAATATGGCTAAAGGGCCATGCGGTTGCCGAAACAAGCGTTACACCCTTATGCAACTGATAGTTAAACGGAATGATGGCAAATTCACCCGAACGGATATTTAATTGCGCAACCTGCGGTATACGGATAGTACCGGCTGATGTTTGTACTTGTATATGAATATCTTTCCGATCTGAAAGCGCTTTAACATTACCATAATTGGCAGCAAAAATATAACCCCGGTCATGATCGGCTTTAGCAATGAGCCTCAAAGAATCAGATTGCGGTGCAGTAACAGGGTGATCAAATTCTGCCACTTGCATATTAGCAAGGCTTTCAGAAAAGTTGCTTAAAAACTCGTTAAATGGCCTAAGTGCAAAATAGCTATTTCTGAGCAGCCCATACTCGCTTATGGGGGCGTCAAAATCATATGACATGTAAGACAAGTCGCGCCATTTGGGAACAAAACCATAAACCGGGTGTAGCGGATTGGTACCACCATGAAACATGTAATAACCGAAAAACATGGTTTCCTGGCTACCAAACAGCGTTAAGGCCGTACATAAGCATGACTCCGGCGGTACATTGGGGCGAAATGAACCCCGCGATGGCGAACCGGTACCAACCTCACAGAAGCCAACCGGTACTTTACCTGTATAAGGTGATGTTGTTTGATCAAATAGAGTGAGTTCGTTATTGGTGTCGCCCGGCGGCCCTAGGTACATATAACCACCATAAGTAGGCACAAAATGATCTATAGGCAACGGGCCCGTATTGCCCCATGACGTCATAGTAAAAATAGGGCTGTTCATTCCAGCGTTTTTCGCTATTGCGTATAAATGCTCATAATGTGCCGTATATTCATTGCCCTGAGGGCCGGGATAACCATCACCAACACCATGTTCAAATAAAGTATTCCAGTTAATGGGGGCATGAGATAATTCATTCTCGGGCTGAATGGCCAAAATATTACCCCCTTCACCCCAAAAATATCCTTTTAAATTGGCCGCGAGGTGCCGGTAATATCTCTCTACATATTTCAGATAACCAGGATCATTGCTACGCTCATTATGCACCATGCCATAATGCCATGGCGGCAAGCCGCCGAGCAGCATCTCCGAATTATTAAAAGGCCCAGGCCGTAAGAAAATGTACATGCCATGCTTCTTACATAGTTCGGCGAATAATTTGATGTTGTTGCGCCCGCTAAAATCAAACCTTCCCGGTTCAGGTTCGATCAAGGTCCAGAATACATAAAATGAAACCGTATTTAGGCCGCAGGCCTTCATTTTTACAATGGCATCTTCCCACTCTTCTTCAGGGTAACGCTGGGGTTCCATTTCACCAGCAATAATGGACAGCGGCTTTTCATTAAGCTCAAAATAATAATTGTTAGCCTTAACCGCATCGCCTTTATTGTTTTTCCCACCCCAGTCAGGCAATGCGTTTTCATTAGGCACCAGGCCTTTTTGGTTTACATTTACCCTATAAGTCTGCGCGATACTGATCTTTAAAAAAAAGCACATACAAAGTGCCAGCAACAAGGAATTGCGTGATTCCGACCGTAAATTCATTAATATTATAGTTTTTTGGTTCTTAACAAATTACACGCGGATTCTAAAAAAAACCGCAGTGATAAGTTTGTACAATGGTAGAATATGAGAAATTAGTCGGCAACCCACACAGTCTATCGAACACAATATACGCACCTGATAATAAGCCATTTACATTCTTAAAAATTATATCCGCGTTCAAATTCGGAGCGTTTGGCATCGCCTGACGACAGAAATGCAGGTCATATGATATTGTGAATGCATCACTTAATCCTAAATTGGTAGTTGCTGTTTTGACACCGATTATGTATAATGAAAATATATCATTCCACATGGATAGTCTAAATGGGTAAAGAATCGTAGCTATCCTTTTCAAGATACACGAAAACTAAGCTAGAGCCTTCTTCAATATCTATTATGCTCCTGTAAGGTGGAAGCAGTTTGTCTTTAGGGATTGTGTTAATGACTTCGCGGGCGTTCCTGATGCTGCTTTTAAAAGAAGGAGAATCATTACTGTGTACATAAAAGTCGATCGTCACATCTTCGCCTAATGCCGTAATCAGCGCATCATAGATCATCTTTTTATTGTTACGATACTTATCGAACGACATAGATATATTGACTTTTTTCCCAAAGCAGGTATCATTTATAAAATAGCCCTTGCCTGGAAATGATTTAATGGCTCCCATCTTTTTTAAATACCTATATCCTTTTTGTATTGTATCTCTTGATATATCATATTTAAAGCTAAGCTCATTTATTGATGGCAACATATAATCTTGCTGTATGATCCCAGCCTCAATAGCATTTAAGATAGCATTGGCCAATTGTTTATATTTAGGCATAGCCAAATATTCGTCGATCTTTATAAAGTCAGAAAAGGAGAATGTCTCCATAAATGTTTTTAGAATTATGGTTTAATACTATTAGTTAATAATACGAATTTAATCTGCGGATCGCCTTTAACTGTCATATACTGTTCACACAACTTATGCAGATTGTATGTGACGGTTAAATACGTGGGATATGTTAGATTAGCGGGTATAAACACCTAATTCCCGAGTTTAATATGAACCGTTATCTTATATTGGCCGTACTACTGTGCCTACCCTATTTTACCCAAGCGCAAAATGTTAAATGGAAGGCCAAATGGATAACCTCGGCCGATTGTAAGAACGCTCCGAATACGTGGTTAACCTACCGAAAAGAAATTAGCATTGAGCAAAAGCCCTTACATGCTATAGCCAATATAGCTGTAGACAGTAAATATTGGTTATGGATAAACAATAAACTGATTGTTTTTGAAGGCGGCCTTAAAAGAGGACCAAACCCAAACGATACCTATTACGACAGGATTGATATTGCTCCAAATCTTAAAGATGGCAAAAATACCATTATAGCACTGGTTTGTTATTTTGGCAAAGACGGGTTTTCGCATAAAAGCAGCGGTAAGGCAGGGCTGCTATTTGATTGTCAAGCACCGTTTCTTTCTATTTTGAGCGATAAAACCTGGGAATGCGGAATTGTAAAAGCATACGAAACAGCCGGAGATCCGCCTCCAAATTACAGGCTATCAGAATCGGATATATTATATGATGCCCGAATGGATATGGAAGACCCGCAATCTGCTGCGAATAGCCATATTATAATGAGCCACGCTGTTGAATTAGGGTTGGCTGGTAGTTCACCCTGGAATAATCTTGTATTACGCCCTATTCCCTTCTGGAAAAATTCAGGCATAAAAAGCTATTCTAATATTGAGAACTCGTCTTCAACAACAACTGATACGCTTATTGGCTGTCTGCCCTATGACGCACAGGTAACACCATTTTTTAAAATCGATGCCCCGGCAGGACAAAAAATTATTATTTGTACAGATAATTACTTATTTCATAATGGCGGAGAAGCTAATATAAGAGGAGAATATATCACCAAAAATGGCGTACAACAATATGAAAATTTAGGCTGGCTAAACGGGCAAAAGGTTTATTATATTATGCCGAAAGGTATAAAGGTATTGAAGTTGGGCTATCGCGAAACGGGGTATGCCACTGAACTTACCGGAAGCTTTACCAGTTCTGATCCTTTTCTTAACACGTTTTGGGAAAAAGCGCAACGTACCTTGTACCTCACTATGCGCGACAGTTATATGGATTGCCCTGACCGCGAACGCGCGCAATGGACAGGAGATGCAACAAATGAATCGGGAGAAACTTATTATGCCTTATCCCGCTCAAGTGACCAGCTAACCAAAAAATGGCTGCACGAATTAGTTAACTGGCAAAAAGCTGACAGTAGTATTTATGCACCTGTACCTTCAGGCTCGTGGACCAGCGAATTACCCGACCAATCGGCAGCCAGTGTAGGTTACTATGGCCTGTGGAATTATTACCTGAATACCGGGGACAAAAAAACGTTTGCTGATCTGTATAGCGGAGTGAAACGCTATGTTGACAAGTGGAAGCTTAATGATACAGGCACTATTGTAATGCCTAAGGCGGGGTGGATATGGGGCGACTGGGGAGATAACCGTGATATATTAGTGATTTATAATTCATGGTATTATCTGGCTGTTAAAGGACTGCAAAAGATGGCTGTTGAATTGGGAAAAACGGGAGATGCTACAAAGTATACAGATATAATGGCTAATTTTAAGGTTAGCTATAATCAACAATTCTGGAATGGGAGCGCTTACCGGGACCCTGTTTATAAAGGAGAAACCGATGACCGTGCGCAAGCACTCGCAGTAGTAAGTGGCCTGGCCGATAAGGCAAAGTACGCGGCCATATTAAAAGTATTGCAAACTGAAGAGCACGCCAGCCCTTATATGGAGAAATACGTTTTTGAAGCTATGTTTAAAATGGGGTACGAAAAGGAGGCTTTAAAAAGGTTCAGGAACCGTTTTGAAAAAATGGTTGATAATACACAATTTTCAACCTTGTTTGAAGGTTGGGGGATTGGGAAAGATGGTTTTGGCGGCGGCACAGTTAATCATGCCTGGAGCGGTGGCGGTTTAACAGTACTATCTCAATATCTTTGCGGAATAGCTCCTATTGAGCCTGGTTACAGGCTTTTTCACATACTACCACAACCGGGTGATATTCACAGCGCTTCAACTGAACTAATTTCAATTGCCGGGAAAATAACAACCGGCTTTATTAATAACACAGGCAAATTTGTGTTAACGGCCACCGTACCAGCCGGCACAAAAGTAATCATGGGTTTACCAGGAAAAAACTATCGAAAAATTATGCTTAATGGCACAGTAATATGGGAAAATGGTAAATACAGCAGTACCAAAAATGCCATACCGTTCAATGATGCGGGCGCTGACCGTTTTGAATTTAAAGTAGGTAAGGGTAATTGGGTGCTAACAGGGGACTAAACTCATATGAAAAAATGTTGTCGATGCACTATTGGTCAATTGGGCGAATATATTTATATCACATCTTTCGTGCGACAATAGGTTCCTTTTGGAAAAAGCAATGTTGTTTTACATATGTTTACAAAATAGGCACAAAATAAAAACACTTACATCATAAGCAATGTAAGTGTTTGATTTTTAGCGCTCCTGAGGCTGGGCTCGAACCAGCGACCCTCTGATTATGAGTCTCCGGCAGAGGGTGAAACGCGGAATATTTTTTAGGGCAGAAAACTTCGTTTCTGACTTACAGAGGTGAATTTACAACAAAATTTTTGAATTTCAAAGCATTAAAAAAAAATCATTCCGACGAAATCCCGACACTTTTTTTGCTCAATTCAACAGAAAATCCTGTTTAATCAAATATTGCCTTCATCCTAACCATTCGATTTTTTCGACGCTATTTCATCAGTTTGACATTGGTCATAAATCGCTTTTAACTCATAATTCCCCTGGCCCGCCACATACAAGCAAATTTCATCAGCTACCGGTTTTAGACCCTGGGCATATAATTTCTCGACCATATTCTCAAGGTCGTCCGTGATCATTACCCTTAATTTTGCCTGTTCCCATATCTTTAAAACAGTCTGAGAAATGCGTTCAGGTGCAAATTCAAATTTCTTGTACAAAGTCGATAAAATCTGATAGGTAACCGGTACATTTTGTAAATGTCCAATTGCTTTATCCAGCAGGTTTAATGATTCGTCGGATATACCGCTAACCATTAAAAGGCCGGCAATTAAAGTTTGTGCGGTTTCAAATCCTGATTCCTCACCAGAAATACGAGCTGTCATATCAGTCCACAATTCAAGCATGACCGCCTCATTAGCTTCTTTGTTCTGTAATGCTACCGTTATTATTGATTTGTATTGATCCGGTTCGCCTTTTTCTAAAATCAAATTGATTAACGTACCATCTTCCGAGATCGCATTATTGTCGATATAATTAAGTTCTGTGAGTGCATAACGGCAAATGCGATTGAAGCTGGCTTCGTCACGGTATTTCCGGTTGACCAATGCCGGATTGAGCTTTGCTTCTCGAAGGTAAACCAACACATTCTTATAAACCTGCTGATACGGTGATAACAGGTTGTTTACCACGAGACCGAGGCGGTACTCATCTGTCGGAAATATGAGCGAAGAATTTTTTTGACACCAATCTGTCGCAACAGTTAAAAGGTAAGGAAAATGCCATCCTAAATTGATGAAAAAACCGGGAGACGCAGTTGCCGGGTTATTCAATTTTTCCTCCAAATAGCTTAAAATTACTAGGTGTATTTTTTGGGCACCTTGCTGGCCTGGATGGTTTGCCCATAGTCTATTAAATCTAATCATCGCATCGAACGCTTTACCCCATAAGGAATTTAATCTTTCCGATATTTGGTCGCTATTCGGAATGTCTGCCAACTGATCCGGAAATTCCACGGATAATAATGCCACGCAAATACCGATTAATTCGTCCAAATCATTAATGGAAAATTTAAACTTGTCATTATGTTCTGAAAATTGGAGAAGTAGCTCAGCAAATGAAGTCAGGGTTTGTTCAAAATCTTTTGACTCGCGCGAAAGACTTCCTTTTGCAAACAGCCGATCATTTAATTGGTTAATTAGCGCCTTCCAATCTTTTAACTCTCTGTTTTTTATTACCCATACGAAAGAACTGATTACCTGTTGTAAATAAAAATCTTTCAATTTCATTAACTCGGGAAGGGCTGCCTCATATTTGTCTGGCGCGCCAATAATCGCATTGTTGAGTAGAAGCCCCAAACCATACGGCTCGGTGTCAAAATCTCCTTTTTTCTCAAAAGTCGTTAGATAATTTACCTGTTCCGTCACCGTCATGGCTTCGAGCACGTTTTGTTGGATCGGAACATCATAACCACGACTAAAAGTGGAATAAGAATCGAATTCAGGATGTTCCAACGGCCACGGATCTAACGCATCGAAATATTTATTACGTTGTTCCATAAACTCGATCTGTTCTTTCCCCTTTACTTTGATTGCAGAAAGGTAGGTTCTAATCCGATGTAGTTTAAAGCGTTCCAAATCTTCGAGCTTGTAATGTGCTGATTCGTATTGCATGTCTTCAATCCAGGCTACAAGTAGCTTCAGTTCGCCAATGGTTAAGCTGGGTGAAATTTGCTGAATTAATAGATATAACTCATGTACATTAAATTGTCCGGTAAGTCTGTTTTTGCCTATCCAATCCCACAACAAGAAGCCAACCTTGTCATAATTAAGTCTGATCAGATGGATAGCAATTCGCTGAAGTATATCAATCTTTTTAGACAACAGATCATTTACAAATGGAGTTAATTCGTCAACAGCTAGCAACTCTGCACCGCTTTTGATAAACTGAACAATATTGAATACCCAGTCATAAGTGTACATTTCGGTCTGCTCACTTACCTCAATAGATGGAATACTGTTCATTTCACCCGACCTTACTTCCGAAAGTTCCGCCGCAATATGAGCCAACTTATATAATAAGTATAACGCAGGTACCCAATTGGATTCCTCTTAGCAAAGATGCGGTTGTCTTACTTTCAGGGTTAGTGGAAATCACCCTTGGCCTGAGCATGATCTTCTGGACGGGCAAAAGGTAAGGGTAGGTATTG
>Ga0116227_10000496_pt1 | contig 76674 bp, 64 predicted proteins | sample S1TSphgellanicum_FD_89693 | JGI IMG/M metagenome (GOLD analysis project Ga0116227, IMG submission 89693) | Host-associated microbial communities from peat moss isolated from Minnesota, USA - S1T2_Fb - Sphagnum magellanicum MG | ecosystem: Host-associated > Plants > Peat moss > Unclassified...
AAATCGTGCATGGGCATAAAACCCGAATCGGCCATAAAAAATTCAAATATCTTGCCGTCTTCCTGTAATTCGTTAAGCCATTCGGGTTCATAATCAGGTATGCGTGCTGCGATGGCATGATGATGCGCGCGTTCAACCACATAATTGGTATCGATCTGTATAAAGCCAAGATGGTCTATGAGTTTATAAACAGCCTCGGGCCCTGTTCCAAACTGTGCGTTTTGAGCCAGCCCTGCCGCGTTGATGATGATTTTTCGGGCTTCTGATTTGCTTAGTATAATTGTATCCATACCTACCAATCAAAATAAGTAAATTTTAACTAAATCCATAACCAGCCGGATTAAAGTTGATAAGAGATTATTACCGTCAAATATCAGAATACCGCAACCTTATTAAATCGGTATACATCAATTAGCGCCCAGTACTCATGACGTAAGTAATCGGGCCTTGGTTAAACCTGGTAAGAGGCTAAGGACAGTATAGAGAATTAAACAAATTTACCGCATATCGTATTTTAAATGTCGAATTTTATACAGACCTGTCTACTCATATTTTCATTTGTATCTTTGATTTAAAACAGATAAGTCTGTACGTTTGTCTAATTGGATTGCTGTATTAAATGATGAAGTTTATGAAATTGAAAAGAAATTAGAGACGGAAGTGCTTTAAAATAGTATTGTGCTGTGTTGAGAGTGTATTCCTCTGGACGGGTTTGGCCTGTTCAAGGGGGTACTTAATAACTTGATCAACGATTTGACGTTAAATGAGTTTATATTTAATAACCCTAATACAGACAGCCCCGTCTGCATAATTTATATTTTTATATATGAAGGAATCAGCAACAAAAGCCCGGATTCTTGATGTAGCGTCAAGATTGTTTTATGATCAGGGTTATAACTCAACGGGTATTAACCAGATTATTGAGGAGGCAGATATTGCCAAAGCTTCGCTTTATAACCACTTCCCATCTAAAAGAGACTTGCTCGCCGCATACATCCAAAAAGCCGAAGAAAGCTGGTTTGATAAAATGAATACCTATCTGGAACCGTTTAAAGACCCCAAAGCAAAATTGCTGGCTTTATTTGATTTTAGGGTAGATCACCAGATTGCCAATAATTTTGCCGGATGCCAGTTCACCAAAATCAGCGCCGAGGTGCCGAAAGATGACCTAAGAGCGTTTGAGTTAGTTGGCCACCAAAAGAATCTGGTGAAGGCCTTTATTACAGAGCAGTTAGCACAGATCAAGTTAGGTCAACCGCAAGTATTGAGTAAAGAAATGCTGGCAGATACGTTTTTTCTGATGTTAGAAGGAGCATCCGTTGCAGCAGGTGTTTACAAAGATGCAAGCGCAATAAAGAAAGCTAAAGCAATAGCAGAGAAGCTTCTATAACCTCTACCGATTCTCTACAAAAATATGATATGCAAGGCCTTAACATTAAGGCCTTTTTTGTTATTTATGCCGTCCTTTCTGATTAACCTATATTATAAGATTCCAGTTGCTCTATAACCAGGTGAAGTACGTCTTCCTCTACTTTGCCTTGGTTTTTGCAGATCTTTAAATATTCGTACTTGTCGGGCTCTAAGCCTGCCACCAGTTTGCCGTCAAGGTAAACTTCAAATTTGCAGTGGTCGTCTTCGTCGTGTAGATATTCGGTTACCTCAAAATCAAATACTTGTTCGTCCTGGGCTACTTTGATCAAAAATTTTTCCATGAGTAATTTGTCTTTTCTAATCGTAAAACCATTCAGCGGCTCTTATGTTGTGAAAATAAATCAATTATAAATTAATATGGATAATAAAACTAAAACCGGTAGTCCGGACAGTGATCTGATAAATATTAGTGAAGATTACGAGGTGCAATATTGGTCTGAGAAATTTGGCGTAAGTGCCGAGAAATTAAAAACAGCGGTTAAAGCTGTAGGTAATTCGGCCAAAGCTATTGGTAAGCATCTAAAAAAATAATTAGCTATGAGCCTGGACAAATACGCCGAAAAGCGGGACTTTACCAAGACCGCAGAACCCAAAGCCGGAAGGAGCAAAGATAAAGATCATTTAATGTTTGTAATCCAGAAACATGATGCCAGCAGGCTGCATTATGATTTTCGGCTGGAGATGGACGGCGTGTTAAAAAGCTGGGCCGTGCCTAAAGGCCCTTCGCTTAACCCAAAAGAAAAACACCTGGCCATGATGGTAGAAGATCATCCGTTCGACTACCGCAATTTTGAAGGCATTATTCCCGAAGGTGAGTATGGCGGCGGTACAGTGATTGTATGGGACCAGGGCACCTACGAGCCAATAGAAGAAATTAAGGGCAAAAAAGCCCAGGAAAAGCATTTACTCAAGCAGCTCGCCTCTGGCTCAATCAAGATAAAACTGTTTGGGGAAAAGTTGGAAGGCGAGTTTGCTTTGGTGAAAACCCATGGCATGGGCGAAAATGCCTGGCTGCTGATTAAGCACAACGATCAGTTTGCAACTGATAAAGACGTTACCAAGAAAGATAAATCTGTACTTTCTGGCAAAACCATTGCCCAGATGGAGAAAACCGGAGAAAAGGTGTGGCAACATGGGCATGAAGAAGATGTAGAGAGGCCAGAGAAAATAAGTAAAAAAAAAGCACCGGCTAAATCAGAGTTAATAATTAATGATAAGGGTTCGGGGACGGGTAATACTGCTGAAGTTGATATAGTAGCTTTACTTAAAAAAGCACCGAAATCTAAAATCCCCACAGGGGTTAAACCTATGAAGGCCACTTTGGTGGACGAACCTTTTGACGATCCAGATTGGGTTTATGAAGTAAAATGGGATGGTTACAGGGCTGTAGGGGTAATTAACGAGGGTGATACAGAATTGATTTCCCGAAACAATATTCCCTTTAACGAGCGCTTTTATCCGATCCATAACTTACTCAAAAGCTGGAAGTTTAATGCTGTTGTTGATGGGGAAATCCTGGTATTGAACGACAAAGGCATTTCTGATTTCGGCGCATTGCAAAACTGGCGCAGTGAGGCAGATGGCGAACTCGTTTTTTACATATTTGATATTTTATGGTACGAAGGCAAAAACCTGATGGAGCTGCCGCTTACCGAGCGCCAAGCTATCCTGAAACAGGTAATCCCCCAAAATGACGACCGCATCCGGATTAGCCAGGTGTTTAGTGCCAGTGGCATCGAGTTTTTTAATGCAGCCGCCAAGATGGGCTTGGAAGGCATTATTGCCAAAAAAGCCGACAGTACCTATACCTCAGATTTACGATCAAAAGATTGGTTGAAGATCAAAGCCCATAAGCGACAAGAAGTAATCATTGCCGGCTTTACAAAAAATGAAGGCACCAGTAAAGCTTTCAGCGCGCTTTTGATGGCGGTTTATGATCATGGCGCGCTTAAATATGTAGGCAAAGTGGGCACTGGATTTTCTGATAAACTGCAAAAGGAAATGCTGGAGCAGTTTAAACCGCTGATAACCAAAGATAGCCCATTTGATGTGGTGCCGGATGTAGATAAGCCGTCTCGGTTTCGACCGCAAAGATTGGGTGCTAAACCTACCTGGCTCAAACCCGAACTGGTGGGTGAGGTGGCCTTTGCCGAGGTTACCAGTGAGGGAGTATTCCGGCAGGCATCATTTCAGGGCATGCGGATAGATAAAAAAGCGAAAGACATTGTATTAGAGCAACCCGAACAAACCAAAGAGACCGTAACCGAAGCGGAACACAAACCTGAAAGCAAACATGCCAAAGCCATTAAACCACCCAAAGAAATGGAGCGAGGAACACTGCTTAATCCAACGGAAGAAACACAGGTGAGGAATATCTGCGGTCACGATTTGAAGTTTACTCATTTAAGTAAGGTTTACTGGCCCGAAGATGGCGTTACCAAGCGCGATATGTTCAATTACTACTATCAGGTTGCCGATTATATTCTACCTTATCTCAAGGATCGGCCTATGTCGCTTAACCGTTTCCCTAATGGTATCCATGGGTCAAGTTTTTATCAAAAAGATATTAAAGGAAAGGCACCGGATTGGGTCACCAAAACTTTTCCGTATACCACAAGCGAAGGAGAGCATAAAGAATATTTGGTGGGATCGGACGAATCTTATTTGTTATGGATGGCCTCGCTTGGGTGCATCGAAATGAACCCATGGTTTAGCCGGGTTCAATCTCCCGATAATCCTGATTATTGTGTGATTGATTTGGACCCTGATAAAAACACATTTGACCAGGTAATTGAGGCTGCACAAGAAGTAAAAAAGGTTCTGGATGCAATAGACGTTCCAAGCTTCCCTAAAACTTCAGGGTCAACCGGGATGCACATTTATATACCCCTTGAGGCAAAATATACCTATGATCAATCGCAGCTATTCGCCCGCATTATCGTCGGCATCGTTCATAAACAGATTCCTGATTATACCAGTCTGGAAAGAATGGTTGCGAACCGTAAGGGTAAAATGTACCTCGATTTTCTGCAGAATCGCCCCGGAGCTACTATTGCCGGGCCATACTCGCTGCGCCCTAAACCGGGAGCAACTGTCTCGATGCCTGTAGGTTGGGATGAAGTTAAACCCGGCTTAACCATGAAGGACTTCACCATATTTAATGCGATAGACCGCCTAAAAGAAACTGGCGATCTGTTCAAAGGCGTTTTAGGCAAAGGCATCGACCTCGAAAAAACAATTAAAAAAGCACAAAGCATATTCGGTAAATAATGCCTGAATCCAGAATTTTATATGGCGGCATTAGTGGCCTGCAAACACCCATCCCAAAACGGGATTTCCCGGCAGAGTTTGCAGATAAAAGCCGTTTAACTTATTATGCTTCGTTGTTTAACAGCATAGAAATCAATAGTTCTTTTTATAAAATACCACTAGCTAAAACCTTGAGTAAATGGACTACAGAAGTGCCCGATAATTTTAGGTTCACCTTTAAGTTATGGCAAGGCATTACGCATAATAAAGGCCTCGCATTTAATACTGATGATGTTTTTAAATTTATAGAGATTATCGGCGCAGTTAGTACTAAAAAGGGTTGTCTATTGGTTCAGTTTCCGCCAAGCATAACTATCGCGCAGCAAAACCAATTTCGGTTATTAATGGCAACGATAACAGAGTCGAATGCAATACAGGGATGGAAGATCGCGGTAGAATTTCGGCATAAATCGTGGTATGATGAAAGTGTGTATGATATGCTGCGTAATTATAATGGAGGTATGGTGATCCAGGATCTGCCAGCCTCGGCTTCACCGTTATTAACAACTGCCGATGATTTTGTTTACGTTAGGTTCCATGGCCCTAACGGCGGTTATCGGGGCAGCTATCCGGATGATATACTTGCCGAATATGCCACCTATATTAACGAATGGCAGGAGGATAAAACGGTATATGCCTATTTTAATAATACCATGGGGGCGGCTATTAATAATCTGGTGTCGCTAAAACGTTTTGTAGCAGAATAAGGGTTGTGATGCTGAGATTAGGAGAGTTGCCTGCTGGTAAATTTTTTAGCTTATTTAACGAAATAAATTGAGTGCAGATTTTTATCATGTACTTTTATAACATGCTTACCCAATTTGAAACTTACCTCAGAACACACGGATTGCCGGAAGATAGCATAAGCCGGATTAGCGGCTTGGCCGTGTGCCGTACTTTGCGCCGAAATGAGTTTTTGTTTCGGGCTGGTGATGTTTGCCGGCACAAGGTGTTTATTCTAAACGGCCTGCTTAGAACCTTCGGCATTACTGCCGATGGCAACGAACATATTTTACAGTTTTCGCCCGAGTATAGCTGGACACTGGATGTTGAAAGCTATGACAAGCAGATACCGTCAAAAGTTAACATTAACGCAGTTGAAGCCAGCGAGATATTACTTTGGCACAAAGCAGATTTTGATACTCTGTTGATCGAGGTTCCTGAGTTAAAGATTTATGCTGATCAACTGATTGCCAGAAATATTCATCATAACCGTGATCGGATACTAACGGCTTTAAGTGGTACCCCAGAAGAAAAATATGAGGATTTTGTCAGGAAATATCCCGGTTTGCTATCCCGATTACCGCTGCGGATGATTGCATCATATTTAGGTATCTCGCTCAAAACGCTTAACCGGGTTAGGCACGCCCAGCTGCAAAGAATCTGAAAATGATGTCAAATGACCTCTTTTTCGAGACCACAAACAAGCAACTTTGTTATAAATAAAATAACTATCCTATGCGAGTATTTGTAACAGGGGCTTCTGGATTTGTAGGCTCCGCCGTAGTAAATGAACTTTTAAAAAATGGCCATCAGGTACTTGGCCTGGTTAGATCTGATAAAGGGGCCGAACAATTAGCAGAGACAGGTGCCGAGGTATACCGTGGCGATGTAAATGACCTGCCATTTATCCAAAAAGGTGCAGCCGCTTGTGATGCCGTTATCCATACGGCCTTTAACCACGATTTTTCGAGATTTAAAGCTAATTGTGAAGACGACCGTTTGGTTGTTGAAGCCTTTGGCGAGGCATTGGCTGGCACCGGCAAGCCATTGGTTATCACGTCTGGAATAGGGCTGCTTAATAATTTAGGCCGTTTGGGTACAGAGGATGATAAACCGCAAGGCGGCTCTGACGCTAATCCGAGGGTTGCGTCTGACGAAGCTGCTACTGCTGCAATAGCCAAAGGTGTTAGCGTTTACACAGTTCGCCTTCCGCCAAGTGTACACGATAAAGGTGATCATGGGTTTGTGCCAATGATTATTGGTATCGACCGCGAAAAAAATGAATCGGCCTATATTGGCGAAGGCGCTAACAAATGGCCTGCCGTGCACCGTTCTGATGCAGCTGTGCTTTATCGACTGATCGTTGAAAAGCAACCTGCCCTTAAAACAATCCATGCTGTGGCCGAAGAAGGTATAGCTTTTAAAGAAATTGCAGAAGCCATCGGAAAGGGCCTAAACCTGCCCGTGGTTAGCAAAACCGGCGACGATGCAGCCGCGCATTTTACCTGGTTCACTCACTTTGCATCAATGGACTGTGCTGCTTCGAGTGCTAAAACCCGCGAGGCATTAGGTTGGGATCCAACAGGCCCGGGATTGATCGATGACATTAACAATGCCGGTTATTTAACCGTTTGATCAGAAATGCAATAATCTTCTCAAGCCTCAAAGACTAATAATCTTTGAGGCTTTTTATTGTGCCTAAAATCTAGGTATCTCAGGGCCGTCGTACGGGTTTTCGAGCGCATATTTAATCCGCATTAAACGGTGCTTCGCGTTAGCATCTTTCGATTCGCTTAACATCAACGCTATATTTCTTTTTACCGATTCAGCAACATCATGCTGTGTAGATGCCCTGTCTAAACGGAGGCTTTTAGGCAGGGATGCTGTTTCAAAATATTGTACTAATTCCTCATCTGTCATTTTACAAAAGTACGAAAGCCTGATAAGAGGTGCAGATAATGTTAGGAATTGTTTAACTTATTAAGGTTCTGTTCGTTATCTTGCATTGGCCAGGTATCGAAATCAAAACGCTATTAAAACCGAGTCATGAGAAATAAAGAGGATCTGTTAAACATGGGGACTAGCCCCATTGTAAGTCAGTGGATGGCCTTGAAAGAAAATGATGTTGATGTGCCGCCTCTTTATAATGATGGCCAGCTTATTGAAGAAAATGTTTGGGGATGGATCCTTAAAACCGTAGGCACCACCTGGACAGGTCAATACAAACCATATCCAACTTATGCGCACCCCGAGATTAACAGTGGCATATTTAAAATACCCAAACCGGCTAATGAGGATGTAACAATTGCCATTTTGGGCGATTGGGCTTCAGACACGGCCGAGTCGCGCTTAATTGCTCAACAAACAGGGGTTAACGATTATAGCATCCACCTGGGCGATACCTATTTTGTAGGTTCGGAGGCCGAGATTAAAGCCAACTTTTTTAAAGAGAATGGTGGTACATGGCCATACGGCACGTTGGGAAGTTTTGCTATGCTGGGCAATCATGAAATGTACTCTGGGGGGTATAGCTATTTTAATGATCTGCTTGCGCGAATGGGAAGTTACAGTGATACCGGTAATTACGTGCAAGAGGCAAGTTTTTTCTGCCTCGAAAATGATTACTGGCGTATTATAGGGCTAGATACAGGGTACGAATCGTTAACTTATCCCTTAAAAGTAACGCAGAATATAAACCTTGATATCACTCTTGAGCAAAGGCTATGGCTGCAAAATATTGTAAAGCTTAATGACGATAAACGCGGCGTCATTATATTAACACACCATCAATGCTTTTCTGCATTTGAGCCGGAGTTTACAAATCCGTTATCATCTATTTCCACACTCATGAATCCCGGCCGTGATATATTGTGGCTTTGGGGGCACGAGCATTGGCTGTCTGTATATGGACCAAATAAATTGCATAACGGGGCAAATGTATTTGCACGATGTGTTGGCAATAGTGGCATGCCGGTTGAACTACAGATAGATGGCGGTGTAAAACGCCCCCGCAATAATACACCTAGCAGTCCCGAGAACCGCAACTTGGTCATTTATGATCAACGGCCCAGAGAGGTAATTAATGGCAATATTCCATTGGGGCATAATGGGTATGTAATAGTCACACTCAATACGAATCAATTAACATTAAGTTACTTTGATGATAATGGCGGGGCAGGAGCAGGGCGAAAGATCATGGAAGAGAAATGGTCGGTTGATTTAACTAGCGGGCAAATTACAGGTAGTTCGATAGCAGATTTGACGATAGACGGAGATCAGCCAGCAGAATTGCAACTCAGCCTTTTTGGCGGTGCATTGGTTGATGCTATTAATAAACCTGTGTAAAGGGTATTTCTATATAAAAATGATCGGACTAATTTAGGCAGGGCAACTTAAACTCAAAATTCGGGCTATTGTTTAGTTAAATTATGTTAAAGATTAAGCAAATGATGAAAAAACATCGTAATAGTTTTGTTAATTTCGTCGGCTAATTATAGCTATACTGTATATTCAATTATGAATTATAATAAAATCAACAATCTGTTCGGCTGGATTGCCTTTGTCATAGCCTCATTAACTTACATTTTAACACTTGAGCCATCTGCAAGTTTTTGGGATTGCGGCGAGTTTATCGCCTGTATCTACCGGATGCAGGTAGCTCACCAGCCGGGCGCGCCTTTATTCACCATGATAGGTAAAGCGTTTTCGCTGCTATCAATGGGCGATATACATAAAGTAGCTTATTGGACAAACGTTGGTTCTGCACTGGCAAGTGGTGCAACTATTTTATTCTTATTCTGGAGTATTACAGCTTTAGCCCGTAAAATTTTAACCAAATACGGCGAAGAAGTTAGCACACTAAACACCGTATTAATTATAGGTGCAGGTTTAGTTGGTGCATTAGCTTATACTTATTCTGATACTTTCTGGTTCTCGGCTGTTGAGTCTGAGGTTTACGCGCAATCATCATTATGTACTGCCATCGTATTCTGGGCCATCTTAAAATGGGATGCCCATGCAGATGAGCAAGGTGCCGATAAATGGTTAGTATTTATTGCCTATGTAATGGGTTTATCAATCGGCGTTCACTTACTGAACTTGCTGGTTATGCCTGCTATCGCATTGGTAATTTACTTCCGCCGTGCTGATAAGGTTACTGCAAAAGGTACCGTTTGGGCATTTGTATTAGGTGTTGTTGCGTTGGCATTAGTATTATGGGGTATCATTCAATACACCGTTAAAGGTGCAGCTTACGCCGATCTGTTATTTGTAAACACACTTGGTTTCGGCTTTGGCAGTGGTGCAATTATCTTCTTTATCTTATTACTGGCTGGTATCGTTTTAGGTATCTACTACACTATAAAACCGTCAACCCCAATCATTATTGCTTCTGCAATTTGCTTTATCCTGTTGTTATCAATCAGCGCAGGTATTATCGGCTTTGTGGCTTCGGTAGCAGTTATTGCTTTGTTAGAGTATGTGTTCCATATCCGCAACAAGCGTTTTATATTAAACACGATATTAATCTGTACGCTGTTTATTCTGTTGGGTTATAGCTCGTTTGTGATGATCGTTATTCGTGCTAAAGCAAGCACTAACTTAAATAACAGCGATCCACAGGATGCATTCTCTTTAAACAGCTACTTAAATCGTGATCAGTATGGCGATACCCCATTATTATACGGTCAGTATTTTGATGCTAAACCCGTAGACCAGGCCGAAGGCCAAACTTTATACCGTCGTGGTAAAACCAAATACGAGGTTGCCGGTAAAAAAGTCACCCAGGTTTACGATCGTAATACCATTTTCCCAAGGATCTTTAGCCAGTCAAGCGGCGATCCGGAGTTTTATCGTCAGTGGTTACATTTAGGTCAGCAAGAAAGCCCTACATTGGTGCATAACCTTGCCTTCTTCTTCAGCTGGCAGGTAAACCAAATGTATACCCGTTATTTCTTATGGAACTTTGTAGGCCGTACCAATGAAATGGACGGACAAAATGATAGCAACGGAACAGACGGTAACTGGATAAGCGGCTGGAATTTCGGCAAGAAATTACCTTACGCTGTTACACACAGTAACTCATATAACCGCCTTTTTGCATTGCCTCTAATTATTGGCTTGCTGGGTTTATGGTTCCACTTTAAACGCAACCAGCGCGATGCCGGTGTGGTTGCGGTATTATTCTTTATGACAGGTTTAGCCATTGTGCTCTACCTTAATCAGGATCCGCTGCAACCACGTGAGCGGGATTACGCTTATGCAGGTTCCTTCTATGCCTTTGCTATTTGGATAGGTTTGGGTGTATTGGCTATCGCACAATTCTTGAGCAAAAAGTTAAATGCTACTACCAGTGCTTACATTGCAACGGGTGCATGTTTATTAGCTGCCCCGGTACTAATGGCAAACCAGGAGTGGAATGACCACGATCGTTCTACTAAATATACTCCGCGCGATATGGCAACTAACTATCTGCAATCATGCGCACCTAATGCTATCTTGTTCACTTATGGTGATAATGATACTTACCCGTTATGGTATGCACAGGAGGTAGAAAACATTCGCCCGGATGTGCGTATTGTGAATTTAAGCTTACTTGGTACAGATTGGTATATCCGCCAGATGAAGCAAAAAATGAACGAATCTGCTCCATTGCCTATCACCATGCCAAACGAGAAATTTGAGGCAGGTGTGCGCGATGTGATCTATTTCAACGATAAAAATATTTCGACCCCGGTTGAATTGAAAGAAGTGTTTGACTTCATGACTTCAGACAATCCTGAAACCAAAGTTGAGTACCAAAGCGGCGAAACTGCCAACTACCTGCCAACTAAAAACTTTAAGCTGACTATCAACGCCGATAGCCTGATTAAAAATGGTGCAGCTACAGAAGCGGACAGAAGCCGTATCTTGCCAGAAATGGATTGGAAATACGGATCGAATTATGTGACCAAGGATAACCTGGCCATGATAGACATCCTGGCGCATAACAACTGGAAACGCCCGGTATACTTTGCCATCACCGTAGGTAGCGAAAACCTGATGGGCTTAGACAAATACCTTTACAACGAAGGTTTTGCTAACCGCCTGTTGCCTTTCAAAGCAGATACAACTACAACACCTGGCGAGGCTACCAATACATTGAAAATGTATAACAACATGATGACCAAGTTTAAATGGGGTAACATGAAAAATGCCCGTTACCTTGATCACGAGTCGTTAACCATGTTTTATCCAATCATCCTGAAACAGTTTATCATGCTGAATGATCACCTGACGATGGAAGGCCACCCGGATCTGGCTAAAAATGTATTGAAGAAATATGATGAAGTTATGCCAAACCTTTACCCTTATACAGAAGTAGCCGCACGTAAATACTATCTGGTAGAAGGTGCTTACAAAGTAGGCGAAAACCAATTGGGTAATAAATGGGCTACTGAGATTGATGATTATATTATAGACATACTATCATACAATGCAGATCTGTTGCAAAACAACTCAGACGGTATCCAACAACGTGATGTACAATTATCAATGTCTATATTAAATGGCTTGGCGTCATTATCAAAAGACTTCCATCAAACTGCTTTAAGTGCTAAGTTTAGCGCTCAATTAAAAGAGTACGAAACCAAGCTTGGCCCGATACTATCGAGACAACAATAATAAAATGATAAACATTTAAGGTTATTAAAAAAAGTCCCTGCCGCTAATACCAGCAGGGACTTTTTTGTTGTGCTAAAGTTAAAAGTAAGTATAGACGAGTTTAAAGCAAAACGATAAAAGATATGATTAGACTTAAGAATATTGTCGCTTGTGGGCTTATTTTAATCATGGGGTTGCACAAAACAGGTTTCGCAAAAAATATCCGGCTAAAAAAGCATGCTATGTTAGGGAAGGTTGTTTATATCAAGTTGAAGCTAAAATCAGCAGCACCATTTAAAGTTGATGTAGCCCCTTTAAAATACAATAAACATATGGCTTTTAGTTTTACGCTGGATGATGGTTACCGTTCTGCATTTGCCTGCGTTTACCCGTTATTGAATGGTGGCATAGTTAGTTCGTCTATACCGGATGAATATCATAGTGATTCTGGCGGTGACGGTCAAAGATCAGATGGGCTGTTTTATACCGACGGTTGCGGGGGTAAGATTCCCTTTAAATTAGCGGTTGCTTTAAATGCGGGCATCGTTTATGATCACCCAGCCAACCGCGCCCGTTTATCCTGGGCAGAAGTTAAAACGCTTTACGATGCAGGCTGGGATATTTTGAATCATGGTTATCACCATTTATCGAAGCATGGTACAGACTATAATGCAGAGGTTCTGCAAAATATTAGATTGGTGCAAGAGAAACTGGGTTTCACCATGACGCAATTTGTGGTTCCGGGCGGCGAGCATGATGAAGGTTATGAGCATCAGTACGAACAAGATGCATTTAAAGCCGGTGCTTTTTCAGTAGCATCATACGTGGGGAAAGGGCCTGCTATCAGCGTTGATAAACCGGTTGATTTGAAGAGTATGATTTACGCCCGTAACTTTTTGCAAAGTAATAAGGATAGTCTCGATTTCCCAACCATAGATCAGCATTTGCGCCGTATTGATTCGTTGATGAAGCAGCCTCAGCCCGTTTGGTATAATGAGTTTACGCACAGTGTTGGAGATCGTAACCTTTGGAATTTAAGTATGCTATACCCTGAGTTTAAGTACTACATGACTTCGATAGACAATAAGTATGGCGTCAAAGGGGGCGATAATATTTGGATGGCACCATGGCAGGAGGTTTATGAGTATATCTGGTTACGCGACCGTATTAAAGTAACCAGTGAGCAGCATGGCCGCGATGTGACTATTAAATTGGAGTTGCCGAATGTTCCGGGCACTTTTAGAAACAGCGAAATATCATTAAATATTATAAGCAGGGCCGGTTTTACGGTTACTTCATCTTATAGCGACTATTTGAAGATTTTTAATAATGGAAAAACTCTTTTAAATATTAAGTTTAAAAGTTAAGTTGCGGGAAATTGATTAGCCTTAGTGATAACCAATATATTTATAAAACACACACCTCAATAATAGAAGTACCTAGGTTTAGTTGAATATGAATTTATTTTTTCTTAGGTGTATCATAAAACAACAAATGTCTGTATTAAGTTATAGACTTTTGTTATTTTATGATATCCATGACACGTTCTTACAATCCTTATGAACCATATACGCTATGTTTGATTATAAATATTTCTGTATATTCGCCCCAATATCACTTAATGAAATTACCTAAATGAGAATCAAAATAGCAGGAGATAGTGCTGGGCCGGATGAAAATACTTTGCTGACGAACCGTATTAAGGGCATATACGCCTTTACTTTGGATAACTAATCGGTAACAATAATCAATAATCGTTTTTTGAATAACTTTAATAACTATTTGCATTTAGCGGGTAGCTATAAAGGGATATATAAGTACATTTTAAGTATATGAATTTGAAAAGAGCTATAACAGCGCTTGTGTTTTTTCTGGCAATTATTGTTACTCAAACTGCTTTTTCGCAAACTAATATGGCCGATGTTAGAGTTGACGATCTAACGGATGCGCAGGTGCGCCAGTTGATACAAAAAGCTGCTTCGGTTGGATATACAGATGATTCGCAAATAGCTCAAATGGCTGTTGCGCAAGGTATGAGCCAAGATGAAGCCCAGAAATTAACTGTCCGTATTGATAAAATTAAGAAAGACGACGCCAATAATGGTAATGGCTCATCTTCCAAAAATTCTAACCCTAATAATAAGCAATATCAAAACGATAATTTTAGCGGCCGGACGTATAATAATTACGCGGATTCGACTGATACTTCAAGAACAGGTAGAAAGAATTATGAGGATGACCGCAGAAAGCAAATGCGCGATGCCTTCGGTAACCTAGTACCAAAAATATTTGGTGAAGAGCTATTTAGAAATAGTAAAATAAGCTTTGAACCTAATTTGCGAATGGCTACTCCCAAGAGCTACGTTATTGGACCGGATGACGAATTGTTGATTGATTTGACAGGAGACAATGAGGCTAATTACAATATAAAGGTAACTCCCGAAGGCACAATACGCCTGCAATATGTGGGTTTAATCGCTGTTGGAGGATTAACGATTGAGGAAGCTACCGCTAAAATAAGAGCGGGAATGTCTAAAACTTATCCTGGTTTAAGAACCGGCAGAAGCTCGATTGCTGTTAATCTTGGCAATATAAGAAGTATAAAAGTTACGATAATTGGCGAATCTGTAAGGCCTGGCTCTTATACTTTATCTTCATTATCAACAGTATTTAATGCCTTATATGCATCCGGCGGGCCGAATCAAAACGGTTCATTCAGAAAAATTCAGGTAATTAGAAACAGTAAAGTAGTTGCTAATGTTGATGTTTATGATTTCCTTTTAAAGGGAATCCAGAAGAGTGTAAGGTTGCAAGATCAGGATGTGATTAATATTCCGGTTTATGATATTCGCGTAGAGGCCAGTGGCGAAGTTAAAAGACCTGCTTTGTATGAAGCATTGAAAACCGAGTCGTTACAAGATATCATCAACTTTGCGGGTGGCTTTACAAGCCAGGCTTATACGGCTAATATTAAGGTACTACAAAATACTAATAAAGAACGTAAGATTGTGGATGTTGACGCAGATCACTTCAAAAGCTATAACCCGGTAAATGGTGATAAATATATTGTAGAGAAAATTCTCGACAGGTTTGCCAATAGGGTTGAAATATCGGGTGCTGTTTTCCGTCCCGGAAAATATGAGCTGGAGAAAGGAATGACCTTAAAACAGCTGATCGAAAAAGCAGACGGTTTAAAAGAAGACGCGTTTTTAAACAGGGGATATATATCAAGATTGAACCTCGATAATACACCAGCGCTACTCTCTTTCGATGTAGAAAAAATCGTAGAAGGTACGCAGACTGATATCCCGTTACAACGGGAAGATAAGGTTACCATTTCTTCAATATTTGATTTGAGGGACGAATACCAGGTTGAGGTTAAGGGTGAAGTTAGAAATCCGGGCATATTTAAGTATGGCGATAATATGACTCTCGAAGCTCTTATTCAGCAAGCTGGCGGTTTTAATGAGGGGGCCACACCTAAACGCATAGAAATTTCGCGCCGGGTAAAAAATAGCGATGCAATGTCGGTTGCGGCAACAACAGCTCAAATTTTTACAGTCAATGTTGATCAAGACCTTAAACTAATCGGCGATCCATTTATACTTCAGCCATTTGATATTGTATCGGTAAGAGGCTCAGAAGGTTATCAGGTTCAAAAGATAGTGAAAATAGAGGGGGAGGTATTATATCCGGGAACTTATACTATCCAGCGTAAGGACGAAAAAATCTCTGACATTGTAAAAAGAGCAGGAGGACTAACTGCTATGGCTTTTCCGGCTGGTGCTTCTTTACGTCGCCCCGGACCAGAAGTCCCTAAAGACAAAAAGAACAAAAACGATAATAGCAACGATAAGTATTCTGATAAAAACAACAATTATATTGGTAGCAATAAAAATGGGAATGATAGAAACAGTGTTGATAAATCTCGTGATGATCGGGAAAAGTTATTAAATCTAAAACGTTTGCAAGCTGCACAGGGGGTAAAAGATACAACCAATTTGCAGCAAGATTCACTGTCTTTAAAAAGTGATTTTGTAGGTATTGATCTTGTACGCATTTTAGAAAAACCAACTTCGAGGTTTAATTTATTGATGGAAGATGGCGACATAATTATGGTGCCTAAAGAGCTTCAAACTATCCGGGTTTCTGGCGAGGTATTAAAGCCGATTAATATCGTCTATAAATCGGGTAAAAGTATGAGTGAGTACATTAATGAGTCGGGTGGATTTACGTATAATGCAAATAAAACGGGTGCCTATGTAGTTTATGCAAACGGATCTATTAAATCAACAAAGAAATTCTTATTTTTTTTTGATTATCCGACAATTAAACCCGGAGCAGAAATTTTTGTGCCGAAACACGCGCCACGAGAAAAACTTGGTGTGCAGGGACTTGTGGGGATAGCTTCTGCATTGGGATCCTTAGCGGTGATATTAGTGACGATATTAAAATAATATACTGTCCATAATATACTGCAAAAAATCGTATTCAATAATTAACAGAGAAGAGATGTCGCTATCAAGCAAAAGCTACGAATTATTAAATTCGGCCGATAAATCTGCAGATGAAATATCTTTAAAAGAAGTTATTATCAGGTTTAAAAGACTTTGGAGGTACCTTTTTTTGAAAAAAACTATAATCCTTATTGCTTTTGTTATTGGCGCTTTAATTGGTGTTTGTTATGCATATTATAAGGTTCCCGTTTATAAAGCAGAGTTAACATTTTCTTTGCAGGACGAAAAAGGAGGTGGAGGGCTAAGCAGTGCTTTAGGTTTGGCCAACCAATTTGGTTTAGATATCGGTGGTGGCAGTGCAGGAGGAGAATTTTCAGGGGATAATTTGCTTTTGTTGTTAAGGTCACGGTCCATGGTAGAAAAAACGCTTTTGAGCTCCGTAACGATTAACGGGCGGGCGCAAACTTTGGCTGAGTTATATATCAATGCTAACGGGATTAGAGAGAAGTGGACAAAAAAGGCTGACTTAGCTAACATAAATTTTTTACCTGATGCGAATCGGTCGAAGTTTTCACTGAAGCAGGATAGTGTTTTAGGTGATTTTTATGAGGCATTAAAAACTACCGACTTTACTGCAACTAAACTGGAGAAGAGCTCCGGTATTTATTCAATTAATGTTAAGTCCAGAAGTGAGCTCTTTGCAAAAATGTTTACAGAGGTGTTGGCTAAAGTAGTTTCTGATTACTATATACAAACCAAAACAGAAAAATCGCTTAGAAATGTTAAAGTGTTGCAGCGACAAACAGACTCTGTAAGAATTGAATTAAATTCTGCAATTTCGGGTGTCGCTGTTTACGCAGACGCTAATCCTAATGCCAACCCATCGCGACAAACCTTGCGCGTACCATCACAACGCAGGCAAATTGATGTACAGGCTAACACAGCCATTTTAAATGAATTGGTTAAAAATCTGGAACTATCTAAGATGTCTTTACTACAAGCGACACCATTAATTCAGATTATCGACAGGCCTATATTACCGTTGGAGAAGAACAAACTAGGAAAAGTAAAGGGCTTGATTTTAGGGGGGATTTTAGGTGCGTTTTTAATGATCTTTGCTTTAGTGCTAAGGAAAATATATAAAAGTTTAATTTATCAGTAGTTTTATCAATGGTGAATTATACATTAAAAATTATAAATATTAAAGCCGAGACATCAGATTCTTTAACCATAGCTTTTAAGCAACCGGGGTTAAAAAAAATTAAATACAAGGCCGGGCAGTATTTAACTTTGATTTTTCGAATAAACGGGCGTAGATATTTAAGACCATATTCGCTATCGTCTTCACCTGGCGTAAACGACACTTTGGACATTACTGTTAAAAGAATTCCAGGCGGGATTGTTTCTAATTATATTTTCGATAATATACGAGTAGGCGACATTATAGAGTCAATTGGCCCGCTTGGTAAATTTGTTTTACCTGAGGAAGATGCACCTGATCTGCAAGATAAATGCATTGTGTTATGGGGGGCTGGAAGCGGCATCACTCCATTGATCTCTATTATAAAATATGCTCTTAATAGAAAGCTATTTAAGCATGTAATACTTATATATGGCAATCGGCATCCCGAAACTACCATTTTTGGGGATGAAATAAGAACCTTACAAGATGCATATAGTGGAGACTTCTCGGTACTAAATTTTTACAGCCAATGTCCATCGGAAATAAATAATTCATATAATATTCAGGGTCGTATAGATCCAGCTTTAGCAATGGATATATTGAAAGACAGAGAGCATAAATCCTCGCTTCACTATATTTGTGGCCCGGAAGACCTGAAGAAAACGATCAAGTTATGGTTATCGCACCAAGAATTAGATGTAGAAGGAATTTTAAGCGAGGATTTTGAAGTTGTCAGAGATGCCAGTTTATTAAGTGAAATAGCTACCCAAGATGTAATTTTAAAGAAAGATGACGAAATAACAAAAATTGAGGTTTCGAAAGGTAAAAGTATTTTAGAAGCTGCTCTCGATGCTATGATAGATATCGATTATTCATGCCAAACAGGTGATTGTTTATTATGCAAAGGCAAACTTGTTCGAGGCCAGGTTAAGGATATTGGAAATAAAAATATTGACGAGTTACAACAAGATGAGTGTTTATTGTGTTGTAGTTTTCCGTTAACAAACGACGTTGAAATAATTATAGAATAAAAAATTAAAGAAATTGAAAGTTATAATTTTAGCAGGCGGGCTAGGTACAAGACTATCTGAAGAAACCGTTTCACGCCCTAAGCCCATGGTGGAAATTGGAGGGATGCCAATTCTTTGGCATATTATGAAAACCTATTCTACGTATGGTTTCAACGATTTTATAATATGTCTGGGTTATAAAGGTTACGTTATTAAAGAGTATTTCGCAAATTATTTTTTACATAAGTCTGATGTTACTATTGATTTGTCGGACAACTCGATTAAAGTGCATGACTCACAGGCAGAGCCCTGGAAAATCACTCTTGTAGATACAGGCGACGCCTCAATGACGGGGGGACGTATAAAAAGAATCGAAAAACACGTTAATAACGAGCCATTTATGTTAACCTACGGCGACGGTGTGGGTAATATTAATATAGCTGATTTATTAACATTCCATAAATCACACGGGAAAATGTGTACTGTAACATCTGTACAACCTACGGGAAGGTTCGGCGCATTAGATTTGGTAGATGGCGACCGGGTTCAATCTTTTTTGGAGAAGCCAAAAGGAGATGGAGCATGGATTAACGGTGGATACTTTGTTTGCGAACCCGATATTTTTAAATATATAGGAGGTGATACCACTGTTTGGGAGAAAGAACCTATGGAGAATATTGCTGTAGACGGGCAAATGTTTGCCTACAAACACCATGGCTTTTGGAAACCAATGGACACCCTGAGAGATAAGCAAGAGCTAGAACAAGATTGGGCGGCAAATAAAGCACAATGGAAAGTTTGGTAACATGAGTTTTGATAATATATATAAAGGAAAAAAGGTACTTGTTACCGGCGATACTGGATTTAAGGGTTCTTGGTTGGTTATGTGGCTAAATATTTTGGGCGCAGAAGTTTACGGCTATGCTTTACCACCATATACTGAGTTGGATAATTTTGTTACCTGCAAACTAGATAAAGTTATTCATCATGAAGATGGAGATATTAGGGATAGACAAAAACTCACAAACTTTTTTAAAAAGGTACAGCCCGATATTGCGTTTCACTTAGCCGCGCAGCCACTTGTTTTGTTATCGTACAAAGATCCCATAAATACATTCGAAACCAATTTGATGGGTGTGGTTAATTTCTTTGAGGCGGTAAGGCAAACAGACTCTGTTAAAGCAGCTATTAATGTAACAAGTGATAAATGTTATGATAATAAAGAATGGGTTTGGGGCTATCGTGAAAACGATCCGATGGGTGGTAAAGATCCATATAGCGCCTCTAAAGGATGCGCTGAATTAATCACATCATCTTACATTAATTCTTATTTTAACACTGGGAATTGTACTGTGGCATCAGCAAGGGCGGGTAATGTTATAGGGGGTGGAGATTGGGCGACCGATAGAATTATACCTGATTATTTTAGGGCTGTTAAAAACAAGCAAAAATTATTGTTGCGCAACCCTTACGCAACAAGGCCTTGGCAACACGTATTAGAACCGTTAAGCGGATATTTAAATTTAGGAGCCAAATTACTGGCAGAAGGAAGGGGATTTGTTGGAGGCTGGAATTTTGGGCCTGCAGATAGCGCTAATTATACTGTAGGAAATCTAATTGATGCGATAATAGACACAGGCATTGATGGAACGTATTTTGTGCCTGATAATGTTGAAAAACCGCATGAGGCATCTTTACTAAAATTAGACATATCCAAAGCTGTAAATTACTTAAAATGGAATCCCGTATTAACATTTAAAGAAACAGTGAAGTTTACAGCGGATGGCTATATGGCGGATGTATCTGGAACAGTTGATATACTGCAAAAACGCATTTTGCAAATTAATGAGTATACGAGTTTAGCTCAGTCGAGGAATATTGTATGGGCGATGTAAAGAACATTCTTTTAACTGGGGCAACGGGTTATTTGGGCAGAAATTTACTGACGGCTTTACTGATGTTAAATTATGAGGTGTCTGTTCTTGCAAGAAAAACATCAAATGTTAACAGCATCACGAAACTTGAAAACGTTAAAATCTATTATGCTGAAGATGATCTTAACCTGATATTTGATGAAAATAATATTGATACTGTTATTCACACAGCTGCGCTATACGGCCGAAAAGGCGAAAGCATAGCCGATATTGTTGATGCAAATTTGCACTTTCCGTTAAGACTTTTAGAAACTTGCCTAAAGTATAAAGTTTTAAGATTTATTAATACGGATACATCGCTTCCTAAATTGCTTAATTCTTATGCTTTGTCTAAGAACCAATTTTTAGATTGGCTTCTGCTCAATTCATCTAACATAAAGGTATTAAATTTACAATTAGAGTATTTTTTTGGCCCGGGGGACGATGTTACAAAATTTATTACTTATGTATTAAACGAAATTTATTCCGGAGCCAAGCATATAGACTTTACTGAGGCAACGAGTTATAGAGACTTTGTATATATAGACGATTTAATTAATGCCTATTTAACAATACTAAACAATACCGAAAAATTTGATTCTTTAACTAATATACCTGTGGGATCGGGCAGCGCAATTATGTTAAAAGATATAATTTTACAGATAAAGGATATAGCAGGTGCTGATAATGTAAAGCTTAATTTTGGGGCTTTACCAATGCGAAAAAATGAAGTAATGTATTCCTGTGCGAACATTGAAATACTAAAATCAATAGGTTGGGTACCTGAGTATACATTTTCGGATGGAATAAAAAAAATAATATTATTTGATAGGGAGAATCATGACAGAAATTAATAGTACCAAATTTCAATTAAAGACTTTTACACCAATAGTTGCCGGTAAAAATTATATACCTGTAACTGGAAAAATAATTGAAAAAGACGATTTGCTATTGGCGATGGAAGCTGTTGCAGACGGCTGGTTAACGGCAGGGCGCTTTGCAAATAAGTTTGAGTATGATTTCACTCAATATTTTTCTGCAGTTAAAACATTGTTAGTTAACTCAGGGTCATCAGCCAATTTAGTAGCGTTTTATGCACTTACTTCACCCAAATTAGGAGACAGGGCAGTGAAGCCAGGAGATGAGGTAATTACAGTAGCAGCAGGCTTCCCAACAACGGTGAACCCAATTGTGCAATTTGGAGGTATACCCGTTTTTATTGATGTAGATATAGCAACACACAATGTTAAGGCAGAAATGATCGAAGCCGCTGTTTCTCCTAAAACAAAGGCAATTATGATAGCCCATTCATTAGGCAATCCATTTAATTTGGATGAGGTTATGCGTGTTGCAAAAAAATATAATTTGTGGGTAATAGAAGATGATTGTGATTCTCTCGGTGCTACTTATAGAGGAAAGAAAACTGGCACCTTTGGCGATATCTCTACGTTTTCATTTTATCCGGCCCACCATATCACAATGGGCGAGGGCGGGGCGGTTTTAATAAATAACCCCGAATTAGCCAAGATGGCAGAAAGTTTTAGAGACTGGGGGCGCGATTGTTATTGTGAACCAGGTAAGGATAATACTTGTGGCTGCCGGTTTTCGCAACAGCTGGGATCGTTACCCTACGGATATGATCATAAATACACATATTCACATATTGGATTTAATTTGAAAGTGACGGATATGCAGGCTGCATTGGGTGTTTCCCAATTTGGAAAGGTTGAACGATTTGTTGAAAAACGGAGACAAAATTATGCCGCCCTTTATCAAAGAATGAAAGAGTTTGAGGACGTTTTTATTTTGCCAGAACCTACCCCTAACAGCGATCCATCATGGTTTGGGTTTTTGATGACCTTACGTGAGGGAGATGCTGCAGACAGGCACATGTTAGTGCAACATCTTGAAGAAAATAAGATAGGAACCCGGTTACTTTTTGCTGGTAATTTATTAAGACAGCCTGCTTATGCCGGCGTAAATCATCGGATAGTAGGAGACTTGAAAAACACGGATATTATTATGAATCAATCATTTTGGTTAGGTGTGTGGCCTGGACTTGACGAAAGTCACTATGATTATATGGCTGATGTTATAAGAAACTATATTAATAATTAAGCATGAGATATCTTATAACAGGTGGTTGTGGGTTTGTAGGGTCAAACCTCGCTGCAAAAGTTTTAAAAAATGGTGATGAATTGTTTGTATTTGATAATCTGTATAGACAAGGTACCGAGCAAAACTTAAAATGGTTAAAAGAGCGAGGTGAGTTTAAGTTCTATCATTCTGACATAAGATCATACAATGATGTAGAATATGCTGTTAGAGACTGTAAGCCGGATGTTATATTTCATTTAGCTGGCCAGGTTGCTATGACAACCTCTATTGATAATCCAAGATTTGATTTTGAGGTTAATGTTGTTGGTGGTAACAACGTACTGGAGGTAGTCAGAAAATATTCTCCAAATACAATTATCACTTATTCATCAAGTAATAAAGTTTATGGTGATTTGGAGTGGGTGGAGTATGAAGAAAAGCCCACCAGATACACTTCGGTGGGGTTTGAAAACGGGTTTGACGAAAATGTTCCGTTAAATTTTCAATCACCTTACGGCTGTTCGAAAGGTGCATGCGATCAATATATGTTAGATTATGCCAAGATGTTTGGCGTACAAACAGTTGTTTTCAGACACTCATCTATTTTTGGTGGCCGTCAATACGCTACTGTAGATCAGGGCTGGGTGGGATGGTTTATTAAGCAAGCTTTGGATATTAAAATAGATACACCAAAGGAGCCTTTTACAATTTCTGGTAACGGAAAACAGGTTAGAGACGTATTGTTTGCAGATGATCTTGTTGAATGTTACTTCTCAGCTATTAAACAAATTGAAAGCACTAAAGGTAAGGCATTTAACATTGGTGGAGGAATGGATAATAGTTTGTCATTGCTAGAACTATTTGGCTTTCTTGAATCAGAATTGGATATAAAAATGCATTATAAACAACTGGATTGGCGACAAAGTGATCAAAAAGTTTTTGTTGCGGATATTAATAAAGCAACTGAAGTTTTTGGATGGAAACCAAAGCTAAACAGGCAAGATGGGTTAAAAAGGATGTTGACATGGATGGAAACAATGCAATAGCGAGTGATATTGATAGTTTAAAGAGAACGAAAGGTATTAATAAACAAACAGCGCTATCGTTTTTATTTCAAGGAGCATCTACACTGCTTAACTTTCTTGTAGTACCAATTACCATAAAGTTCTTAGATCAGGAAGTGTATGGTATTTGGATTACATTATTGTCAATTATCAGCTGGATTTCTTTAATGGATTTAGGAATTGGGTTAGGTTTGAGAAATAAATTGACGGAATGTTTAGCTAACAATGATGTACTCAATGCTAGAAAGTACATATCAACTGCGTACTTAAGTATTAGCTTGGTTATGATTCCTATTTTAGTTATCGGCTTATCCGTATTTCCGTTTTTGAATTGGAATTCTATTTTTAATATTAAGAACGTTAGTAATTCTGAGTTATCCCGATCTGTAAGCTTAATTCTTATAGGGATGATCGCTGCATTTACCTTAGGCTTAGTTAATCAGATATTTAATGCGTTACAAAAAAATGCTTTTGTGGCATTGCATCCTATAATACTTAATTCGGGGCTGTTAATTGTACTTTACTTTCAGCCTCAGAACCATATAAATAGTTTGCTTTTGATTAGTTTAACTTATGTAGTTATTTCTGTTAGTGCTTTATTACTTATTTCAATTTGGATATTTAACAAAAATAGAGTTCTAATACCCCGCATTAAGTATTATGATAAAACCAAGGTAAGATCTTTACTAAGTTTGGGGATAAAATTTTTTGTTATCCAAATCGCTGTGTTAATTATATTTTCGACTGATAATATCGTTATTACACAAGTATTTGGTCCAAAGCTTGTTACTCCATACCAGGTTGTAAGGCAGGCTTTTGGTATAGTTTCTATATTAGCTACCCTTGTAATGTCACCACTGTGGTCGGCTTATACAGATGCTTACGTAAAAAATGATATGGCGTGGATTAAAAGAAGAATTAAAATGTTGTCGCTTTTATTTATCCCGGTATTAATAGGAGTGGGCATAATAATTTATTTTTTTAATGATATAATGACATTGTGGATTAAACAGAAAATTAATATCCCCCCTCTGCTCATTCTTTTCATGGCATTGTACACCGTTATATCAATATGGAACAGTATTTTCTCAATATTTTTAAATGGCATCGGGAAAATCTCAATTTCATTATATATCTGCATTTTTTCGGGTTTAATAAATATCCCATTGACGATTTTTTTTGCAAAAAAATTCGGTCTTTCGGGTGTTATGCTGGGTACCATTATATCGTTGTTGCCCGCCTTGTTTATACTACCTTACCAAACATATTTGTTAATAAATAATAAATCAATTGGTATATGGAGCAGATAATAAGTGTAATACACTCTAATTATACATATGATGGAGTTGAATTTAAAAAATGAGCACTCAAAATAACCCCAAAGTTACTATCGTTGTTCCTGTTTATAACAGAGAACGCATGATTGGCGAAACAATTGACAGTGCCTTACGGCAAACATATAGCAATATAGAAATTATTATATGTGACAACTGTAGCACTGATTCTACCCTTAAAATAGTTGAAAATTATGCAAGCCTGAATAGTAATATAAAGATTGTAAAAAATGAAGAAAACCTAGGGCCGGTTTTAAACTGGAAGGTTGGATTTGATAGTGCAACCGGAGATTATATCAAAATTCTTTGGTCGGATGACTTAATTGCAGAAACATTTATCGCTGATGCAATTGCAATAATGGACGATGAGACTGCATTTGTGATGTCGGGGATAAGTACTTTTGATTCAACTACAAAAGAAGTCTTAAGCGAGTTTAATTTTAACGGCAAGGAATCACATACTATTGAACAGTATTTGGATGATATATTAATGTTTAATAAAAACGGGTTTCCTTCTTCGCCAGGATGCGCGTTATTTAGAGCTTTGGATTTACGAAGTGCATTTGTAATTGATGTCGTAAATACCGACAATTTAAATTTCAGACGTTATGGAGCTGGTAATGATTTACTACTCTTTTTAATTACGGCGGTAAAATATAAGAAAATTAAAATCTTGCCTTATTTAGGTTCTCTTTATCGGGAACATAAGGAGTCTTTATCGATTTCTCATGCCTCGGAATTGGCGATATATTACGAATGGGCAAAGTGCTATTTTGTAAATAATTACTATCCGGCACTAAAAAATGATTATAAAGCAAAACTTTTCTTGAAAAAGAATATCTCCAAAACATTCACAAATGTTTATGAATCAGCAAAAGGTAATCCCCGTATTTTTAGTTGTCTAAAAATATTTTTAAAAAAGGTAGTTAGTAAAAGTAATGGCTAGTTCTGATAAGATTTTATTATCAATTATTACTGTTGTTTACAATGGGGCGCAATATCTTGAAAAAACGATTCAAAGTGTTGTTAATCAAACGTACGATAATATTGAATACATAATTATTGATGGGGGGTCGACTGATGGCTCTGTTGATATTATAAAAAAATATACTGATAAGATTAATTACTGGATCTCTGAAAAAGATAAGGGGATCTTTGACGCAATGAACAAGGGACTACAAAACGTAAATGGCGAATTTGTGGCTTTTATGAATGCTGGTGATTATTACGAGCTTGAAGCCTGCGCCGAAATGGTAATGGTAATGAAACAGTACCTAGGGGTCGATGTCTTTTATGGTGATACAAATCTTATAATTTCGACCCTGAAATTTAAATACGGCTACAAAATTTATCCTACACCAACAATTGATGATAATATATTAATAGCGCCTTTGTTTTGTCATCAGTCTAGTTTTGTTAGGCGGGAGATGTTCGATAAATACGGTAGTTTTGATAATGTCGGAATTGCAGGCGATTGGCTGCATTTCGTAACGCTGTATAACAATGGGGCAAAGTTTAAATACGTTAATAAACCGATTGCAAATTATCTTGAAGGTGGAGCCAGCACTACAGTAAAGGGATTTAGAGAGTCTTTCCTATATAAAAGAAAATTTGGGACGTTTAGGAAAAAAGATTACCTGACATTATTTTTCTTTTACATTAAGGATAATTATGTATTTAGAAATATTATAAACCCGCTTTTGTGGAGAGGGAAAATTTTCATTAATCCTACCAGGTATAAGAAATTAATTTAATGGAGAAAGAGAAGATTGTTATACTGCTTGCTTCATACAATGGAGAAAATTTTATAGGCCAACAAATCGAAAGTATCTTGAGACAGGATTATTCGAATTGGGAGCTTTGGATTCGAGATGACTGCTCGACTGATAATACAATGGCTATAATCAGAAAATATAAAGAAGCTAGCGATAAAATTATCATTTTAGAAAACGAAGGGATACGCCTTGGTGCGCAACTAAACTTCGGGGCATTAATGCAAGCTGTTTCAACAATTGACTTTGATTATTGTATGTTTTCTGATCAGGATGATGTGTGGGATGAGGACAAAGTATTGAAAAGTTTAAACGCTATTATAATGAATAGCACAAATGATAATTATACCGGGCCAGCCTTACTTCATACCGATTTTCAGTACGTAGACAAAGAATTAAATACGCTCGAACGGCCAATTAACCCCGCGGTGAAACTTAAAGACATAAGGAAGAAAATTGCATTAATAGCAAACGATAGTTACTTGTTTGGTTGTACAATGATTTTGAATAAATCTTTGTTAGAATTAGCAATTCCTGTTTTGCCAGAAGCCGAAAATCATGATTTTTGGGTTTCATTGCACGCAGCGGCTTTTGGAAGAATTTATTATCTAAATGAGCAAACTATGCTTTATCGGCAACATGGAAACAATGTTACAGGCGGTTTAGAATATAGTTCGTGGAAAAATAGATTGAAACGGATTTTTAATTTTGAAGAATATATCTTTCATAAGCGAAGAAGATCGAGGCAGTTTGAAGCTTTTGTAAATAAAGAAAGAGCGGCATTCGATACTGAAACCATCACCATTTTGGATAAATATCTAACGCAGTTGAATAAGGGAGGGCCGGGGGCCGTTATTTTTATGATTGGTAATGGATTTAAATTACGGGGTTTTTATCAGTCGTGTATATATTATGTTTCAGTTTTAATTGATAGGAAATAATCATCGATACTGGTCTTAACAAATTGAGCATTGCAATATGTGGATATATTATATACTGTTTTTGTTTATCGTCATAATTGCATCTAAGGATTTTATTAAAATAGATCCGGTAATTAATAAAGCAATCAACGTTTTATTGCTACTAGTCTTAATTTGTTTTTTCGGATTTAGGTATAATTGTGATAATGACTATAATAACTATGCTGATATATATTCGGCAACCCCTTCGTTAGCCAAGGGTGCTGCTGCTGTAGTTGCATATTCTGTACTGGTAAGTGTAGAATTGGGTTATACATTTGTAAGTGCGTTCTTTAAAATGCTTTCGCTGAGTACACAAAGTATATTTATTTTCTCGGCTTTGTTAACGTTTAGTATTATTTATAGTGTTTTCAAAAGGAATAGTCTGTTTCCAATAATTTCTCTTTTGATATATTTTGCACAGTTTTTTTCTCTGCCATTTATACAAATGCGTTTTGGTATTGCTATGTCGCTTGTACTGCTAGCCTCTTTTTACTTATTTAGGGGTAAAAAATTAAAATATTGGTTGTTAATTATTTTGGGAGCGAGTTTCCAATTTTGCGCTTTAGGAGGCATAGCAGTTTTTCTGTTTTATAAGATAGACTGGTTAAAGAGGCCGGTTCTATTATGGAGTACCTTGCTATTATCACTATTTTTAATGCTTTTGCCTTTGCGTGGCATTCTGATAGCCATTATGAGTAGTGTTGGTATTGAAAGATATGTTAGGTTGTATGCAGATGCAGAAAGTGCGAGCCCAATTTCAAATGTCATATCTGCAATTTTGCTAGTGCCCCTAATCTATTACAGGAATTTTTTTAGTAAAGTATTGCCAGAAACGAAAATTTTATTGTCTATGGGGCTTTCTAGCATTTTTGTAGGCTCGCTTGTATGGCAACTGGGAATTTTAAATAGGTTTTCGATGATTACTGCTACTACATTTTGCTTGATCATTCCCTCATATTTAATGCTTTTGCAAACACGTAAAGAGAGATTTGTGGGCTATCTTTTAATCATATTATATAGCTTTTTGAAATTTTTGCCCAACATGAATTTTGTTACCGAATATCAAACATTTTTTAATCAATCCTTTTAATATGCATAAAATAAGCGCTATTGTGCCCGTGTACAATTCACAAGGCACTATCGTTGATTGTTTAGATTCAATTATAAACCAAACTGTTAAAATACAGGAAATAATTATTGTTGATGACGGGTCTACAGATAGTTCTGCAGCAATAATTGAAGAGTATATCAAGAATTATGACCAATTTAATATAATCTTAATTAGGACGAAAAATTCTGGGCCCTCATCGGCAAGAAATATCGGGATAGAAAGGGCAAATAATGAGCTTGTAGCTTTTCTAGATTCTGACGATAGATGGATACCAGAAAAAACTGCTATACAATTAGATTATCTTACAACGAGCAGTGAAGAGGTGGTGTTAATTGGTTCGATGCACCCTTTAGTAAAAAAGGTAAGTTTTAAGGACGGCTATATTTCTGTAAGCCAAAGACAATTGCTTTGGGGTAACTGTTTTCCAACATCGAGCGTGATCGCCTTACGAAAAAAATTATTAATATATAAATTCAGAGAAGGCCAAAAATATTCTGAAGATTACGGTTTGTGGCTAAAGCTATCCTCTTTAGGAAAATGTTTACTTATAGACCAACCTCTAATTTTACCAGGTAAACCAATTTATGGGGCTACTGGTTTGTCATCGAAATTGTGGGAAATGGAAAAGGGGGAATTTATAAATTATAAATCCTTGTTAAAGAAAGGTGATATTAAGCTACTTGAATATTATTTCTTCTGTTCTTTTTCTTTCATTAAATTTCTTAGACGGAAGGCGAAGTCTTTGTCTAAAAAAGCGGCCATCTTGTAAATAGATATGATGAAAAAGCTATTTCGGTTAACCACTATTCCATTGTCGTTAAATATTCTTTTAAAAAATCAACTCTCGTATTTAAATCAATATTTTGATATCACTGCAGTATCATCAATGGGAGCCGATTTAGATTTGGTTAAAGAACGGGAGGGGGTTAAAACTATCGCTTTAGAAATGGAGCGCGAAATCAATATCAAGAAAGATATTTTAGCTCTTATTGCCCTTGTGATGTTATTTGGTAAACATAAACCCAATATAGTCCATTCTAATACGCCAAAATCAAGTTTGTTATCTATGCTGGCATCCAAAATAGCCGGCGTGCCATATCGTATTTATACGGTTACCGGTTTAAGGTTCGAAACAGAAACAGGAGCCAAGAAAAGGATACTTATGTTAATGGAGAAAATCACCTGTTATTGCGCCACTCACGTTGTTGCAGAAAGTAGAGGTGTGCAAAAAATGCTCATTGACAATCAATTAACAAGTAAACCTTCGGCTATTATCGGTAACGGGAATATTAACGGGATTGATGAAGAATATTGGATTAGGACAGGAGTAGAAGATAACGAAAAGAACAAATTAAGGCGAAGCTTAAATATTATTGAGTCTGATTTTGTATTTCTTTTTGTTGGGCGGTTAACAGCTAGTAAGGGTGCCAACGAACTTGTGCACGCATTTTCTGAAGCTAAATTTCAATCAAATGTTAAACTTATATTTGTTGGTCACAAAGAACAATTGCTTGATCCGCTGGAACCCGGAGTGGAGAACATCATGGAGGCTTGTGAGAATATTATAGAGGTAGGCTTTCAGGAAGATGTAAGGCTGTTTATGAGCATCAGTAATGTGCTTATTTTACCGAGCCATAGAGAAGGATTTCCAAATGTAATTTTACAAGCAGGTGCAATGGAACTTCCTTGTATTGTAACTTATGTAAATGGGGCAGAAGAAGTGATAGATAAACACAACGGCATCTTAATTAACAAAAAAAATAAACAGGAACTGATAAATGCCATGATACATATTAAACACAACTATAGTAAATTTGATAAAAGTTATTGCCGGAATAAAGTTGTTAAACTTTACTCTCAAAAATATTATTTTCCCGAATTGCTTAGCTTTTATCAAAATGCCATTGGGAAAGACAATGTATAAAGTGCTAAAGAGACTGATTGATTTGTGTATTAGTACAATTGTTTTATTATTAACAGCGCCAATTTCTATTGTTGTTTTAATATTGTTGTTTTGGGCAAATAATGGTAAAGTTTTCTTTATACAGGCCCGGCCAGGATTAAATGGACGTATTTTCAATATCATTAAATTTAAGACGATGAATGATAGGACTTCTGCAGACGGGAAATTATTATCAGATGCAGAAAGGCTAACTTGTGTAGGACAGTTATTGAGAAAAACATCGATAGACGAATTACCGCAGTTAATAAATGTTATTAAAGGAGATATGAGTTTGATTGGCCCCCGGCCCCTATTGGTTGAATATCTGCCATTATATAACTCAACGCAAAAGAAAAGACATGATGTTCGCCCGGGTATAACCGGCTGGGCGCAAGTAAACGGCCGGAACGCAATCTCATGGGATATGAAATTTCAATATGATGTTTGGTATGTTGACAATCTCTCTTGGGCCTTAGATATGAAAATTCTTTTCTTAACTGTAAAAAAGGTATTTAAGTTAGAAGGTATTTCGTCAGGAGTTTCAGTCACAATGGAAAAATTCTTAGGTAATCAGCAATGAATTTAATTGGAGCCGGAGGCCATGCCAGAGTAGTAATCGATACGCTTGAAGAAGCCGGCATCTCAATTGATACGATATGGGATGACAATCTTAAACTAAATCTGTTAGGTAAATATTCTGTTAAACACAATGTATTAGATTATACTGCTGAAGAAGGAGATGAATTTATTGTTGCTATTGGTAACAATAAGATAAGGCATCAATTGGTTCGAGCTTTGGAAAAGTCGAAATTTGGGCAGGCTATACATCCAAAATCTTATATTTCGAAACATTCAATAATTGGTTCCGGAACTGTTGTTATGGCCAACTGCACTGTTAATGTTGATTGTCATATTGGCCAGCATGTAATTTTAAACACTAATTCTTCTGTAGATCACGATTGTAAATTGGGCGATTTTGTACACATTTCGCCCAACGCCGCGCTGGCTGGGAATGTTACAGTGGGCGAAGGAACTCATATAGGCATCGGAGCTTCCATAATACAAAATATTAACATCGGTAAATGGGCCGTCATCGGGGCTGGTGCTGTAATAATAAATAATATACCTGATTATGCAGTAGTGGTGGGAGCACCGGGCAAGGTTCTTAAATATATATAATAATTATGAATACGAAAATATGGCTATCTTCTCCACACATGGGAGGGGAAGAGCAAAAATATGTTAATGATGCTTTTGAAAACAATTGGATTGCTCCACTTGGCCCAAACGTTGACAATTTTGAGCTAGATATAACAAGTTATTTAAATGTTAATGCAGCAGCAGCGTTAAGCTCTGGTACCGCGGCTTTACATTTGGCCTTGATTATGCTGGGAGTAAAAGCAAATGACGAAGTTATATGCCAGTCGATGACATTTTCTGCATCAGCTAACCCAATTGCATATCTGGGTGCTAATCCTATTTTTGTTGATAGTGAAAGAGATACTTGGAATATTTGCCCGGAGCTATTAAGAAAAACTATTAAAGATAGGATTAAAAAAGGTAAGAAGCCTAAGGCTATTATACCTGTTCATTTATATGGGATGCCTGCTCAGATGAATGAAATTATGGATATTGCTAATGAATATGAAATTGCTGTAATTGAAGATGCAGCGGAAGCGTTGGGGTCTGAAATTAGCGGACGAAAAATGGGAACATATGGCGAAATGAGTATTTTATCATTCAATGGCAACAAGATAATCACCACATCGGGTGGCGGAGCTTTGGTGTCGAATAATGATAAATATGTTGAAAACGCTCGTTTTTTGTCAACCCAAGCCCGTGATCCGGCGCCTCACTACCAGCATTCGGAAATTGGCTATAATTATCGAATGAGTAATATATGTGCTGGCATTGGAAGAGGCCAAATGAAAGTAATTAAAGAAAGAGTAGCACAGCGTAGAATTGTATTTGACTTTTACAAAAAGAGCTTATCAGATATAAAAGGAATTAAATTTTTAATCGAGCCTGCTGATTTTAAAAGTAATAGATGGTTAACTACAATTTTAATTGATTCTGACAGTGGTTTTACAAATGAAGATTTACGATTAGCACTTGAAAAAGAAAATATCGAGTCGAGGCCACTTTGGAAACCCATGCATATTCAACCCGTTTTTCAAAATAGTGTTTCTTACACAAATGGAGTATCGGAAGATTTATTTAAAAGGGGATTGTGCCTTCCATCTGGCTCAAATTTAAGTGTTACAGATTTAGAAAGAGTAACAACTACAATTAAAAAATATGCTAACAAATAGTGGAACTAAAAAAGCTATGTTTCAAAAAAATATTATGATAAAAGCTAATTTACTATTAGGGATTTTTATAATTGTTTTAAGCGCATCTTCCTGTTCTAAGACACAGATAAAAGGCGAAACAGTAGTTTACAGTAACGATTTCGAATCATCCAATCTCAGCAATATAACAGGTGGTGCCATAACTGTTTTTAATGGTACTCATGTTTTGGGCCGTTACAATTCAGGAGGCTTTAGTTTAAGCGTTCCTAACTTACCAAAACATGATTTGGTTGAGGTTTCGTTTGATCTTTATATACATGATACTTGGGATGGCAATGATGTTGATAATGGTTACTCCGGTCCCGATTTATGGAGCCTGATATTAGATGGAGGTGTTTATATCCACACTTCTTTTTCTAACTCAAGTTGTGGCGTAGGCGTATTTTGCTCGCCCCAGTCTTATCCTAACGATTATCCTAATAATAACCACAACCCTAAAGCAGGTGCATACCGTACCGATCTTCCGGGTGCATGTTACCTGGCTAGCAGCCCAAATGGTACAACAGAATACAAAATAACAAAACAAATTAGCCACACTGATAAAACATTAGTATTACAATGTTTGGGCGATTTGGTTCAAAAAAACGTAGCTGATCCATTGTGCGACGAAAGTTGGTCTATTGATAATCTTAATATAAAGGTGATTACATTATGATGTTTAGAAAATGGGCATTTGCATTAGCCGTGCTTTCGCTAATCAAGTTTACCGTTCAGGCCCAATCCATACCCGTTGGATCAACGGCACTCGAAGATTATTACAGAAGACAACAATTATTGGGTAAAACGGATTCTTCCGCATCATTTACTGCACGGCCATTATTTCCAACCAATAATAAAAATGTATTCTATCCAGATTCAACCGAGAAGGGATTTAATAAACGTGATCCAGAAACATCGTGGCGAAATAAGGATGGCTTTAACGGTTATTTGTTACCGCTAAGTATTCAAACACAGATTAACAGCGACCATCCTTACGGTTGGAATGACGGAGCCATGATTCCGGCCAAGGGCTTACAGACCCTGTTTAGCGCCGGTGTTTATGCTCAATATGGCATACTAACAATTCAATTTAGACCTGAGCTGGTATACGCAGCGAATAGCTACTTCGAAGATTTCAACAGTAAGATTTATTCTACAATTACTGCGCGCTATTATGATGTTTATAACAATATTGATTTACCTGCCCGCTTTGGAACCGGTTCATATACCAAGGCTTATTGGGGGCAGAGTAGTATCCGGCTAAATTATAAATCGTTATCGGTAGGTTTATCTACAGAAAATCTGTGGTGGGGCCCAGGTATTAGAAATTCTTTATTAATGAGTAATGACGCTCCAGGCTTTAAACACTTTACTTTAAATACAACCAAGCCTATCAAAACGGCGATAGGGTCATTTGAGGGGCAGTTTATTATCGGTAAACTAGAAAATTCGGGCTATGAGCCGCTAACACCAGGTTGGACTTATTTTAACAACCCACTATATGTAGCTAAGCCCACCGACTGGCGTTACATTACCGGGCTTGTTTTAAGCTGGCAGCCTAAATGGGTTCCCGGCTTGTTTTTGGGAATGACGCGTAGTGCACAGTCATATAGTAAAGACTTGGGTAGTTTTGGAAGTTACCTGCCTTTTTTCTCGTCTTTTAAAGCTGTAAGTGCAGATGAGCCAATTAACCAGCGCGATACACGGAGCTCGCTATTTACGCGATGGGTATGGCCAGAAGAACAAGCCGAGGTTTATTTTGAATACGGTATAGATAATAATACCAATACCGTAAGAAACAGTCTGCTTCAACCAAATGACGGGCGTGCTTACATAGTTGGTATCAGAAAAATGCTACCGTTTAACGCAAAGGGAGATGAGCATATCATGATCAGTATTGAAGCTACTCAATTGGGTGAAACCAATCCAGATAAAGTGTTAGGTTTGTCTGAGTGGTATACTAATCCTTATATAAGACAGGGATATACCAATTTGGGGCAATCATTAGGGGCCGGTATAGGGCCGGGCGCCAACCTGCAAACTTTAGATGTAAGCTGGGTTAAAGGTTTAAAACGATTGGGCTTGCAATTGGAACGATACCTACACAACGATGATTTTTACTATTACACCTTTGATGATACTCAAGACTGGAGACGCCATTGGGTTGATTTAAGTGCTGCCTTGACCGGAGAATGGAACTATCAGAATTTTATATTTAATGCTAAATTAATGGGAGTGTATTCGTTAAATTATCAATGGTATCTGGATCCGTCATTAGAAAAAGTTGGTGCCCCGTATTATGTGCCAGGCGAAACCAAGTTTAACTTACAGGTGCAGGCAGGTTTAAGTTATCGATTTTAATTAGAACATGAAGAAGATCTTTTTAACCATAAGTATAGCTTTTGCCTTTGGTTTATCATCAAATAATATAAAAGCACAGTCTTTACCTGTCGGTACACCCGTACTGGAAGATTACTATAGGCAGCTGCAACTTACAGGTAAGCTTGATTCTACAATCTCTTTTACTGTTAGACCAATTTATCCGACAAAATCAACCAAAGTTCGTGATACATTTGATCCCGATAGTACTTTAAAAAAAGACAGTTGGACAAGTATAGGCCCCATTTCATTTGCAAAAGGACACGGTGTTTTCCAGATATTACCGTTAACTATACAGCAACAATATAATTCTAATCACCCCTACGGCTGGAATGATGGTTTAATGATACCTGCGAAGGGATATCAGACGATGTTTAGCGGAGGTTTCTTTGCTAAAATAGGCCCTTTAAGTGTGCAGTTTAGACCAGAGTATGTATATGCAGCTAATCCTGTATTTGCGGGATTCGCTTCGGGGCATGGAGATGCAGATCTTACTAACTATTATTATTATCACAATCTGATTGACCAGCCTGAGCGGATTGGCAATGCAAACTATACCAAAGCCTCGTGGGGGCAAAGTAGTATCCGTTTAACTGTGGGCCCTATCTCTGCAGGGTTATCGAACGAAAATTTATGGTGGGGCCCTGGTATTCAAAATGCATTGATCTTAAGCAATAACGCGCCCGGCTTTGCGCACTTAACCCTTAATACTGTACGTCCTATCCATACCGCTATTGGATCATTTGAAGGACAAGTTATAGCAGCACATTTGGATGCAACAGAACAGTCGCCGCTTGCAGTTACAACAACATCTACCGGGGGGAATTTATATATTCCAAAACGGGATGCCTGGCGTTATTATACAGGTTATAATATAAGTTATCAACCCCGTTGGATACCTGGTTTGTTTTTGGGATGGATGAGGACATTTAACTCTTATAAAGCTGATTTACATAGCTTTAGTGATTATTTTCCTTTTTTAACTCCATTCCAAAAGGCATCTTCAAAATATAGCAATGGCGACGCTTTCGATCGAGATCAGCAAACCTCTTTTTATGCAAGGTGGTTATTTGCTAAAGCAAAAGCCGAAATTTATTTTGAATATGGTATAAACGATAATTCTTATAATTACAAGGATTTTCTCGGCTCGCCAGAACATTCAAGGGCATATATTTGGGGAATTAGGAAATTAGTCCCATTAGCAAAGAAAGATCAGGGTATATTATTTAATGCCGAAATTGATCAGTTATCACAAAGTGCAGATCGGATAGTGAGAGGGGCGGCCGGTTGGTATATCCATTCTGGTGTAAAACAAGGACAAACCCAGGATGGCCAAATATTGGGAGCTGGTACAGGCTCTGGAGGTAATTTACAAACAGTTGATATTAGCTGGGTAAGTGGCCTTAAAAAATTAGGATTATTGTTTCAACGGTATGAACACGATACTGATTATGAACAGCTGTTTTTCGCACCTATAAATGGAAATAGCAGAAACTGGGTTGATTTTGCAGCGGGCGTGCAAGGTAACTGGAGCTATAAGAATCTATTGTTTAACGCCAAGCTTCAGGGAGTAAAATCTCTAAATTACGAATGGATCTTAAAGGATTATGACCCCAATAATACCTATTATGTTCCGCATAATGATGTGTTTAACCTTCATGCAGAACTGGGAGTAACGTACAGATTCTAGATCTTAGATTCAGATTTTTTTCTGAAAACGATTAGGTAAAAACAAAAAGCTACTTCAGCTAAAAAAGCGCCGGTTAAAATTGCTATCGAGTATTTTAACCGGTTTTTCTTTAAAGGTAGTTCTGGTTCGTCAACTATTTGTACAGTAGGTGTTTCTTGTGCAAGCATCGTTTTACTGGCTTCCAGGTTTTTTACCGTTTCAGAGAAAATGGTATTCAATACAATTTTGTCGCGCTCTTTAACCTCAACATTGGCGTTGGCCGATGTGTAAGCCGGGTTTAGATCTAAGAGTGTTTTATTGGCTGATGATAAATCATAGGTTTTATGATTTAAAATATCACCTATGCTATCTGCGCGATGTTGCAGGCGATCTACATTATTGCGCAATCTGCTTGTTTTAGTCCTGATATAAAAGTCAGTAGCTTGCTTAATCATACGGGTACAAAAAAGCTGCGCCAGCCTTTCATCCTTCATGGTTGTGTTTACCTCGAAGAAGCCTAGCTTTTTATCCGTTTTTGCAATGCCAAACTCGCTGCTTAAAATCAGGGTAGTCATTTCATGTAAAAGACTATCCTGCAAACGACTATAGTGGGCAGTGTCAACCGGGAAGCGGGTTGTCTTTCCATCGGCACTATACTTTAACCATTTCTTATTGAGTTTGTAAACCAAAGCGTAATGGTCTGCAAGCGATTCTGTGCCCTTAATATCATATGGTGATAACAAAGTACCTTTGATCAGCTTTTGGCTCTTTAAAAGCTCTTGTACGTTGTCTCCGGCTAATACACCGCTGCTGCCTCCCAATCCATCTAAGCTAAAGCCAAATTGACCTGCCAAGGCGCTAAGACCGCCGCCGCCGCTTGATTTTGAATCATCAATAACAAATGTTAAGCGGGCGGTATAAGTAGGGGTAGATTGCCAGGCTGCTAAAGCCCCTAATAGGGAGCCACCAACCAAAACAAGCGCTAATCCTTTTTTAAACTGAAAAATATATTTAACATCGGCCGCACGATCATTGATTAACTTTTTAAAAGAAAATTCAGGTTCGTAGGGATATGGTGGCTGTGTAGAATTCATTACTAATTTTTCAGAATGGCAAATAAACTAATCAATGCTGTTAGGGCCGAAGCTATGCCTGCAATGTCCCCAACACCGAGACCCCAAAATTTGGGTGACGGATCTTTTTCTGGCACAATGATATGGCTGCCCGGCTTAACAGTAGGATAGTTGCGGAAAAATAAGAAATGGCGTATCGGTTGATTTAAGCCATTCGGATATTTGATATAAGCGCCTTTAAGCCTTGCATGTGCTGTTTTACCACCTGCTGCATTAATGTAATACATGAAATGATGCCCATCATAGTTAATAAGCTGCGGGTTATTAACCGCGCCCGAAACTTCTACAAAAGCAATAACACGAGGTACGTAAATACTATCGCCGGCCAAAAGCATCATGCTAGCACGGGTAAGCGAATCCTTACTGGTATTAGTAAGATCGAGATTTACGCGTACGCCTTTTCTGTAGATTTGCGCATTTTGTATTGATCCGTAAGGAGTAAGGCCACCCGAACGTTGTAAAAAGTCTTGCGCGGTTTCATCACGGCGTTGCACTGGGTAATCGCCGGGGAATAATACCTCACCGCGTACACTTATATTACCTAATGATCTGTAGTTAACCAGGCGTTGCACGTAAACATAATCTAATGGTTCCAGGGCAAAATCGCTGCCGCCGCCATTAGTCATATCAACAGTAAAGTTCTTGACAACCTGGTTGGCTACGCTATCTTGCGTATTTTTAATAATACGGGAAATTTCCACATGGTGTTCAGCGGCCTGGTCATCAAAACCACCTGCCATTGCAATAACATCGGCTAACTTCATGCCTTTGCTGTAAACAAATTTGGATGGGGTTCTTACATGCCCGGCAACTGTTACGCCTTGTTGAGAGATAAAAGTACTTTCTTCTTGTATGGTTATGCTATCCTCGCGCATTAAAGGGATATCGTTTTTACCGGCTAGTATGTCTGCTGGTTTAAAAGAAATAAATTGTCTTTCGAGGCTTGGCAAAACTCTTTTAATATAACCACGCTCCATATAAGCCTCTGGTTTTAATCCTTGTGCCAGCTTTAATAACGACGAAAGCGTTAAGCCAGCCGTTAGCTCGTAAGGCCCAGGCTGAAATACGGCACCCTGAAGTACCACCCGGTTAGTGTATCTGTTGGTAATAGCACCAATGGTTACCATATCGCCATTGCGTGGAGTAACACTGCTAAACAAATTGGCAGGTACATCTTTCACTTCGCGTTCCAGTTCGTTAATTTGTTCTACTTTGGCGATTCCTTTATAGGCTATATCAGTAAAACCGCCTGCGTAGGTGATCAGGTCATCAAGTTGCTCGCCTTCTTTAAGTTCGTAAATGGCAGGTCTCTTTACCTCGCCACGTATCGCAATGCGTTTTTTGTATACGGGGATGCGGATAACATCCTGGTCTTCAAGTCTTACATTGCCTTCGAGGATGGCATGTTGAAGAAAGTTATAAAAATCTACCGTTTTATAAACCTTATTATTTCTTATCAGTTCGATATAACGTAAAGATCCATTTGCACTGGGACCGCCAGAGTTATACAATGCATTGTATAAGGTTGATAATGATGATAGCGTATATGATCCAGGCGTTTTAACCTCGCCCACAATGGTAACTTTAATACTACGGGTATTACCCAAATTAACGCTGAGCTGTGTTTGGCCGTTACTTAAACCAGGGTAAATTTTGGTCATTTTACCACGGATCAGGTTGGTGGCTTGTTCAATGGTGAAACCGTTTACATAAACAATACCGGCATACGGTATTTGTAAGTTACCTTCGGGGGTTACCTTTGAGCGTACACTGCTTTCATTTAAGCCGGTTATCAATACAATAAGTTCGTCGCCGGGGCCAATCACATAGCCTTTGGGCGTTGCAAGGTTTGAATTGGGCTCAAACTTAATGGTGTTTTGGTTAAAAAAATCTAGCCCGTAAACACTTAATGGGGCAGCTGCAGCCGGTGGAGGGACCGCTGTTGGTTTAACCACCATATTATCGCTATCTCTCGAAAAATCTATCTTGTCTTTTTCGGTTTTGCTAAAGGCTTTTTTGTTTCCGGTTTTAGAATTTAAACCAAGTAACGTAAAGCGATCTTTTAAAGCATCCACCTGATCTGCCGGTACTCCTTTTTGAAGCATTAGTTTGTAAGCCGCGTCTTCTGATAAACCAGAGTCTTGTAACTTTTTCCAAAGTTGGGTTATCTGATCGTCAGAGAGTTGATTTACTTTGACATTTTGGATGTCATTGAGGGATACACCCTGAGCATTACTCTGCCTGTAGGTTGCTGTTAAAAGAATAAGCAGAATAAAGAGTACGTATTTAATGCGCATTGAAGATTATAATGGTAAACCGATTGTACAAATATAAATTATTAAATTGGTCTAAAAACCATAAGAAACACCCAGGCTAACTTGGTTTGGTACGGCCGATGTTTGTACTTGAGGGTCTATTACACCTCGTTGATGTTGGTAGGCCAATCTGGTGTAAAGTCTGTGGATCAGCTCGTATTTAGCTTCTAATGAAATTTGAGTTTGCGACTGTACCGGGCCTTGTTGTAAAAACTTAGGTTGCGGCGATGCAAAATATTGATCTAGCAGCGTGCCTTCCATGCCTTTTCTAACATATACAAGCTGGGCTGTTGTGATTAAACGGGGCATAGGGTTGTATGATAACCATGCTATTACTTTGTCTGCATTTTGGCCTATCCAATCGCCAAGTAAATAGGTTTGGCTGGTGTAAGTTTGAGCTGGTATAAAGTTGTTGTAAACAAACGGATTAATGCGGGTATACTCTAAACCAGCAGTTAAATAAGGTATAAAAATATCTGTTGTCGATGCCCCGATATTAAAACCAAGTTGATTACGGCTGGTTGCCGAATTAAACGCGGTTTCTAAACGGATCTCGTCAATAAACAGGGTGGCGTATAAATGTGTTTTAGGGATGTGGTTACGCGAGCTTGCCTGAAAAAAGAACTGGCCATTTGAGCCGGTTGTGATTTTATAGCGACTTGCGTACTGATCATAAGCTTTATAGAATAAAACAGGTATTAAATACGCCGGATCGAACTGATCGCTGCTGATCATTGATTCGCCCACGCTAAGCTCCAGGCCCTTGATTGGCAAAAAGTTTAAGCTGTGTGAAGCCATATACTTTTGCACATATATTTCGCGATTGTTGCCGTAAAGGGAATTGCCTTTATTGTATGTTCTGGCCGAGTCTATGATACCCGATTGCAGCGAGGCCAAACTATACTTAAAATGAAGCCATTTTAATGGCGAGTAATCGAGCCTGATGTATGGATAGGATGGGGCTTTATCTGATAAAATCAATCTGCCTTCCTGGCCATAACCATTTAAAAGCTGGTCTTTACCAATGCTGATAAAACCGTTATTCCAAGCATAAGTAATATTACCGCGTACGTCGCTATAGTTAACCGCAGTTGATTTGTTATTAAGGTTGGCAGTTCGCTGTATCCCGGTTTCGGGGCTAAAGCGTTTTAAACTATCCACGCCTTTACCACTCTCATTAATATCCTGAAAGTAGGCCTGGAAGCTAAAGTGTTTACCGGCCTGGCCCCAAAAGGCCATACCTGTTGCTTGTTTATACACGCCTTTATTTTGGCCGCCTGTATATTCATAAGTAAGCGCTGGATCTGCACGAAATATAAAATCATCTTTTTTTACATTTAAAAGGGCGCGGTTATCATATTGGTCTTTACCCCAGATGTAATGTGTGCCATCTTTATAGTTTGGGTTAAACTCGCTGTACTCATTGAGGTAAAATGCAACCTCTTTTTTTTCTTTCACAGAAAGCGTGGTTACAGAATCCTGAAGGTAATTCAGCAGGGTAGAGATTTCTTTCCGGCTTACAGGTTGTATAAGATCGTCGAAATTAATATTACCCTTTTGAGCCTGGCGTGCCAAAAATTGATATACCGGGTGATTGGGATTTTCGAAAACAACTTGAGCCTGGCTGTTTAAACTAAAAGTAAGTAAAACTAATAATATGATTAAAAGGTACTTGTGATTCATTGTTAAAAGGTAGAATTAAAAACTGTGCAAAGCCTGTAGAAGTTATATCATTTATAAGTACTTCTTAGCTTAATTATATATCGTGTATCGGTAGTATTATTTATTCTGGTTAGGGCAATTATAAACTTGAACGCAAATATGGCAGTTGCTATATTTTGTACTAAACGGCTTTTTAATCAAGATCATATGATCGCCCTAATAATTGTTATGCTAATAACCTGTACGCCTCTAAAGTTTGTTCCGCGGCCATTTTCCAGGTGTGTGATGTTAAAATCTTTTCGGCAAGGCGCTCGTTAAAAGTTGCTTCACCTGCCAGTTCAACAGCTACTCTAATACTTGCTACATCTTCGGGATCACAATAAAAAGCGTCATCGCCAAAATACTCCCGGGTGTCGCCTTTTTCTGTTATTACAATGTTGCAATGCATAATAGCAGCCTCTAACGAACTTAAGCCGGTAGTTTCAAACCAACTTGCCAGCACATGTGTTTTAGCTAATTGATAATATTTCACCAGGTCATCATGTGGTATCCTGTCTAAAAACGTTACGTTAGGTCCGGCAGCTTCGCGACACTGGTTGTAATATTCGTTTTGGTTGGCAGATGGTGCACCAATAAGCACAAGCTTATATTTTGTGTTATTTAGAGCCTTAATCAGGTTTAACTGATTTTTTCGGTTCTCGATACGCCCAACACAAATTACGAGGTTCTCGTCTTTTTTAATGGCGGGATCATAAGGGAACTTTTCGGGATTAATACCGTTTGTAACGATGACCGATTTTACGTTAGGGGTATAAACCTCTTTCAATCTATCTAATTCCGATTTCGAATTTGGTAGTATAAAATCTGCAGTTTCTAAAACTTTGATGATGCTTTTACGCTGCCCAATGGCAAAATAATTAAGGCTTGGGCGATGATCTTTACCAACCAGCCATCGGGCAATGGTTTTAAAATACTCCATACTATCAGACGATAGCATGGCAAAAATAGCACCTAAACCTTTTCTGTTATACTTATAATAATCGCCGTATGTACAATGTATGGTTGATACCACAAATGGTTTTTGAGCCAATTTACTGTGATGAACCATATCGCCCGGGCGCGGAATGCCGAAAAAATGAAGTACATCATACTTCTCGTAAGGTATTGTGTCTACAGATCTTAAAATATCAACTTCAACGCCTAAGTCTACCAACCTTCTTGCTGTTTGTTCAATTTGTACGGTGTCGCCTCCGGCAATCTTATATAAGTTTAATCTTGTAATAAAGGCTACTTTCATTTTTATATAGTAACAAATTCCTTTAACGATGATAAAGGAAATAGGCCAAAGTTAAATTTTTAATTTTAATACTTAATTGAAAAGGGTGATTATCATTATTAGATTAACTTAAAACAGCCCAATTTCTGCTTATTTAACATTATAACAATATGTGCAAAGATGTCTGTATTAAATCAAACTTTTTTAACTTAATAACGTTTTCTGTACTAGAATGGAACATTTATACTTATTTTGTGTTTTTAGATATTAAATTCAAATGATAAGTAAGTAGGCATTGTTTATAAACATAAAAAAGCTATTTTTGAATTTTGTTCTAAAGTATAACTAACATACTACCCGCCGTGAGAAGGATTTTTAACCTAACGGCATGAAAATACATAATGAAGAAAAAAATTTATATCGCCGGTGCCGGTGGGATGCTTGGTGAAGCCTTTTACCGAATTTTTAAAAGTGAATATGAGATTAGGTGTACTGATAAGGATGTAAACGAAGAATGGATTGATTTTCTGGATTTTCGCGATTTCGAAAAGTACAAGAGCGATGTATTAAATTTTAATCCAGATTATTTATTTCATTTAGGAGCACTTACGGATCTTGAGGAGTGTGAGCTTAATGTAGATGATACTTACCTAACCAATACCACATCTGTAGAGAACGCAGTATTACTGGCCAACCAGTTAAATATACCAATGCTATATATTAGTACAGCAGGTATTTTTGATGGCCAGAAAGATTATTATGATGACTGGGACGAACCTAACCCACTTGGTCATTATGCCCGATCAAAATACATGGGCGAACGTTATGTACGTGAAAACGCAAAAAAATATATCATTTGCCGCGCAGGTTGGATGATGGGAGGCGGCCCTAAAAAAGACAAGAAGTTTATTAATAAAATCATTAAACAATTGGTAAGTGGCAAAAGAGACTTACATATTGTAAATGATAAAGACGGTACCCCAACTTTTACAGTGGATTTTGCTAAAAACGTAAAATTGCTGATAGAGAAAGAATATTGGGGCCTATATAACCTGGTTTGCCGTGGCGAAACCAGCAGACGCGATGTGGCTGAGCATATTGTAAATATACTTGGATTAAAAGATGACATAAAGATTCATGAAGTAACATCTGATTATTTTAAGGATACTTATTTTGCACCACGCCCGCCTTCGGAGCGTTTGATTAATAAGAAACTTGAATTAAGGAAAATGAATATCATGCGCGACTGGAAAGTAGCACTTGAAGAATATATTACTGACTACTACAAAGATTATTTGGCCGAAAATATTTACACTGTTAAGGAAGACGGAATTACGCTTAAGTCTGTTGTTTAAGTATGCGTATTGCGGCTTTCGGTTTTCGTACTATTCCTCCTACTAAAGGGGCAGCGGGCGCAGATAAATTTGCGCTCGAATTGTTTCCACGCCTGGTTAAACTAGGGCATAGCGTAGTTGCATATAATAGGCGTTACCCCGACGTGTTTATTGATATTGACAATTACAAAGGTGTCAAAATTAAAAGTGTTAAAACTGTCCGTAAGTCGGGTTTTGATACTTTGCTGCACTCCTTTAAATGTACCTGCGATATTATTTTTAGAAATACCGCAGATATTGTCCACATCCAGAATGGGGGTAACAGTATCTGGGCTTTACCATTGCGTTTATTCGGCAAAAAGGTTTTTATAAGCCAGGATGGCGTAGATTGGAAGCGCGACAAATGGCCCTGGTATGGTAAGCTTTACCTCAAAATATCAGCATATATAACTGCCCATATTCCCAACCAAATTATATTTGATAATGTGATAGCGAAAAAGCTATTTGAAGATCGCTTTAAAAAAGAATATCGTTTTATACCCTTCGGCAGCGAGGTTGAGCCCGGCAACGGAAATACCGATGTGCTAGACAAGCTTAACCTTAAAAAAGGCGACTACTATTTATTTGTAGGCCGGTTTATACCCGATAAGGGGCTGCACTATCTGATCCCAGGATTTAAAAATTCTAACTCTAATAAAAAGCTTGTGTTAATAGGTGGATCTCCTAATCCATTGCCATACGAGCAGCAGATATTTGATATGGGCGATGATAGCATCATTTTCCCGGGCTATATTTATGGTGATGATGTAAACACGCTGATGCAAAATGCGTACTGCTATATCCAACCATCAGATGTAGAAGGATTATCTCCTGTAGTGCTTACTGTAATGGGGCTTAATGTACCATTGATTGTAAGCGACATCGAAGAAAATATCTATGTGGTTGAAGACACCGCGCGTAAGTTTAAGAAAGGTAACATCGAATCATTAACCGAAGAGATAAACTATTGCGAAATTCATTACCCTGAAATGTTGGCGCTGGCTGAAAAAGCTCAGGAACGTGCGCTAAGTGTATTTAACTGGGATAAGGTAGCCGAGGAGCATGTTCGCATCTTCTCTGAATAACTACTACAGCGCTTTCTTAAACAACTCCACTAATTGTTCTGCCGCAATTTTCCACGAAAATTGCTTTAAGCGCTCATGACCTTTGGCAATCATTTGCTTTTGAAGTTGGGCGTCATCCAAAACCGATTTGATCTTTTGAGCCATATCATTAGTGTCAAACGGATCGAATGTAATTACGGCATCGCCGCCAACCTCGGGTAGGCAGGTGTTGTTGGCCACCACTACAGGTAGATCATATTTAAAAGCCTCGAGTATCGGGATACCAAAACCCTCATTTACAGACGGAAAAGCGTAAAGTAAAGCATGTTGATAAACTTCGGCTAACTCTATATCCGATAGATAACCGGTAAGTATTACATCATGTTGAAGTCTTGTCTCTTCAATAGCCTGCTGGATCAAGTCGAAATCATTGCCCAAAGTTTTGGATGGGGGAGAGCCTGCCAGTACCAGCTTAAGATCTGCATAACCGCTATCTTTAATTTTCTTGAAAGCATGGATCAGTGCCGGTATGTTTTTGCGCTTATACATAGAGCCTACGTGCAGTAGATAACTCTTATCCGCCAGTTTAAAACGTTCTAGTATTTTGGTTGATTGACCGGCGTCAATTTTCTCCAGTGATTTTGGGCCTTCTGGTATAACCATCAGGTGCTCCATCGGGATCTGAGTATAATGGTTGATCTGCTTTTGAGAATAAACCGTCGGCACTACTACAAATGCAGACCGCTTACCTGCGGGTATAGCGGTTTGATGGTACAACCACAACCAAAGTTTGCCGTAATGTTCCGGATTCTCGAAAAAGAAAGCATCGTGAAATACGGGTATAGTCTGGAAACCTAAATGAACAATCGGTGCAAAATTATCGGTACAGAATACAACATCGCAGCCCCTAAGCATGGCTTTAAAGGGAAAAACAACCTGTTTCCAAAGTTGATATCTAAAATGCTCTATCCACTTTAGGAGTTTTTGCTTACCTGTATAAACTGGGATTGAGGTATCTAGAAAGTGAAATTCGAGCTCGTTATTTTGCATGCTCCTAAACTCGGCGCAAAGCTCTTCGAGATAGGTTTTGGTACCTGTCTGCGCAACCCGAAGATCGCGAATATCAACGCCTATAACTAACGGTTTAGCCATCTGCCCGGTTACGTATTACTTTGGCAGGCACACCAGCCACAATAGAATTATCGGGCACAGATTTGGTAACCACGCTCCCTGCAGCTATAACACAGCCACTGCCGATGTTCACGCCATCTAAAATAGTAACGCCGCCGCCAATCCAGCAGTTGTTGCCTACTGTTACGCCTACGCGGGTTAGGGGTTGCTCTTTTATAATTTGATGCAAATCAGCAAAAACGTGGTTCTCTGAAAAAATCTGCAAGTTAGGCCCGGTTATTACATCATCACCAATAGTAATACCACCTTGCCCGGCCAAATACGCCCCGGTATTGATGCCCGTACGATTGCCAATTTTAATACCTTTGCCTTTGTTAGATATAATGCCGGTACCAAACAGGGTAGAGTTTCTGCCGATAGACACGTGATCGCCAAAATGTACACCATCAAACGAAAGGGCGTTAAGGCTTACATTATCTTCCAGAATAAGGTTTTTGCCTGCTGTGATTTGGTAAGCGTGGCGAACTTTTACGCGGCTGCCAATAAACAGTAGTCCGGATGTTTTTTTGAAGAATAGTTTTAACCACAAACCGCGGATAATCTGCATGGTGCGGATCTTGGTGATCACAGACAGATCCCGTACAGAATAAGTGCTATCCCATTTGTAATCGGGATTGCCTTTTAGTTTTCTTATGATGTTCTCAATAATCATGCGGCCAAGTTAGTTTCTGGTGCAGGTTGCTGCTGCTGCATAACGGTTGCAATAAATAAACCCGATAAAAACCAGTTCATATATGAAATATAAGAAGATGATTCAACTTCGGAGGTAAACATGGGGATTAAAAAGCCAATCTTCATTAATACTACAGCCATGCATATTTGCCGTTCCTTACCTTTTAATAACTTCAGCCATTTTAGGCCTTGTTTAATAAAGGTAATATAAATGGCCAGATACAGCACCAAGGCTATAATACCGGCCTGTACGCCGATAATAATAAATTGATTTTCGCCACCAACGGTTTCGCCTAACGAACCTGCCACACGGCCCGATGCACCCAGGCCTAAGCCCAGCGGATGTTGTATCATAGCAGCCACGCCCTCTACCCAGGCCACCAGGTGGCCAACGCTCGACGGGTTACTAAAGTTAACCGTATTCATGATCACCTCCATAATGCCATCAACTTTATTACCCCAGGTGCTAATAATATAAATACCGTAAGCAACCACGGCTAAAAGGCCATAGTGTATAGTTTTGGTGATGTATGTTTTGTTAGTGATTAATGCGTAAACATAAATGATGAAGAAATAGCTTATAAAAGGTGCCCTCGAAAAAGCAAACGTAATGGATAGGAAAGATGCACCTAAGGCCAACAGTCCCAATGTATTGGGTTTGAATTTATTGTTATCGCGGGTATAAAGCGCAATGATTACCGATAAGGCCAGGAGCGTTGCCGCTGCATGCTCGAGCGGGTTGTCAAAGAAACTCCCGAAACGTTTGTATCCGCCTTCAGACTCAAATGTCCAGCTTAAGCCGAAATTTCCACTGGGTTCAAAATTGAAGAAATAGTAAACGTAATCGGCATAGCCACTTACCGACTGCAGGTTGGTGTTAAAGAAAACTTCTAAAAAGGTTACAGCACCAGCTGCTATAGTTACCAGGGTAATATAACTGAAGTATTTGCTAACGTATATACGCCGTACATCCAGCAAGCGGGCTGCAAAGTATACCACGATATAAAACGACATGCTTTTTAGGGCAAGCAACCGCTCGAAAAATCCCTGCTCGCCAATGGGGAGTATAGCGTAAATAGACGCGTATGCCAGGTAGCTGAATATGAGGTAATCAATAAGGTGAAACTTGGGCCGGGTTTTTAAGGTATAAATATTAATACCAAGCAGCGATAAAACCAACACCTCTTTAAAAAACTGGAAAACATGCAGAATATCTTTTAGGCCGTACATAAAAGATACCGACATGGCTGTTGTATAGATGGACATGCCAAATATGAGGAACAGCATAAAGCCTTGTCTATTTCCCTTAATAATTTCTTTTACAGCGATGATAAAAGAAGAAAGAAATATGAGTGGAAAAATAAACATCGTTAAATATAGTTCGCTTTAGTTATTAGGCCAAATTAAGGTTTGCGAAGTAAACAGCCCTTCTTTAATTCCCTTTAGCAAAAGTGATACTTTTTTGTTACGGCCACGCAGTTTAAGGTAAGCTAATAAAGCAATGTAGTAACCTGCATTATAAACAAAGTTGATAGGGTAGAACATAGGTTTACCATATCGCCTTAAAAACCAGATATGGTTTCGGCTGATGTAATAATGGATAAAAGGATTTAGAAAGCCCTCCTCGTTTTTAACTTTCGATTTGCCCGACATGCCCGCCTCATGATACATTTTACTGCCAGGCAGGTAATGTACCTCATATCCGTGGCTGCGTAAACGGTATGATAGTTCTACATCCTCGTAGTATAGAAAAAACTTTTTATTAAACAGTCCGGCTTCTTTTAGTGCGCTATTTCTAACCAAAATGCAACAGCCAGTTGCCCAATCTACGGGTTGAAAATCTGTGAGCTCCTTTATTCTATCTTGTGTTTTGGAGTAAGTAATACCCAGCAGCGAATTAAAGCCGCATGGACCGTTCCACAGTTTTTCGCGGTTATGCATCCAAAAAATAGCCGGTTGCACAGCAGCGGCTTGTGGATGATTATTGAGATGCCCGGTTAACGAAGTAATAATATCTTCATCAACTTCGGTATCTGTATTAATAACCAAAGAATATTCGTGGCCTTTATCAATACTATAACTCAAGCCCTGGTTGTTGCCCTCGGCAAAGCCCAGGTTTTCTTTATTGTCGATATAAATAAGATCTGGAAACTGCGCAGAAAGAGTTTGCAGAGAACCGTCGGTAGAGCCATTATCAGCTACAATAATATCAAACAGGGCCGTATCACAATATCGAAGTAATGAGTTGATGCAATTTGCCGTAAGTACGGGGGTATTCCAATTTACTAATATTACGGCAACTGCTTTGGGCATTTTGTATTAAAACGTAGGTAGTTTTAGCTTGCTAAATTACGGCTTTAATTTAATTTGTCGATTTGTTAATGAGGTAATTTGTTAATGTTCTTCTAACTTGTTAATGAATGCCTAGAGGCATCAACAAATCGACAAATTACCTGATGGGCAAATTAAGAGTAATTGTTGTGCCGATGCCGGGTTCAGATTTAATATTAAAAACTCCGTTGTACAAGCCGAGGCGATTTTTAATACTGCTGAAACCAGAGCCCGTTGGCTTAGTCTCCTGCTGTTTAACGTCGAAGCCTTTGCCGTTGTCATGTATGATAATTTCGATGGTATCTGTTTGGTGGATAGATAGATCGATAATGCTTGCCCCCGAATGTTTCATGCAGTTATTGATCAGTTCCTGGATGATACGGAAGATGCAGGTTTCCAGGAAAAGATCAAGCCGCTTGGCAAATCCTGTAATTTGAGTCCTGATTTGTAGTTGAGGGGTAGAAAACCGGTGCGCAAGTTCGGCAACGGCGATTGGCAGCCCGAAGTCTGTTAAAATGGATGGTGCTAATTCAAAAGCAATATTGCGGGTTTCTTTCACCGCGTTACCCAATAACTCGTAAATATGGCGAACATTGGCCGATGGTTGTTTGGCCGAATACAATTGATCGAGCTGCATTTTAATGCCGTATAATAACTGGCCAACGCTATCATGCAGTGCCTCGCTAATCCGTTTGCGCTCATTTTCTTCGGCAAAGAGTGTAGCGGTTGTAACTATCTTTTGCTGATCTTTTTTCAGGAGTGCGGCTTCTTCTTCAATTCTCTTTTTTTCGGTGATATCCATTAAAATTCCTACAAACCGTTTATTACTGTCATTTTCGGCAATTACATGGCCGCGTAAACTGGCATAACAAACCTTGGCATCGGCATTAATAAATCGGCAAACCAAATCAATTTCCTTGTCCTGCGCTATAGCGATGTGAAATTTTTGGTCTACAATAACCTGGTCATCCGGGTGGATTAACTTGATGAAGGTTTTGTACCGCCCGTCAAATTGCTTGTTTTTAACTGCACACAAATGGTAGTTAAACTCGTGCAGGTAAAAGGCCATGGTATTAAGGTCGAGCTCCCATGTGCCAGCAGCCGCAGCTTCGAGGGCAAGTTCGAGCCTGTCTTTAGTTTCGGCTAAATTTTGCTGTACTTGTATCCTGTCAGAGGTATCTACAATAGCAATATAACAGTTTAGCTTGGCATCGGCGGCTGTATAAATGGTGATCCCTTCTAACAGGGCATAAAATACCCTGCCACCCCTGGTAATCATTTTAAGCTGACAGGTTTGCCTGGCTCGTGTACTTAACATCAGCTTAAAGAACTGTTGGTACACGCCAGTATGCTCTGCCGGGATAAAGTTTTTTAAGCGTGTAAATGCAATTTCTGTTTTTCCACCCTCTAATAAATTGGTGCCGTGATTGTTTACATCTATAATGTACCCGGCTTTATCCAGTATAAAATAGCCAATAGGTGCAAGGTCGTAAATGTTGGTTAGCTGTGTTTGCTGTTGTTGTAATGAGGTTATATTGGCGCATAATTGCTTGTTCTGCCGCTCCAGGTTGTGTGATTTTAGTTTCAACTCATCCAACAGCATCTGCATATCGGCGCTTTGGTTAGCACTGGCTTTGCTGATACTGCTTTTAAGTATTTTGTCGGCATCTGTGCGCAGCGTTTTAAGTGTCGCTTTATCTTGCTGTAAATACTTTTTCTGTTTCAAAACTTCACCCCTTTTACTTTATTTAAAAGCCGTAATCTCATTGATATCAAGCAGGCTTTTAATATTACTATTCAATTGTTCCAATTCATTTGATATGTAGGCGTATTGTATATTTAGGGGTAATAGTTGTTTGTTGAGGGAGATATCCTCTTCGCCCGCCTGCTTTATTTCGGCAATTACTTCTTCCATGTGTTTAATGGCGACAGTTAATTGCTGTTGCATGTCTATAAACTTTTGCTGCAATTGCTTAACCTGATTGCTTTGCGCCGGAAGTATCGGCGGTATTTTATTAGCTTTTGCTAATTGTACTCCTAATTTGGGCGTAATAACAGATGCTGGGTTGTTGACACCCGTTTTTTCCTTGCGTTCAAATATTTTCCATTTATCGTCTATAGAGGTAAAAAGGTCTGCAAGGCCGCTAATGGTTTCGGCCATTCCGATAAATAAGATACCTTGATCGTTAAGTGCGTAATGAAGTATGGGGGCTATTTTCTTTTGTAGCTCTGCCGTAAAATAGATCATTACGTTACGCGCGCAAAGCAGATCAAGCCGGGTAAAAGGGGTGTCTTTAATTAAGTTGTGCTGGGCAAACACAATCATATTGCGTAATTCTTGTTTTACCTGGTAAGCGTCATCTGTTTTGGTGAAAAATTTTTTAATGCGGGCCTTGCTGATATCTGCAACCGAATTCTCGTAATAAACACCTTTGCGGCCTTGTTCAACAGCCTTGGCACTTAAATCGGTAGCAAATATTTGTACTTTGAGATACTTCTTTTTTTGAGATTTTTCTAAACACTCATCTACCAGCATGGCAATAGAGTAAGCCTCTTGCCCGGTAGAGCAACCTGTAACCCAAATACGGATAGGCTCATTATTTTTTTTATGCTGTATAAGATCTGCGAGTTTGCTTTCGAGCGCGTCAAAAGCCTTCGCATCTCTAAAAAACTTGGTAACACCTATTAAAAGCTCGTCAAATAACAGATCTATTTCTGCCGGGTTGTTGCGAATGTAAGCGGCATATTCTGCATAGTTGTTATGCTCATGCAAAGCCAGTCTGCGGTTAATACGGCTGGTTATGGTGCTTTTCTTATAAGCGCTAAAATCATGGCCTTTGTGTAACTCCAGTAATGTTAAAACCTGTTGTATGCCATAAGTGTTACGCTGCTCATCTTTCAGGTGTTCTAGTACATCGCCAGATAGCTCTGAGAATTTGATGTACCGTATAGTTTTGGTTGTCGTATTGCCTGGTAGCATCATATTACGGCTATCCAGAACATCTGATAAGTCCGAAGACTTAATAGATGGGTGGTCCGTCTTCTGGAAATTCTCATTGATGCGCTCCGTTTGTTTTTCCGTCTTTTCTGACATGGTTCAATCAATATAATAGGGTCAGCACGGCAAACTGATAATGGAATTGAGTGTCGTGATCTGGTATTAAATAATATGAGCAAATACCATTGTGTTTGCTATGAATTATAGGAAGGGCTAAAATCTAATCTAAGAAATGGCTATACAATTGATAAAACGGGAGCGCTTTATAAAAGTAATACTTTGCCATGATAGCAACAAATATTAAAACCATTAAATTATGATAATAAGATATTTAGCCTTGGTATGGCAATATATTACAATTTGGCCATAAGCAGTTAATGTTTAAATATAAAGCCGTTTTTTGTGCAAAAATTGGGTATTTGTGTAACCGTTTTGGTTCAATGTTGTGAAATTTAATCAATGTTTAATTAGTTTAATTGTGGGATATTAACCTAATTACGAATAATATTTGAGAGAGGTTTGCAGAAATCATAAGTATTAATAAATGTATAATAAACAATAAAAGCACCTTAAGGTGCTTTTATTGTTTATTATCTCCAGTGGCCGGCTACCCAAATGGAACCATGCCTGGTGTCTCGCCAGTGTCCGGGTACATAAACTACACCAACGCGTGGAGGGGCAGCCCAATAACCGCCGTGCCATACGTATCGGCCATCGCGTTCAACCCAGTCTTCATCAACCCAAACATGTCTTGGTGATGGTGCAGGGCCGCGGGTTATTACTACTGTTTCATGCGGCCTAACTGGGCGTACGCGTACAATTACCTGTGCATAAGTGGTTGATGCTGCTAAAGACATCATACCCACAATAATTAATGCTTTTGCTGTATTTTTCATAGTTATTATGTTGTTGCGGATATGACATTCTACGCTCGCCGAAGGTTTAATGCAATTTTTAAAATGCATTGAAAATTTGATTTACTTGGCTATGTCATAAATTAGTGTTGATATTTATAGCTTTTCTATAAACAAGCAATTTTAGGTGAGTAAGATAATTAGCGACCAGGGTGATGATGCCGGAAACCATAGTGTAATATTTGAGGGTGTAAACATCAACACGCTTACGGAAGTTACTATTGCACAACACACCCGGGCTGGTATTTATGCTGATGACAAGGCTTACTTGCACATTACACCTAAAAAGCTGGAGCTTAATTATGGCGTATTTACTAACCAATACGCTACCATTGGGTTTCCGCCGGTTACTATTACGCAGCAAGATAATCATATCGCCCTTTCATGTAGTTGCTACCCCGAAAGGGGCCGCCTGTGCGAACACCAGGCATTGGCGCTTCAGGCCATACTGAAGCGTAACGAGATTCGTTTGTTTTTCGATGATAAACTCAGACACCAAAAACTGAAGGAATTTGCTGCCGATTACGGGCTACAGTATGAGCATGACCTCGATAGCTTTTTCAAGATCGAATACAACAACAGAAGCGTCGAGATTAGCCCCCGGCAGGTATCTATGATACCTATTACCCGCGAGAGTTTGCAGGCCCTTAACCAGATTATAATACCAGTTGCTGAACCTGTTAAACCAGAAACCGACGAGGATGGTAAAAAAACCTTTGTGGTATTAAAAGAGCATAAATATTACAAATACCTGTTTATAGAACTTTACCAGGCCCAGATAAGCAAGGATGGCAAGGTTAAAAATCCGCTCATGCAGATTGCACCGCTGGATTTTATCTGGGAAACTGAGGATGCCCAGCAATTAAAGTTTTACTCGGGCATCAATAAATTTCAAAACCATCTTAACGCAAAAAAGTCTGAAGCCGATATTATTGCCCTGCGGGCAATTGTTAAGAATCCATTGGGGTATGATTTCTATGAGCACCGGCCAGAAATGTCGGACAAGATTACTTCAGGTTCCACATATCCTGTAAAAATACATCTGCTGCCGCATAGCCTTACGCTAACAGTACTTCAAAAAGACCAGTTTTTTGAACTATCTGGAAGCGTAAATATTGATGGTAAGGTTTACAAGCCAAACGATTTTTTAATTAAGTTCACGTATTTCATTTCTACATTCGATGCGCTTTATCTTGTTGATAATTTGCAGGTATTGAACGTGATTGAACTCTTGAAAAAGAAACCAGATAGTCTGCTGATACATGCCAGCAAGTTTCAAGAGTTTAAGTCTCAGTGGCTAAGCAAACTGGAAGATAAGATCACGGTAGACTATAAATACATTAAACCGGCAACACCAGCGCAATTAAAACAACAACGATTTTACGAAGAGACGGAGAAGATTATCTATTTATCTGATTTTGGAAGCCATGTAATGATTATCCCGGTAATGCGCTACGGCGAAATGGAAATCTCTACCCGTACCCGCAGGCTCATTTATGCCATAGATGAGAAAGGGAAAGAATTTGTAGTACCCCGCAAAGAGGCCGAAGAAATTGATTTTACCGCTTTGCTTACCAAACAACATCCATATTTTGCTGAACAACTGGATAATGATCTGCACTATTTCTATCTCCACAAAAAATACTTTTTGGATGAAGAGTGGTTTCTGAATGTGTTTGAAGAATGGCATAACCACCAGATCACGGTATTGGGTTTTAACGAGCTTGACGGCAATAAACTTAATCCCCATAAAGTAAAAATCACGATCAAGGTATTAAGTGGTATCAACTGGTTTAATGCTTTGGTAGATGTTCGGTTTGGGAAAAGGAGGGCTTCGCTTAAACATGTACATAAAGCTGTTAAAAATAAAAGCCGTTATGTGCAACTGGACGACGGTACTACCGGTATCATCCCGCAAGAATGGCTGGAGAAATTTGCAGATTATTTTAACTCGGGCGATATTACCAGCGATGATACGATACAAATAGCCAAGGTGAATTTTGCCACCATCGAACAATATTACGACGAGCAAATGCTTGATGATGGCGTAAAACACGAGCTTAATATATATCGTAAACAACTAACCGGATTTGATTCGATAAAAGAAATACAAGTGCCTGTAGAGTTAAATGCTACACTTCGACACTATCAGCAGGCGGGCTTAAACTGGCTTAACTTTTTAGATGACTTTAACTTTGGCGGCGTTTTGGCCGATGATATGGGCTTAGGTAAATCGATCCAGATCATTACTTTTATTTTGTCGCAACGGGATAAGGTTGGGCATAATACCAACCTTATTGTGGTGCCAACATCGCTCATATTTAACTGGCAGCAAGAAGTGGCAAAATTTGCGCCGAGCATTCGCATCCATACTATTTACGGTGCCGATCGGATTAAAAGTACCGAAGATTTTGAGCGCTACGAGATTATCCTGACCTCATACGGCACCCTGCTTTCTGATATTAATTTTATTAAAGATTATGAGTTTAACTACGTGTTTCTAGATGAGTCTCAGAATATCAAGAACCCAGAATCGCAGCGTTATAAATCTGTTAGATTGCTGAAATCTCGTAACAAGATTGCCATTACAGGTACCCCGATAGAAAACAATACTTTTGATTTGTATGGGCAGCTTTCTTTCGCTTGTCCGGGTTTATTGGGTAGCAAGCAATATTTTAGAGATATTTATTCTACACCGATAGATCAGTTTAAGAGTAGTAAACGGGCTGTAGAATTGCAGAACAAGATTCGCCCCTTTATTTTACGCCGCACCAAAGAACAGGTAGCCACCGAGCTGCCCGAGAAAACAGAAATGGTTTTGCACTGCGAAATGAAAGCCGAACAGCGGCATATTTATGATGCTTACGAAAAAGAGTTTCGCGATTTTATCTCTGCCACCAATAATGATCAGATAAAAAAGAGCTCAATGAACGTGCTGAAAGGCTTAACCAAACTAAGACAGATCTGCGACTCGCCATTGTTGCTCAGTGGAGATAAATTGCCGGGCAGCCAATCAGCCAAAATTGATACTTTGATTGAACAAATAGAAAGCAAGCAACCTCAGCATAAAATATTGGTATTCTCGCAGTTTGTAGGGATGTTGGATCTGATTAAGAAAGAGCTGCAGGGCAGGGGGATAGGCTTTACTTACCTAACCGGCCAAACCCGCAACCGCGAAGCCGTGGTTAATGAATTTCAAAATAATCCTGATATCCGCGTATTTCTGATCAGCCTAAAAGCCGGAGGCACAGGACTTAACCTTACCGAAGCCGACTATGTTTACCTCGTTGACCCTTGGTGGAATCCTGCTGTAGAAAACCAGGCAATAGATCGTTGCCACCGCATAGGCCAAACCAAACATATCATGGCCGTGCGACTTATCTGCCCCGGCACGGTAGAAGAAAAGATCATGATCATGCAGCAATCTAAAAAAGATCTGGCTAATGACTTAATCCGTACCGATGGTTCGTTTGTTAAATCGCTTACTAAAGATGATTTGCTCGGTTTAATCAGTTAAACTATAAGCCAGAATAATAATCATAGCCCCGCTCGGCCCAGTAATCACGTGGCCTGTTGTTGCTAAAGCTGATATAGCCAATACGTTTCAGGTTTTTGATGCCATATTTAACCGGGATAATTAAACGTAAGGGCGCGCCATGTTCTAAAGCTATCGGCTGGTCGTTCATCTCGTAGGCCAAAATAGTTTGTGGGTGCAATGCACTTTCGCGATCTAAGCCGATGTAATACTCGCCATTTGGGGTTTCCATGCCTACATAGTCTTTTTTGGCATGCTCATGCAGGTTAAAATGGTTGATGAAATCTACAAACCGCACCCCAGCCCAGTGCTGGATCTGGTCCCAGCCTTCAACACATTTAAAATCATAAATAATCTCTGTTTTGGGGAGGGCTTTGATTTCGTCGATGCTAACCCTGAGCACTTCGTTTCTACTGGTGATTATATTCAATTGCCACATGTCGGGCTTAAAACCTTCGTCATCAATACCCACGTCGCTATTTACCCTAACCTGCCTGGCAGCCATTGATTTGGGGTAAGTTTTAACCTCGTGGTTATTGCTGAAGAAATTGCGGAAAAATAACTCCGTTTTATTCAACGCTTTGCGTAAAGGTTTATGTGCCCCGCCTGTAATCGCGGTCTTTTCTAAGGGTGAATTGTAAAGCCATTTCCAACCACCAACTGCCGTGCTGCCCGCCACAAAAAAGGTAGCAAATGAAATGAAGTTTCGCCGGTTGATCTTCTGATCTACGGTGAGTTCTTTTTTTAGCTTCTTATTTTTTAGGTTCATGGCGGGGTTGGAGTTGAACAATTTTTGTTGGAGGGAGCGCCTTACCGGCTACTATGATGGTTGGTTTTTCTTCTACAACCTCGAAGCCGGATATTACTGAACGGAAGTTATTCCATCCGGCTAAAATCACCTGTACAATATGTACAATGAAGAAAAGCACGTAGCCAATAGTTAAGGCAAAATGCAGAATGCGGGCAAAATGATAGCCACCGCAAAGCCAGCACAACCAGTAAAACTGTACAGGTTTGTAAATGGCGAGTCCGGTTATTACCGAGCCAAAGCCCATTACAATAATAGCGGTGTAAGCAATGCGCTGGGCAGCATTGTACTTATTTTGTGGCGGCGCCATTTTGCGGATATGCAGATCGTGCAAAACTACCAGCCAGGCTTCTTTAAACGATTTGCGTTGCGGCACTAACTCGCGCCACTCGCCCGATATAATGGTGTAAAGGATATAGAAAAAACCATTCAGCGTAAAAAACCACATGAACAGAAAGTGAAAAGCCATCCCCTCCGATAAGCGGTGGGGGATGCGCAAGGCTTTATAGAACCAATCTGGAAAAAAGCGGACAAATTTATGCCCAAACAGTGTGATATGATAAACATCATTGGCCCAGTAAATAAGCATACCGCTCCAGATCATAATACCCAGGATGGGGAAGTTAACCCAGTGCGTCCATCGCATTACCAGCGGATGCTTTTCTTTAATTACTTTAATGGTTTTCATGAATGGTTTGCTTAGGGTAGCAGGTTAACTGTATTTAAATTTGCGCGTGTTGCTGCAATAATTTCGCCGTTAGTTTGGTTCTGCACAAAACCAATTATTTCCAGATCTTTAATATTTAAACCCTGCTGAATAGCAACATTACTGCTACAATCATGTTTGCCATTTAAATCAATAGTTTGTAACTGGCGAACGATTTGAACATGCGACAACGTGCGGCCGCTATTTTCGCCGCTTTTAACTTTGCTTTGGGCTGCTTTTTCAACAATAGCCAAAATCAAAGATGTATTGCCTCCGGTAGCTTCGGTATGGTATTGCAGGGTTACTTTATTATTGTTGATTTTAACATCAGAAAAGCTCAATGTATGGTTTGCTGATTTTTGCAGATTGCTTTTAATGGCATTACGTAAAATGCCTTCTTCAGACCCGATAAACTCTTTTTGGCCGTTAACTACAATCTGCGGTGTGTAAACAGAGCCCGAGTGCAGCCACTCGGCATACTGGCTTTGGCGGTTCGAATATTCGGCACTGCTAAATACATCTTTCCAGCCCAGGCGGTTCCAATAATCAACGTGGTAAGCGAGGATATAAATAGGCTGACCGCTGCTTTCTTTTTCAATGCGCGATACCAGTTCATCGGCCGGCGGGCAGCTCGAGCAGCCTTCTGATGTAAATAATTCTACAACGGCAAAGCCTTTGGTTGCTATAGTTTTATGAGATTCGATACCGCGGCTGGTAATAGCCTTGGTGATCATGGCTGCCGATACAAAAAAGGCGGCCAGTATTAATATTTTTAGTGCTTTCATGATGTATTTAATTTCGTTTTGCTCCTTTGTCGTTCACTAAATCAAATCCTTACAAGAAATTTAAAAAAAAATGTAAGGAAACCATAACTGTTACGACTAAGCATATATAATGAATAGAAATATCCCTATAAGCGTATCAACCGAGAAAGTATTACTTTCATTTAACTGTATGTTATTTTATGCCGGCAAATAACCCAATAGCATCAAATTTATCGGGTACGGACAATGCACTCGATCCTCATCAATGGGTTGCTATGCATGCCGATTACTTATACACTTACGCAATAACCCGCATTAACGATGAGGAGCAGGCACGCGACCTGGTGCAGGAGACTTTTTTAGCTGCGCTACAAAAGATAAAGAATTTTGAAGGCCGAAGTTCTGAACGTACCTGGTTGACGGCCATTTTAAAAAATAAGGTGATTGATGTTTATCGTAAAAAATCATCGGCTTTTGCCAAACGCACAGATATAACAGATGCCGAGCACGATCAGGAAGATTTTTTTGACCTGGCGGATGGTCACTGGAATCCGGCACATTGGCCCAGGCCATTTGGGTTAGAGGAGCAAGATCCGTTGATCAATAAAGAGTTTAACAGCATACTGCAGAAATGCATGCAAAAACTACCTGCATTGTGGCTATCTGTTTTTACGATGAAACATATGGATGATGAAGCGACGAATATCATTTGCAGCGAGCTGAAATTAAGCGACGCTAACTTTTGGGTAATTATTCATCGTACTAAACTAAATCTGAGGTCTTGCCTTCAGAAAAACTGGATTTAAAGGAATTAAAGAAATGGGTGAGCTAAAAAAGATAGCCTATAATTGTAGAAAGGCAACCTTGTTGATTGAAAAAAAGCAGATCGACAAATTAACCCTGCGCGAAAAACTGGAACTTAAGATCCACCTGGCAGGTTGCTCGGTGTGCCGCACGTTTGAACAGCAGAGTATTATGATCAATAAGATGGTGCACCAACTCTTGCACTCGGCCCAACACCGCGAAATTACACTGGATAAGGGCTTTAAAGAAAACCTGCAACACCGGATTGAAGAAGAGTTAAATAAAAATTAAAATTTTTGTAAGGTATGGTTATCGCCTGCGACTAAGCGGGAAACATAAACATTAAAATAACCACACAAATGAAAACTATCAATTTTAAATCTGGCATTGTTGCTGCTGCAATCATAGCTTGTTTCGCTGTTACTGCCCAGGCAAAAACCACTGATCTTACTTTAAAAGCCGATACCTCTAAAATGGCTAAAAAATCAGATAAGATGTCTAAAGATAAAATGTCTTCGGATAAAATGTCAAAAAGCAAAATGTCTTCGGATAAAATGTCGGATGATAAGATGTCTAAAGATAAAATGTCAAAAAGCAAAATGTCTTCTGATAAAATGTCGAAAAGCAAAATGAAAAAAGACACTTCAACAAGCAAAATGTAAACTCTGCTTTAATGAAATAGAGGAGGGGCATATGCCCCTTTTCTTTTTTCTGATAGCATCATAAAATATACAACAATATGAAAAAGATAATACTCTTAGCTTTGGGCCTTGTATTGCAACTGAGTGTAATGGCACAAAGCGGCCTCAAAACCGGCGAAAAAGCCCCTGAGTTTACAGCAATAGATAATGCCGGTAAAAAAGTAGATTTAAAATCGCTGCTTAAAACCCATAAATCGGTAGTGTTATTCTTTTACCGCGGCCAATGGTGCCCATACTGTAACAAGCACATCCAGCAATTGCAGGATAGTTTACAACTGCTAACCGGTAAAGGTGCTTACGTGGTAGGTGTAACGCCTGAGACGAGTGATAACATCAATAAAACCATCGAGAAAACCCATGCCTCATTTTCGATGGTGCAGGATAAAGATTATACCATAATGAAGGCCTATGATGTAAACTATGTGATGGACCCAACTATGGTTGCTAAATATAAAACTAATGGCATTGATCTGGAGAAAAACAACGGTAATACAGACCATGTACTGCCAGTACCGGCAACTTATATTATCGATAAGTCGGGCAAAATTAAATATGTACAGTTTGATAAAGACTACCGAAAACGCCCATCTGTAGCAACAATACTAGCCGAACTATAAAGATAAGGTGTTGGGTTTAGGGCCGGCGTTGTGAACCGGTCCTTTTTTATTCTGCAGCTTTTTTTAGCGTTGCTATGTCCAGTTTTATCATCTTCATCATAGCTTGCATTACTCTGTTGGCTTTTTCGCGGTCGGGGCTGCCCATGAGCTCGCCCAAAATGTTAGGCACTATTTGCCATGACAAGCCAAATCTATCTGATAACCATCCGCATTGCGATTCTTTGCCCCCATCAGCCAATAAATTATCCCAGTAATAATCTACTTCTTCCTGGGTTTCGCATTTAACAAATAGCGATACGGATGGGTTAAAGGCAAACGGCGAAGCCCAGTTTAACATCATCAACTCCTGACCTTCAATAACCACTATGGCTGTAAAAAGCTTGCCATCATTATTGCCTTTGCTTTTAATTTCGAAGTTTTTAAATATCGAACTGTAAAAGTTAATCGCATCTTCCAGCGTGTCGTTATACCATAAAAATGGCGTAATCTTATTTGTTGGTTGCATGGTTTTATATTGATTTATACAAACTTAGTATAGTAAAATAGTTTTTAGCGGGTGTAAAACCGCCATACTAACGGGTGCATCACGACAATTAATTACTATTGTGAACCTAAAGTCATTTGTTGGATATTGACAATCAATACAATCACTAAACTTTAATTTTGATTGTTATCACAGATCATATACCTGTGAACTAATACTTACAAATGGCTACGAAACAACTAAAAGATATTAAATATTCGGTACTCGATCTGGCTACCGTTGTACAGGGCCAAACCCCTGCAGATAGTTTTAAACACAGTTTAGATTTAGCACAGCACGCCGAGCAATGGGGATATAACCGTTATTGGTTTGCCGAGCACCACAATATGATGAACGTGGCAAGTAGCGCCACGTCGGTATTGATAGGTTACATTGCCCAGGGAACCAAAACCATTAGGGTGGGTTCGGGTGGTATTATGTTGCCTAACCATTCGCCATTAGTAGTAGCCGAGCAATTTGGTACACTGGCATCGCTTTACCCAGGCCGTATTGATTTGGGTTTGGGCCGTGCGCCAGGGACAGATCAAATAACGGCTATGGCACTCCGTGGCGAAAACTTTAACGCAGCCCATAATTTCCCGCGGGATGTAGAGAAATTGCAGAATTTCTTTTCGGCAGATAATTATAACAGTAAAGTACGTGCTATACCGGGCGAAGGTTTGGATATCCCAATCTGGATCTTAGGCTCAAGCCCCGATAGTGCACGTTTGGCTGCAGCAATGGGTTTACCATACGCATTTGCCAGCCACTTTGCACCGGCACACTTTATGACTGCCATTAAGCTATACCGCGATAATTTTGTACCGTCTGAGTATCTAAAGGAGCCTTATGTGCTATCATGTATAAACGTAGTTGCTGCAGATACTGATAAGGAGGCTACCCGTTTGGCTACATCGGTACAGCAATTTTTTGTGGGTGTGGTAACCGGCAAACGCCAGTTGTTACCGCCGCCTATTGATACCATGGAGGGTAACTGGAATTACTTTGAACAGGAAGCTGCCGAGCAAATGCTGGCTTACTCTTTCTTCGGTAGCCCGGAGACTATTAAGGCTGATCTGCAATCTTTTGTTGACCAAACAGAGGTAGATGAGGTAATGGCAACATCGCATATATTCGATCATGCGGCGAGGTTGCATTCTTATGAGTTGTTTGCAGAGATCTTGAAGTAAATCTTTCTTCTTTTTGTCATCCTGAATGTAATGAAGAATTTTCTTCAACATGTTATATACTGTGAAAGATTTTTTGCTGGCGCTCAGAATGCTAAAATGTAAGATTCATTATACGCTGTTATAAAATTTTTCTACTAAGAGCATATCGAGCCCATTTTGTAATGGCGTGTAAGCAGAAAAATACAGCCAGCGATTATTCGTTATCGCTTTGTTAACAAAATTCTCAAAAAAATAAAGGGTATTAATACCCTTTATTTTTTTTATATGTAATTTATTATCAATGTGTTGTATTATAAAATATCATTTAATATCCTGCAACTGATATTAAGCCGATACTTGGATATGCAATCAAATTCTCCTCAAGGCACTTTAAATGCTGAACAACCGATAAAAGGCAATGGTTAAAGCCTGATATAGAAATCATTGGTGTAGAAAGCGGTGGCAAACAGGGTACTTTTGAGCATACAAGAAGATATCATATTACTACCAATTCCGGCGGTTCTGGTACTATATCTATTCCCTACCATAGTTAATAAATTTACTGTTACTTATTTATCCGTCAGATCCTTGCACCGGATAATCTCCGCACGTTATGCCGTCCCGACTACCGTTAGGATTGGCATCCCATATGCTAAGTATACGTCAAATGAATCGTATACCTGTCCCGTGAGGTGCTGATCCAAACGGTAGTCGGGACATCATAATGTTTGGGGTTTAAAGACTAACTGCTTTCCCTGCTGTCTCTTTCCTTACCACTGGCGTTACCTTAGTACCATATAATTCAATCGCTTTCAGAATTTTATCGTGCGATGTGTGACCTGTTACCAGTTGCGCAACAAAGCGTGTGTTGCCAAATAACTCATATTGCGCCATGATTTTATCGATGGCCAGTTGCGCATCGCCAACTACTAGTGGCCCGTCGTTACGCAGGTAATCAAACTGTGGCTTGCTCATTGGCGACCATCCTCTGTCTTTACCAACTCGGTTCATCAAGGCTTCGTACGATGGGTAAAACTCGTCAGCCGCTTGTTGGGTAGTATCAGCCATATAAAATTGCGAGCTGATTGCCAATTGCAATTTGCTTACATCGTGCCCGGCTTTTGCGGCGGCTTCGCGATATAGCTCTACAAAAGGAATAAACTGCGCCGGGGCGCTTCCCAGAATAGCGATAATCAAAGGCAAGTTCATTTTACCTGCACGCACGGCAGAGGCAGGCGTGCCACCAACCCCCAACCAAACCGGGATTGATGCCTGAATCGGCCTTGGGTAAACACCTTGATTTTGTATTGGTGCACGAAATTTACCTTTCCACGAAATCACTTCCTGTTTGTTGATCTGCAGAAACATCTCCAGTTTTTCGGTAAACAGCTCGTCGTAATCATTCAAATCATAACCGAATAGGGGGTATGATTCGATGAACGAACCACGACCTGCAATCATCTCGGCTCGGCCGTTAGAGATCAGATCAACCGTAGCAAAGTTTTGAAACGTTCGCACCGGATCTGCCGAACTCAACACCGTTACTGAGCTGGATAATTTAATGTTTTTGGTAATTGCCGCCGCGGCAGCCATAAATATTTCGGGTGCTGATATTACAAAGTCGGGGCGGTGGTGTTCGCCAAAAGCAAATACATCCAAGCCAACCTCGTCGGCCAGTTTAACTTCTTCTAATAATTCCTGTACGCGCTTGTTTGCGTTTACAGCTTTTCCGGCAAGCCCGTCGGGCTGTACCTCTCCAAATGTGCTAATCCCTAATTCCATAAGGTAATTTTATATACAAATTTAGCAATATTTATCAATAGGTGTTGTAACATATAATTATTGCAGCCGATATTACGTGTAAATTATAATTCGACTGTTATCAGCCAGCGACTAACTTAAAACTAAGTTAACATTGGAACGATAGTTTTGCAGATAGCGCTAACAATTAAAACATCGCATCACAATGAGTAACAGTCGCCGTAATTTTATTAAAACCGGTATAACAGCGGGTATAGCAGGTATCGCTTTGTTGCCAACTATTAATTCGTTTGCAGAAGTAAATACCGATCGTAAATCGGTTAAAACAGCTGGTAAATTCAAGTTGCGTTTTGCCCTGGTTTCTGATGGACATTATGCCCAGCCCGATACTGATTCTGACACCTTTTATCACAATATGATTGGTTGGATGAACAAAGAGCACCAGGACAACCACTTGGATTTTGTAATTGTTAACGGCGATCTGGTGCATAACCGCCCCGATCTGTTACCCAAAGTAAAAGAGACTTATTTGGATAAATTGGCTGTGCCATACCACACCATCCCCGGCAACCATGACTGGGCTGACGGCAAGATCTGGAAAAGTGTTTTTGGTTATGAGGATAAATACACGGTAGAGCATGGCGACATCGGCCTGGTATTTGCCAACACCGCTAATACCAAAGGCGAATATGTAAGCGCTGATAATGCTTTTTTGAAAGCATCTTTTGAGCAGTTTAAAAACAAACCCATCGTATTTGCCGTCCTGCATATTGCACCGCACCAATGGATGCCCGAAGATAAAACCACATTTTTAGAATGCCCCGAAACACTTGAATTACTGCACGGCTATCCAAACATTAAGGCAGCTTTCCACGGCCATGATCATAATTTAGACGGCATCAGATATACAGGCGAGAAGAAGTTTCCGCATTTGTTCGATTCGCATTTTGGCGGCAACTGGGGTACCGAATATAAGGGGTATCGCATTGTTGAGATAGGAGAGGATAACCAGATTTCTACCTACCAGGTTAATGCCAGCCAAAACCCTAAGCTAAACGCCAACAAGCTTATATAATTCAAAAGCGGCCTGTATAACAGGCCGCTTTTTTGTTGTGTATTATTGCGTTAAGCGTAATTTGCTCAGAATAAAATTCCCGACTTCACGACCCTGACGTGAACCCATCTGTTCACTATTGCGGAAATGGATACCGCCGTAAAAGCGGCTATCGGCCGTTTCACTTGCTGCTTTTTGAAATGATTCGAACTTGCGTTTCAGGCCAATATATTTCACTTCGGTTGTATCATTGAAAGGTACCTCGCCAAATAGTTTGGTTAGCATCGTAGCTGATGCCGCGCTGATGCAAGCATGCCCGGCAGGATACTCGGGGAAGGGTGGCGTTTGCAACATGGGCAACCAACCCGGGTCGATGGTTTCATTAATCACAGTAACAGGTCTGATGAAGCTATACTGATATTTAGCCTCCCAACTGCATATAAACGAATCGAACAAGGCAATGGCAGTCAACGCATACGCTTGAGCCGTTTTTACTTCATCTGCATGGGCTTGCCGGCAAGCAATTGCAGTAATGCCCATCCAGTGGCCGCCCGGTGTTATCTTTTTGTTAGCGTACATAATGTGGCCATCGTGTTGCACTACAAATGGATTGTCATCCCAAAACTGGGCTATCGTTTTTTGCTCGGGCGTCATATGTTTATTAACCTGGTAAACCTCCATCGCCTGTTTGTAATAAACACTGTTTTTGTCTTCACTATAAAGCGGAGGGTGCGGCAATGGAAACTGTTGTGATGATTCAATTGCATATGGTTTCATCGTTCCCCAGCAATATTCTACGCCGTCCAGGTAATCTGGAGGGGTAGGGCGCCACTCGGCATGGCCGTTATGCCCAAGGTAACGAGGTTTACCACGTGTTTGCGGATAGTTATCGAAGTTGGCACGTTTGATGATCACCTTGGCAATTTGCTCGCCCAAGGCTATAGACCGATTGTAGGTTTCATCGTCAAGATTGTCTTTGAATTTTGCATACAAGGCGGTTTCGTACTTGCCAAGGGTATCAACAGAAAACACAACGTGCCTGGCCACCGTAAATAATGCTTTGCTTGCCGCCAGGTTATAATTGTAGGTTTTGCCTTTTTCGGGCACAGGCATTTTGCCGAAGCCTTTGAGCTGGCTCACTAACGACAGGTATTTGGGATTTTTTAAACGCATAGCTTCGTATGCAGCCAGCGACGTGTAGCCATAAATCCGACTAGCCACAGGTGGCGTAAAAACATCGTAAATAATAACCCGCGTAAGCATTTCCTCGTTTTGGCATATTGTTTCGGGGTTATTTACATTAAAGGGCTTTTTGGGGCTGCAGCTAAAAATAGTTGCAATGGACAAAAGCGGTAAAACTAATTTAAGGAGTTTCATATTTTTTAAAGGTCAGGCGGTTTTATAGTGGACAATAGGTGTGGGTTTATGAGCAGGATTGCTTTTTAGCAATAGCCATAATGATAGCAGGCAGCCGTAACTTCCGCCACGCTCAATCCATTCAAAAATTTCGTAGTGTGGATATAGCAGTTCGCTGGCTATTTTCCAGATCAAAAATACAAGCAACAAGCTTTTTATAGGGCGGAGTAAGATAATAACGGCCGCAATAATTTCGAACAAGCCTATGATGAGGGCGGTATGGTTTGGATCGCCGATGCCAATACTGCCATATTGCGCCAATAAAGATTTTTTGGCGATTACATTTAACCAGCCATGCCCGGCCAACAGTAAAAAGCAGGCTATTCTTAAGCTGATTTCGAGATTTTCAATATTGAGTTTGTTGGCAGGTTGCGAAATTTTAATCCGGCTAAACCAATATTTAAAATTGAAATTGCCGGCACCACATAGCAATAATAAACCTAACGGGGCACCATAATTACCTGCCCTTTCAATAAATTCGGCAAAAGGTTCGCCAGATAGTGGCCTTAGTAAGGCTGTAACCACTCCCCAGATAACCAGCCAGCCAGCAATTGCCCTTATTGGATAAACCAACATAGTGATGCCGAGCAAAATATCTAGAGTGCCTAAAACAGGCATAAGCTGATAGGCCATTGCGCGGCCTATTCCAAAAACGGCAAAATAATTAACCCAGATAGGTTTGGTGATAATACCAAAAGAGCCGTGCCCTATAAAGCACATAGCCACAGCTATGCGTAACATAAGGAATATCTTATATTCTACAGTAGATTTATCCATAACAAATAGTTTGCGTACAGATACGTTTTTCGTATGGTGCAAGCATCAAAAGAATTAATGATTATAGCAGATAATGGATAATAAAATCTCGGTACAAAGTGTATACCTATTTATTATCCGAATAAAAGAGCGTTAGCAGCCGGTGGTGTCTGGTGGTCGATAAGGCGTTTCTTTAAAACATCCCTTCGGGTTAACCTCGGTAATAGGGTAGTGCGTATTTATAGCTAAAATTTGGGTTTTAACCTCAAAAACAAGTACAGCCAGGTTAAACTTATCGATGCTTGGTTTTTTAAGCATTGTGGTGTTGCCTTTAGCACCGGGTAAGTCATCTATTTGGCGCGCATTGATGATGTTATCATTGGTTAAACGCGTTTTCTCGTAGTTGGGGATGCACATTACATAAATGGCATTTTTGGTTAGTTTTAGTTTTACGTAGTTATAACAAGCTTTTTTAAACTGAATTTGTCCACTTATATTTTCAAAGTAACTCCAGCTCTGGATGCCGGGCATGTTAACAGGAAGTTTAACCATTACCAAATCTTGTACTTTGTACATGTTTTTGGCAATATGCTCATTCATATCCTTATCGCCCCGGTACATAAAATACCGGTTAAGCAGGCTGTAACCGTAAAGGTTAAACAAATGCACGGAAAGTAATAATATAGCAATTAGCTTTCTCAAACGTTTAAAACTGGTGTGCTAAATATCAGAATTATTATTCAAGAGCGAAGCACCAAATTTAAAATCAATGGACTGATACTTAAAGAAACTCGACCTCGCCGGATTTCATATGATATATGGCTCCTACAATTTTAATTTTTCCCTTTTGTTCCATATTAAGGCCATTACGTAAATGATTTACTTAAAAGAAGTCCAAACTTTACTAACTATAGTTTGGATGTTGTACTGTATTGTTAAGGAGATTAAACCGTTTTTCTCTTAGCAACTGAAAGGTAAGTGTTTTAAAATACCAATCAATTTTTGGTAGTCATAACCAGATAATAGATTATCTGCGGTCAAAGTTCCGTTAGTTATATTTTAACCATTTAAGAAGATTCAAGCAGTATTTGTATCATCCAAACTTTTATTGTATCTAAAGGTCAATGGGTATTAACGAGGTGTGTATATTGATATTGCAATTTTCCTGTTACATCGCTTATTGTGGATAAATTCTTATCAACTTTGATTAAGAATTTGCGTTAATAGGTATGATGCGTTTGTCAAAGGTCCACTACTTTTTATTTCTTGCCGTGTTCATGCTGGCTGCGAAACCTTTTATAGGTTTTGATGCCATGAAGCACTTCTCGAATGTGAAATGCCCTGGGATCATTATGAAAGCTTTTACTAAGCGCAAACAGGAATACGTAGAAGGAAGTAGTTTTGATATTTCTACCATAAATAAGCGGTTAGCTGATCCTTTGCTGGCCATAACTTTACTTTTTTCCGCACTTTTAAATATTTTCTTTCCTTATATATTCCATAAAGCCAGGCAAGTTACCGCAGGTTTTTTATCGGATCTTCATTTAGGTTTATTTCCTCCGCTTCATAGATACCTGCTCTCAGGAAAATTAATTATTTGATTTAGAATTTCTCCCGCTATACCATCACGGTATGCAGCTTCGTAGCCGCTTATGACTAAGGCTATATTATTCTCTATTTCTTAATTTTCTTAATTACTCATACAAGATGCACTATCTTAAAAGATACGGGTGCATGGCTGTTTTGCTTTTCACGGCAATAACCGTCCATGCCCAGCAAAGGGTGACTTTAAAAGATCTGCTGAACAGGGTCGATCAAAAAGCGCCGGGCTTGATTGCTGATTCTTCAGCTATAGCTATAAAACAGGCGCAAGCCACAGAAACGCGTAGTAACTGGCTGCCTAACTTGAAATTGAACTATCAAACCGACATCGGTACTAATAATAACACTGCCGGTGGGTATTTTGGATTTGGAATAATCCCTTCTAACTCGCGGGGCGTACGTACGGAAAGTAATACCTCAACAGTACTCACCAACCTTGGAATTGCAGCTTTTGACTGGGAGGTTTACAACTTTGGGGCTTATGCCGCTCAAAATAAAGTCGCTGGTTCGGATTTAACCGTTCAGCAAAACCAGTTCCAGCAATCTAAATATCAACTGCAAGCCTATACCATCGGTGGTTACCTGCAATTATTAAGGCTTCAGGATTATTTGATCATTCAATCCCGTAATATCGAACGCAATCAGCAGATCAGGCGGTCGATCCAGTCGCTCGCCAAAAGTGGCGTACGACCGGGAGTTGATACCAGTATCGCTGAGGCGGAACTTTCAAAAGCCAGGTTAAACTATATTGAACTGGACAACCAATTTAAACAAACCCAGCTGCAACTATCCGCTATTAGTGGCTTACCATATCAAGGTATTAATCCTGATACGCTGGCAGAAACCCGCCTGATCGCTCAAACCAACATTCCGGAGCTGATCAGTACGGATACTGCGACCCACCCGATTATCAACTATTACAAGTCGATTGTACAAAACAGCCGTGAGCGGGAAGAACTGGTTAAAAAGCAGTATAACCCCAAAATATTGTTGGAGGCTGCAGCCTGGGGCCGCGGAGCAAGTGTAGATGCCAACGACCAATTCAATCAGCTTTCCAGCGGCTTCGGCTTTAGTCGCGACAACTACCTTGTCGGTATCGGTGTCTCCTTCAATCTGTTTGATCTGCGCCGCAGACAACTTAAATTACGTACGCAGCGGGCCGAAACCGAGTATGCCCGTCATAGCCTTGATGAACAGCGATCCATATTAAGCTTAGGCGTTAGCAAGGCCGATGTGGAATTAAACACTGCGAAACAACGTTTGATCGAAATACCCGATCAGCTAAAAGCAGCCACCGCTGGTTACCGGCAAAAATTATCGCTTTATAACAGCGGCTTAACTGATATTATCGAGCTAAACGCTGCCCTAAATATCCTTTACCGGGCAGAAACCGATTATGCGCAGGCCAGGTTTGCCTACGTCAGCGCATTGTTTCAAAAGGCGGTTGCCGGAAATCAGGTCAGTACAGTCTTAAATCTTTTAAATTAACCAGCTATGTCAATGGTCACCTCCGCACTTAAAAGGCCGATCACGGTTATCGTGGTCACGATGAGCCTTTTGATTTTTGCAGTGCTTAGTGCAATCAATATTCCAATAGATATTTTCCCCGAGCTAAACTTGCCTACGATATATGTCATCGAATCTTATGGCGGCATGTCCGCCCAGCAGATGGAAGGCTTTTTTGCGACAGGTTTACAAAATCAGTTCCTGTACGTTGACGGCGTAAAAAACATCAGCAGTAAAAGTATCCAGGGCTTAACTATCGTTAAGATCTCATTTTACGAATCTACCAATATGGCCGAAGCTTCGGCGCAGGTTGCCTTACAGGTAAACAGGGCGCAAAGTTTCTTTCCTCCAGGTGCTTTACCGCCGCAGGTAATCAGGTATGATGCTTCTTCGCTGCCTGTCGGGCAATTAGTTTTTGATAGTAAAAGTGAAAGTCTGAAAGATATTTATGACCTGGCCGCCACGCGCATTCGCCCGATGTTTTCTACTATACCCGGCCTGTCGGCACCGCCTCCGTTTGGTTCAAATGCGCGTACGATAGTTTTCAGCGTAGACCCTAGTAAGTTGCGCAGCTTTGATCTGACACCAGATCAGGTGGTTGACGCTTTAGCAAAGTTCAACGTGATGGCACCATCTGGAAACCTGAGAATGGGCGGTACGATGTTCCTGACAACCATGAACTCCCTGGTTAAAAACTCCGAGAATTTTGGCAACATACCTATTGTGACAAAAAATGGTGTACCTATTTTTGTTAAGGATGTCGCAAGGGTTACAGACGGAGCCGACGTCACCGTGGATTTTGCGCTCGTTAACGGTAAACGGTCAGTTTACATTCCCATTGTAAAAACAGCATCTGCTTCCACCTGGACGGTGGTACAGGATCTGAAGGCTAAACTGCCTGAAATGCAAAGCTTACTGCCTAACGATGTCAAAATATCCTACCAGTTTGACCAGTCCATATTCGTAGTAAACGCCGTTAAAAGCCTAATGACCGAAGGCGGGCTCGGCGCATTACTGACCGGCCTGATGGTGCTGCTGTTTTTGCGCGATTGGAGAAGTAGCCTTATTGTTGTGATCACTATTCCTGTTTCTATTTTGATCGGTGTTTTGTTATTGAGTTTGTTCGGGCAGACCATTAATATTATGACCCTAAGCGGTTTGGCACTGGCTATCGGCATCCTCGTCGATCAGGCAACGGTAACTATCGAAAATATACACCAGCATTTGGAGATGGGTAAATCCAAACGGCTCGCCATCTATGATGCCTGCGAGGAAATCTCATTTCCGCTGCTATTGATCTTGCTTTGTATCCTGGCTGTGTTCGCCCCGTCTTTCCTGATGAATGGGGTACCGAAGGCGATGTTCCTGCCTTTGTCAATGGCTATCGGCTTAACCATGATCGTATCCTATGTGCTGGCCCAAACCCTTGTGCCGATTTTAAGTAACTGGATGATTAAGGCTGAACGCTACCAGTATCATCACGGCCATGAACATGCTCACGCCGGTGAAGATTTAGACCAAAAAGAATCAGCTCAAATCACTTTGCATGAAAAGGAAGAAAAAGAGGAACCGGAGACCAATGATTTCTTTGAGAAAGTAAAATCAAGTTTTATCAGGATCATAAACCGGCTGATGCCGCGTAAAAAGTTATGGGTTCCGCTCTATTTGGTTTTGGTGATCATACTTGCGGGTGTAGGCTTTGTGATCATTGGAAAGGATATGATGCCAAAGCTGAACAACGGGCAATTTCAGATTCGGTTAAAAGAACCACAGGGCACCAGGCTGGAAAGAACAGAAGATAAGTTTAAAGAGGTTTTGCAGATTATCAACAAAACTGTCAATAATCATGTGAAGATCACCTCCGGTTATATTGGCTTGGTACCGAGCAGTTTTGGTAGCAGCAACTTATACGTTTTTAATACGGGTACGCAGGAGGCAGTATTACAAGTAAACCTGGATGAGGATTACCACATCAACATGGACGAATTGAAAGATGCACTACGTAAAAATATTGCCCAGGCAATACCAGAAATGGCGATAACGTTTGAGCCTATTGACATGACGGAAAAGATCATGAGCCAGGGTGCCAATACGCCCATAGAAGTGCAGGTAGCCGGTAAAGATCTCCAGCAGATTAAAGGCTATGTCGGTAAGGTATTGGCTAAACTAAAACAAATACCCTATTTAAGGGATGTTCAGATTAATCAACCTTTGGACTATCCGGTGATTTCTATAACGCTTGACCGTTTGAAAGTGTCGCAATTAGGATTGAATGTAAGTGATATCACCCGTTCTGTAACAGCGAGTACTTCATCGAGCAGATATACCCTAAAGAACCTTTGGCTGGACGAAAAGAATGCCTACACTTACCAGGTACAGGCGCAAATTCCCGAATTTGTGATGAACTCGATGGATGAGCTGAAAGAAATACCATTGGTTAAAGGACAAAGCAGTCCAACTTTAGCCGACGTTGCGACCTTTAAACAAACGACCAATCCCGGCGAGTATGACCGTACCGGCCCACGGCGTTATATCACTGTAAGTGCCAACATATATAAAAAAGATCTGGGTACTGCTACATCAGATGTTCAAAATGCGGTAAAATCGGTTGGCAAACCTCCAAAGGGTTTGGTCGCTTCTATACAAGGGATGTCCAATCTGTTGACTGACACGTTGAATAGCCTGCAAAGCGGTTTAGGGTTTGCCATCCTGGTTATCTTCTTATTGTTAGCGGCAAATTATCAGTCATTTAAGGTTTCGCTAACTGTATTATCCACCATACCGGCGGTAATATTAGGATCCATCACCGCATTGCTCATCACCGGCTCAACGCTTAACCTGCAATCCTATATGGGGATGATCATGTCGGTGGGTGTATCCGTAGCCAACGCCATCCTGATCGTTACCAACGCCGAAAATTTGCGGTTGGAATATAAAGATTCCACCAAAGCTGCCATTACCAGTGCATCTATTCGGCTAAGGCCGATCTTAATGACCAGTCTGGCGATGATCGCGGGTATGATCCCGATGGCTTCGGGCATGGGTGAGGCAGGTGAACAATCGGCACCTTTGGGCAGGGCGGTTATCGGTGGGCTATTTGCCTCTACACTCGCTGCCTTATTTATTTTGCCAATGGTTTTCGCCTGGGTTCAAAATAAAACCACTTACGAAGAACCTTCACTAATGCCTGAAGAATTAACTCCAAGTCTTACTTTAAATACTCCAAATCATGAAATATAAAATTTGCATCTTAGGGATGATAGCCTGCTTATTTGCCGCTTGCTCAGGCAATCAAAAGCCCGTTGATCTGACCGATTCCGCTAAAGCGAAAGGCAATAAATACCAGCTGGTAAATGTGACTGAAAAAGCACTGTCCAGCGTTGCAAAATTACCGGGCCAATTAGTTCCCTTCAATGAAGTTAACTTATTCCCGAAAGTAAATGGGTTTGTTAAACAGATATTGGTTGACCGTGGCTCTGTTGTTAGAAAGGGGCAATTATTGGCTGTTTTGGAAGCACCGGAAATGGAATCACAATTACAGGCTGCCAATTCGCAATATATCCGCGCACAGGAAAACGCACTTGCCAGTAAACAGAAATATGAGCGTTTGAAACAGGCAGCTAAAGAGCCTGGCTCTGTATCTCCATTAGACCTGGACGACGCCAGCGCCAAGATGAAAGCCGACCAAGCGGTAGCCCAATCGGAAAAATCAAGCGTTGCGGCGGTAAGCACGATGCAGGGCTATTTACGCATCTACGCGCCATTTGATGGTATGATCATTCAGCGTAACGTATCACCGGGTGCATTGGTATCACCGGGAAAAGCCACGGACCAGCCTATGCTCATTTTACAGGATATCCATAAAATGAGGCTCACAGTTTCTATACCGGAAAACTATGTCGACAAAGTTGATTTGAAACAACCAGTCGCCTTTACCTTCAATGCAATGCCTGGTCAATCTCAGACAGCGAAGATCAGTCGGTCTGCCAATTCACTAGGCAGTATGCAGCAAGAGGCCATTGAAATAGATGTAGCCAACCAAAATGGGCAATTAAAGCCAGGGATGTATGCCGAAGTGAATATCCCTATGCTATCGGGAGCTAAATCTTTGCTGGTTCCCAACGGCGCTATCGTTCGGTCGACCGAAAGAGAATATGTGATCGCGGTCAGGAACGGTAAAGCGGTATTGATCAATATCAAAGAAGGCTTGGTAGGCAATGATTCGACAGAAATCTTTGGCGACCTGAAATCAAGCGATAAAATTATCAGTCACCCCACCGATGAGATCAAAGACGGCGACGTGATCAAGTAACGGTTTGAAAACGAAGGGCTGTCAGTTTATTTGACAGCCCTTCGTTTTTTAGCTTAACTTAGATTTTAACAAAGCCATATCATCGTTTATCTGCTCTCGACAACTTCAGCATAGATTTGTGTTATAATAAGTTTGCTATGTCCCAATAGTTTACTTACGGTTTCAATTGGTACGCGGTTAGTCAAAGTAACTGTTGTTACAAAGATGTGTCGCGCAATATGAAATGTAAGTGGTTTAGTGATATAAGCTAAACCCGGGCACACTTTTTTCGATAAAAGGATCAGTCTGAAAAGTTGTGGGCTTGATTTATTTAGGCATAGATATTTTGCAGTCTGAACAGGAAGAAAGTTGTATCCCTAACGCCTCTTGAGGTAGCACGGAAAGCT
>Ga0116227_10000497_pt1 | contig 76642 bp, 74 predicted proteins | sample S1TSphgellanicum_FD_89693 | JGI IMG/M metagenome (GOLD analysis project Ga0116227, IMG submission 89693) | Host-associated microbial communities from peat moss isolated from Minnesota, USA - S1T2_Fb - Sphagnum magellanicum MG | ecosystem: Host-associated > Plants > Peat moss > Unclassified...
CATGTAAGCCTATTTAATGAATATGATGATAAGTTTAGTAAACTAGATAAGGATTGTTGGATAGGTATGTTCAATGTTGAATGTATTGTTAAACTATTAATATTGAAAATAATTTTATCTATTGATGCCATAAATAAAGCCTTGGTTTTTGTTAAGTCAGAATATATGTTTCTATTGTATAATCATAATAATCCTTGATTTATGAATTTTAATGTAAAAGTTTTACTAGTTTTATCACCCTATCACAAACCTAACCTTGGGCTCGCGACGAAGGCAAAGGGCTTGTAAGGGGGGCGAGATAAAAACGAGACCTAAGAGACGCATCTTATGCTTCGAGAGTGCAGGAAAGTGTGAGAGAATGAACCCTCACATTCTCAAGGCAACTCCCACTTGGGGAGTTGGAGTCTCGAAGGACTCCCAAATCTTTTAGGAATGATTGTAGGGTCCAAAACCCATTGGTTTGAAAAGTTTTTTATATCATTGGAAAGCTATTGAAATGTAGATGTCTAAAATGGGTTCACATCACCCATTTGAACATCTGAAACACAAGCTATGGCCAAAAGAAATGCTAGAGTCAAATTGGTAGTTTGATTCTCAACCATTAAAAGTCGGGAATCGACCCAATTTCCGTGTGTGTAGGTGGCGTGCGACATACTGTTGGAAAGCTCTCAACAAGGGCTACAACTTTGTTTTAGACCTCATCTCAATCGAAGATCTACACAAAAAGTTATGGGGCCTCAAAGTTGCGGGAGTCTCAACTTTGGCAATTTCAAAACTCCCACTTGGGAGTTTCGGGACAAAAAAAGCCATTTGGATGTGGGCCTCGTGGAGAGGCATAGAGTATACTATAAAGGGGAAGGTGGTGGCTTCCCCCAAATTTGGGCCATGGTGAGTCTTGTGAGTCCAAGTTTGCCCCTTTACCCCCCAAAATGTTGCGAACCAAGGAGCGTGCCCCGACTCCTTACCTTTTCGCTATTTTCACTTTAGATTCACATTTGGAGTTTATCAAGGAGCTAGGGGGTGCGTCACACCCCCTGTCAAAAATAAACATATCGATGTATCAAGGTACAATTGCTTTCTATGCATAACATCATCAAATATTAATATTTGTTCTTCATTTAATTGTCTAAGTAAATTACAATATTCAAATTCTTCCATCATCATGGAATATGATGATTTTGTGAAATTTTCATCTTCTAAAAATTATGATTTTGGGTTTGATCCATTACATGATTAAATAACAAAATCAAATCATAAATCATATTGTTCAATATTGATTGTGTGTCATGCCCGTACATGGCTTCATACATGATGGCTAATTACGGGCATGCCATCATGCCTTTTAGGGTTAATGTATGGTTTTAGGTGATTATATGCTATTAAGTACTTAAGGTTTTAGTTTGTTAGTAGTTGTATAAAAGGCTAAGCCCTTCATTTCTCTTTTTAGTTTTTCTAGAATTCCTTTATCAAGAGAGTTTCCTCCATAATTAGATTGGATTTATAGATGTTCATGGTGATTATTGCATGGCCACCATCTACATACACTACATGTTCATTTCTTCTTTGAAATTTAATTCTAGAAAAACTCTACTTTCTATTGTTTCATGTTGAAAGTGGCAAATTTCTTTCGCCTTTGAGTTCTTGAGTTGTTGTTGCTACTAGTGTTGCTACTGCTGGTGTTGTTGTTGTTGTTAGAGGGAGCTTACGTTGTTACAGGAAGGAGCTTGTGTTGTTACATTTCTGCCAACCAACAAAGCCAAGATCTTAAAACAGGTTTCAAAGCTCTCTTTCTTTTTTCTCTTTCTCGCTTTCTTTTTCTCTCTTGAAGCTGTTGAGTAAAAAATAAATATAAAATAAAATAAAATTTCGGCGGCGACATCCGCCATCACTGCCGAGCAATGCCGCCATGATATGAATTGCAACCTCGCGAGCTTGCAACGTCGTGTGACATGAGCTCCAGCACCACGAGCTTGTAATGTCGCGACCTGTCGCTTTTACAACACCGTGAGTTGTAGTGTTTGCACCGTTGCGAGTTGTAGCGTTGTAACATTGCGTTGCCATCGGCCATTGTTGCAAAACTCATGGGCGTTCTATAACGCCATGACCTCCGATGTTATGTTGCTTATTTTGTGCCATTCACCATCGTTGCAACGCAGTGAGTTGTAGAAGCGCGGCCATAGTCATGCCGCCATTACTGCAGTGGCGCTCGACCTTTGTCCATTTGATTTTTGTCGGATTTCTATCTGACGAATCATTGGACTTTTGTTGGACTTCCATCTGACGATTTGTTGGACTTTCGTTGGACATTCGTCTAATGTTCGTTAAACTTTCGTCCAACTTTCATTGAATGTCTGTTGGACTTTCTTTCGTCGAACTACTGTCTTGCGTCTTTTTGTCTTGCGTCGTGCATTCTGCCGTCTTACATCATATGTTCCATCATCATGTCATTGCGTTCGACGTTCGTTTGACTTTCATTCGGCCTTCGTTCGATGTCCGTTTGACCTCCATCTAACGTCCACTTATCGTCGGTCATTTTTAGCAACACACCATATTTTTCAAACTGTAGCTTGTGTTAGAACTTTTAGCTAGAACTTTATATTGTTACAAAATTTTGAGCATGGGACAACACCATGTCCTCGAATGATGAAAACACTACCGTTCAACCAAAGCCCAGGTATCAGCTATGAAGTAACACACAATCCTTTCAGTCGATTTCTTTAAGCTCACGATCTTCACGACAGTACCATTAAGCATCTACAACACCACTATCATCCAATACAACTCCTACCAAGAATTCAAGTTTAGGTTACACTACATTAACGGTACATCAGAGTCCATTTGGAGGGGCTCATCAATGGGGTACGCTTGTTGTCACACTTGCTTTCACACCATCATCGTATATTCCGTTGCAAGCCGTTACCTTTACACCCATATACACCATGGAGGTCAGTAGTTCCTCTGGGAGAACTGAAAAGTTCAGCGGAAGGCCAGGTAATATTTTTTTGAGGGAGTTCAAGGTAACTTTCTCAATTGTGGTCTTTGAATTAGAGCTTAAGTATGGCACTAATTACACCAAGGCATTTGCATTCAAACAATTAGCTTGTTATGTGCACTATGAGGCATTAGATGTCTACAAGCAACATTTTCAAAGAATTTTGGGTGTCATCCAAATCCCCAATCTAGCTTATGCCATAGCCATTGCCACCACTTCTTAAGCTGCACTGCAAGCTGCCAATGTACATCATGGGACTATGCCCAATAATCCAGATCCAGTACTTACTTTAGTAAACATTTATCCTCAACAACTCATTGTTACTACTGCAAACATTCCTCCCACCATAAATGCACAAGCTTTTATTGATCCAGTGGAGGAATGCTTTCGAGTTCTTGAACTGGAATTTTCGATTAAAAATTCTAAATTTTTTTATAACTTGTCATTTTCTCTCGGCAAAAGGATGAAACCCTCAAGATGCTCTATAGGAGGCTTCTCAAGCTTAAAGAAGATATTCATAGCATCATAGACCTTGAAGCTACCCATTAGTATCTTCGTTCATTAGATGGTACTTTGACATTCCATGCGTAAGTTTTACGACGGGTTTTTTTGAATTTGGAGATTCATACACTTTGCTAGATGTGTACAACATTTTTGAAAAGTTGGAACTGGATCATGCACACTATGAGGCTAGTACTATGAGGCCTCTCTCACATTCAAGGCCTTAGCCTCCACTAGTTGCACTAACCAGATCATCACATTCTTCTTCAAGGGCTAAAGTAGTGCATTCAGCTGCACCCATCCTACCTTTTTACAACTACTTTGGTAATCTTGCCCACAAAGCAAATGAGTGAATCATTCCTTTCGAAATTTTTTTTTGTGATTACTATGGGAAAGAGGGACATCATGAACCTGTTTGTTTTGCCAGGTTCCCGGAAAGGAAGCAACTCTAATTACCACGGCAAATCTGCCAGCATCTTCCGCTGCCCTTCAACCAAAAGCCAATGCACCTCAGCCTTCCACTTAAGCTTTCCCCACCAAGGGTAATTCCAGTAAGAATGTTAAGAAGAAAGAACACAATGCTAATGAGAAGGAGGTGTTTCAAGCCCATGCCATTCAAGTTCAATCAAACTCTACAAAATGAAATCGAATCATTGAGGGCCCAACTTGCAAATCTAAAAGGTAAGTCTTCCCAACCAGCCAGTCATGCCCAACCTGTACAAGGTTCAGGATCACATGAGGGACCTCCTATATCATTCTATGGCCTCCCACACGATGCCATGGTTGGGGAGTATGTTATTTCCAGTGCACACGATTCTAGTCTCACACCAGAATTTGCTATTTCTTTTTGCCCTTCCTATGTCACGACACAAGAGGCTACTATGGCACCCAAAGTTTCTACCACTAGACAAGTAATTCAGACTAATGGACTCACATTTGGTTCAAGTCCTATTACTAGGGCTAGAAGAGCCTGAATAGTCATGCCACAATCTTTTCGTCTTCTCAACACAGAAGAAAAATGCACCTTGTTGGCGAGGGGGGGAGAGACTACTACACCACAAGCTGCTAGGGCATCAAATTCCCGTGTCCCAGGAGTACATGTACATAAGGAAAACACACAATTTTCCACCGATTAGCTTATGGAGTGCTAACTTCAAATGCATGAAGTGGCGTAAAAGCTTGTGCGTACATTGTTGTTTTGTTTTCAAGATTTGAAGTTAAGCACCATGGACATAATTACAATATTATAGGATACTCTGAACACTACATCAGGTCCTCTACCAATCCCTGATCCACATGCTACAGGGGTCCCATCCAACACCTTGGAAAGATACTCGATTAGCTCACGTGTTGCAATTGGCATTCGTAATCTAGTCATTAGTTTTAACATGGCTAAACTAGTGAATTCTCCTACCTCTGATTCTACATTCACATATTTGAAGGGAATTAAGAACACCTCACTTGTGGATTTGTTACTTAGCAAAGGCGTTGTGGATAGCCATTATCTTCACAAAGTATTTCATTCATTTCCGAAGGTGGTGCCTAGTGAGAGAACTTCCATCGCCACCGGAGTTACCATTGTCGACAATACTGAGTTAGCAATCTAGTTGGGAAAACATGCACCCAGAGTGGTACTTCTTGATACAGGTGCCCAACCAGTGATTCTTGGAGTTCATCGCCAAGAAGATGGGCATGCTTGACTCCAAACTACGGAAATCTAATGTGGCAAATTCGCACCGCTAGTGGGAGTGTAAAGGAGGTACTTGGGGAGAACTTGGATTTGATTGCACTTAATTTCCATAAAGGTATAGATCAAGAGCTTTGCCTACAGGTCAGATGTTTAGTCACCAATGCCACTAATTACAATGTGTTCATTGGGCGAGAGGCCCTGTTTCCACCAGGTTTCAAAATTGACAACTAGTTCGAGCACTAAGTGGATTGGGAGACTAATGGCCACCACCTAAGATACATACCCTTTGATTTACATGGGAACCATAATCCTATGGCTCATCATTGTATGCTCAAGGAAACACACACTATTTCCTACATCCAACAAGCTAGCCACAAGTGGATAGAAGGAGATGAGGAGGAGACAACTTATGCTCAAGCTACTAAAAGCTTGAAGGTGGTTCCTATTGACATTCAACACAAACCAGAGGTTTTACAGAGGTTCAAAGTAGCCCATGAGCCCTTGGTCAAAGCTCTGGCTAATTTTGAGAACATGGGGAACCATGGTGAACCGATTAAGTTAATATTTCGTCAACTAATCACCTGGACACCGCCTAATGAAGGTATTACATTACTAGAATTCTTTGGTGGTATTGGTACAAGTCTCGAAGCCCTACTATAGTTAGGGATGGTGGGTTGAAAGTATTTCTATGTAGACATTGATCCTATTGCAAAGCAAGTGGCAACATCAAGAATGATGGAGCTCATAACCAGATTTCCACAATAGTTTGCAACCACTACATAGAAGGCCAGCTTCACTATCTTGCCTTCTGACATACAACTAATTCAAAAGAAGCATATGGAATTACTTGGCCCCGTGGGCCTCATCATTTCAGATTGGGAGTGTCAAGGATTTTCACCGACTGGATTTGGAGAAGGCTTGAATGACACAAGATGCAGTTTCTTCACAGACATGGTACAATTGATCACTTGCGTTTAATCTATTTTTCTTGCGCTTAGTTATGTAATTGAGAACACCCTTTCTCAGCTTGACCAAAAGGAGAAATTCCAAAAGCATTACACGTTAATCGAGCACTACCTTGGAGAACCACTCCTATTTGATGCGGCACAATGTGCTTTTTATGCGCACCGACTGCGCAACTAATGGACCAACCTTGCACCACTTTCAGTGCTATAGTTGGCTCTGAGATACACCATCAGAGACCCCAACTTACAAGTTTCTCACATATTGGATGATCAAAATCCTGCTAACTAGTTACAAAGCAAAAGAAACCTCCTTAGTTTCTTACGAATATAATAGGAAAACCAAGAGGTGTTTGGCCCACCTTTGTCTCCTTCCCAGGAGCACACACCTTTTAGGGAGATGGACTAAGTTTGGTATATTGTCATGCTTCAGCCACTTAAGATGAACCAAGTTCAGAAGAAAGAAAAAGGGCTATGGGGTTCCAAATAGGCACTACTAGTCACACCAAGGTGACTAGATTGTACTCTTTCAAATGTACATAACACCAACACTGATTCAATCAGCTTACGGTTCTAGCCATGCAACCACGTGGCACCCCAACCAAGTACATTTGCCTATCTTCAACACTGTACATTTCACTATTAGTGTTGGGGGGGAGGAGGTACCATGTAATTTGACTCAAGTTGTTTTTGATACACTTGGAGGTACATTAGCTTCTGGAGAAACAATTACAACCCTCTACAAATCTGCATAATTGGATAGTGGAGAACCCAATACACCAGGTTCTTCAAACACAATTTCCAATTCCATTCCATGTGTTTCCAACTACCCTTTCGTTATGGGGAACCAGCTCACCAAGAAGGAGAGGAACTAGGTCATAAATTTGTTAATGAAATATGAAAATGTGTTCGCATTCTCAATGAAAAACTTAGGTAGGTGTAAGACCATGCAGTTCTCTATAGACCTTACAAATGACACACCTGTCTATCGGAGGATGCATAGGTTGAGCAAACATGAATGGGAACTGGTAGATGAAAGATGCAAAGAGCTCCATGAAGCTGGTCTCATTTAGCCATCAAGTTCTGATTTCGTAATCGCTATAGTAATGCCAGCAAAAAAAGATTCAGCTGGATTAATACCTAATTCAATGATTTAATCCCCACTTACTTAGCTGATTTAATGTTTATCCAACTTAATTGCTTCCAAAATTTCAATGAATTAAAAAATGGGTGGCTGATTAAATCTATCCTTGGCTTATAATTGGGCGGTATTTTGTACAATTTGAATCCTCTATATATTTTTTAAAATAACAAATTTTTCAAATGTAAACCCTTATTTCTTTTTTGTCATTTCATTGTCACTAGAAGTGCATAGTAGTGGAGCCCAAGTTTTATTATTGAATTAAGTTCATCATTAACCTCTTTTCAAAACAAGCGTACAAGAATCTTGACCTAAAATTCCCCAAGATAATTCAAGGACTTGTAAGTTCTAAGTAGTTCAAACATGTTCCCATAAGCTGGTAGTATTGGAAATGTACAACAATAGAGGGGTTCATCACAATTTTTATTTTGTGTATGTTCATTGTGGAAGAAATTAATGCATACACAAAGGCGATCAAATGACTTGTGATGTTTTAAAGGTTTTACCTTCACCTTTTACATGCAATGAAAAATGAGTACATATGAATGATTACATAACCATGATGATAGTGACCAAGCAATTGTACATTCAAGAAGTAGCCACAAAGCAAACAAACTGAGAGAGATTGGCAAAAAAGAAAGGATGGAAATGACAAAAGAATTGTGAATGATCGTAAGTTGAGTTGAGAGAGGAAGGAGAGAAAAAAAGGAAGGCAAAGGGTCTCATGGTAGGTATATGTTTCACCTTGAGATTGCCAACATGGAGTGAGTCGAAGTATCAAAATCATAAGTGTAGGGTAAAGCCCAAGGGGATGGACTTTACGGGAATAAGGGACCTGTGTGGTGGAGCCAAGTGTGGGCCCAATTTCTAAACACTAAACTCCATTTTTCATTATTTCTAGATTAAGACTAATTTACAAAAGGAAATGTGAAGTCATGCATTTAGACCAGGTCAGTTATTTCCTAACTCTAAACCCTGTTTTTCATAGTATATCTTGATGAAACTAGTTTTTTAAAAGGTAAAGGGTGTGTTAGAATTTTCAATTGTTGCTTTTTGCTTGTAAACCATTGTGCTTTTCAACTTCCACCCCTTCAGGACACACCCCCATCGCCACAACCAACTTATTGCAAGTGGTTGGTTGTTGAGATGGAGAGTTTTTGACATCTAGTTTGTGTTAACTTGATGTCTTTAAAATCCTCCCTTGTTTGTAATACCTTTGTACATTGTTCAAATCTGTGGTGTGTTTTATAAATTAAGTTTGCAGGGTTTTGATGATTGTGCTTGGACAACAAAAGAAGGCTTTGTCAATAGTATTCAGAATTACTCCTCCTCATGACCCACATGTGTGGTGAGGACTTTGAAGGACTTTTGAGGACTTTGACAGTTATCAGGGTGATTCTTAAGGTTCATAACTGCAGTTCAAAAAAAATGAAGAAAGAACCAGTTCTGATATGTGATCCCGCTCCTTAAGTTCTTTTGAGAAATCAAACAACCATCTACAAAACGGCCTGTTCATTCACGAGAACTGCTGGGTCATTGAGGTTTGTGAAATGTCCAAAGCCAATGGTTCTTTTATTCCAACTTTTTCAGAAAACCAGAGCTAATGGTTCTCTGATTCTAAAATATTAGAAAAAAACCAGAATTGATGGTTCCTTATAAAAAACCAATAACCACACAACACTGGTACAAATACCCTCTTTTACCTAAGTCCTTTGCTTTTGCTCCATTTTCCACCTTTTCCATGTAGTAGTACATTGTAGAAAAGAAGAAGTTTGACAGATTATGCCATTTTCTTCTCCAAATATCCTTTGAAGAAGAGAAGGCGGTTTGCTCTGGTTTAAAAGCAGAAAAAGTGGTTCCAAAAAAACCAGAGTAATACGTGAAGATTTAGATAGGACTCACCCTGTGGAAAAGTGTGTTTTCTATTTGGATCACACAAACCCACCAGATACAACTTCTTGTGGGGGTGGTGCTCTAAACAGGTGCAATGCAAGTTGTATCTCAATTGCACAAAGACGCAGACACAGACATTTCACCAACTTCTTGAGAGGAAGGACATTAATATAAACAAGTGCAACAAATCTGGATCACTTGGACCCAGATACAACATACGGATGGGCAAGCACTAAACAGGTGCAACCAACTAAATGCCAGCTCAAATACAACTTTCCATGGAAAAGGTCACTAAACAAGTGCAACAAAAGTTGCATCTGGATCACATAGACCCAGATATTAACTATTTCAAGTAGGGAGGGAACAGGGCACTACACAGTCACAACGAATTATATGCAGCTTGATTTGTTGTGCTGTCTTAGTTTTACATGTTACACGTGTAAACCCACATTAGATTCACTTCTTTGCATATTGGCAACCAGCACTGGGTTTCCCTTTCCCACCCACAAATCACCAAAATTCATCAGTATAAAACCTTGAGAGACATGATACCTCCCTGGACAGCTGCTTTTGCTCTCAGAGCTTCTTCAAATTTCAGACTCTGAAAGGTGCCAGGGATTTAAAGGTAATGCTTTTGACAATTCTCCCTTGCACAATTGGCCAAGTTGATCAATAACCCTAGCTGGTGGTATGCATTGCAAGGTTCTGAGTTGTGACGGAGTTCAGCAAAGCTTCAAGCTTCTTATGCTTTTTCCATGTCTAATTTTTGTTGAAATTTGACTATTGAAAACTATAAAACTGCAATCTAACACAGAGTTAACTTGCAGTAGATTTAATTCCACAAAGTTGTTCTAGTGCAGATTTAATCTACACAAGATTGAATTATGCAATGTCATTCTGTTCAGTGAAAGTATTGTAAAGTAGACCAAAAAAGTAGTCCTGTCAAGGGTCTGATGATTCTGTGAATTTGTACTGAAAGATGGATGCAAGAAAGAAGGACCAACATGATGATCTGCAGGACTTATCTTCAACCATCACAATCCTTGACAAGTTCAGTATCGGCTTTTCTCCTGTGGATATTCATGGCCGACCATTCCTAGACCTGTCCAACACTGGAGGATGGCGAGCAGCTTTCTTCATCTTTGGTAGAGTCCCATTCAAACATTTCTCTCTCCTTTGAAGAAGCAGCTGCATTATCACTGGAAGTGTCATGATCCAAGTGGAAAAAACACAAACAAAAAGTCTAGAGAATAATGTCAATGCTTGATTAAAAGCTTCCAAAAGATCAGTCATCTTTTTCGCCAATTCTGCATCCTGAGGACAACAATTGATCTAGATCAGCAAGAAAATTTTCTCTGCTATCGGATGATCTGTTATAATATGTCTGTTCCTGGCAACTGCATGGAATTGTAGGAAACATATTAGTATTTGCTATCGAGAGCTTTGATTTGTGCAGCCATGATCAGTATGATCAGAAGACTTGGGTAGCTCAGCTTACTGCTGAGATTTCAGAGATGAAAATTGTAACTTCACAATAGTTCTTTGTCTGAAAGTACTTGCCGAACTTTACACTGATGTGACATGGTATTGGTGCTCTTCATTGATCAATCTTGTGCCTGCAGGCAATCAAACTGCAGAGAACATGACCTACAATGAAATTCTGGTGAACTTAATCTTCTACCTGTATTATGAGATGCCCATCAGCTTCCTGAAGTTGACGACGCTGTTGATGAATGTGATTGGGATTTCCTGTCTCATCCACTCTTCAGTGCCTTCCTAGCTGATGCTTAACCTTGGACACTATTATACTCTCACCATCTTCTCCACCATTTACTTGCCGGTAAACTTTCTTTTCCATACCTGCAGCAGCTTTCACAACAAGTTTTTGTACAACTCCCTGAATGCAATGTGGAAAAAGCTCTCAGTTATCCCTGTTAGAAATCCCTGTTAATTAGAATCAATGTCGAAGGGGAAAATTCATTCGTTTCCCCCAATAGTTAGGTGCTTTCCAACCAGGGAAAGATTGCCAACTTCTTCGCCTTCGACATTGGTTCACTGTACCCTTCTGGATGGCATAATTGAACTTTCCCTGTGAGACTCCCCGGGAAGGAATGTTGCAACACTCCCTGTGTCCCACAATTCCCTGTTACTTGTGAACTTTTTAATCTATTCAAGGGAAGGAATCATCGAAGAGCTCCTTGTGTAATTTGAGTACTACTACAGAATAAAGAGCTGATCAGAGTTCGAGACTGACTAACTGACTGACTGACTTCCTAATGTAGAGATTCAGCGTGAGATAAACCCTAAAACCTAAACCCTAAATGTGCTGCTGCAGTGTCTTGTTCTTTTGACACTCACCTCAATTGTAACAAGCTTAAGACCTTCGAGTGTTGGGTGTGGAGCTGTGGCAGTTTCTTTGGGATTCTTTACAGCAGCATCAAATCTTCAGATGGGTACCTTGTACTTGTCGTTATACATATTGCATTGGGATCAGCAGGGATAAAACCATGTGTGTCCACGTTTAGAGCCGACCAATTTGACTCTGCGGATCCTAGGGAAAAGCGGCAGCTTGCCAGCTTCTTCAACTCGTTCTACTTCGCCATAAACTTGGGAATTCTGATCTCCATCAGTCTGGTCGTTTACCTCTCTGAGTACGTGAGTTGGGGATGGTGGCATGCAAGAACCTCTCTCTAAATATGGCGAATTAAAAAATGAAATTCCTCATAATGTGGCAACAACGTGCCATTTTCTTTTCCCAAAAAAGGCCTTTGTATTGTACCTCTGTCAAGGGTTTTTTTTTTCCACCAGGACGTGACATTTCGCCAAAAACAGAAAAGCTGGAACAAGTCTATTGGGAAGAATCTCAAGCATACACTTTTTAGCTGATATTGTGCAGTTCTTCTACCTTGGAGAGCAAGGAAGGATTTAAGTTAGGGGTTAGGGTTTAAGGTTCAAGGATTTTTTTCTCCAACCTGGTTTAGATTCCATATATGATCTCTGTGTGTGTGTCTGTCTGTTGAGTGAATCATGTGCAGATTTTTCTGTCTGTCTGCAGACAAAGCAGCATTCATATCTGATCATGAGAATATTGCAGGAACGAAATCTGTATCTCCATTGAGACTATGCACAGTAACTCAGGTTTGGCGACTTGTGAAGCTTCTTCGTGGGATCCAGATCCATTATTGAATGTGCAAAAGAGATTTACAAAATTGTTCAATGTCTTCACTCATCTTGACTGAAGTTGCTAATCTCATAAGGAGCTGAATCTGGTTCCAAAATGGGCACTGGAATTATTAAGTAGCTCTAAGTCTTTGAGGATCAGCTGAATCTGGTTTCAATATGGGCACTGAATTTAAGTAGCTCTAGATCTTTGAGGACCTGAATCCGTTTCCAAATTGGGCACCGATTAAAGGAGCTCTAAATCTTTGAGGAGCTTCCAGTTTCAAAATGGGTACTAAAAGTAGCTTTAGATCTTTGAGGAGCTTTTGGTTTCAAAATGCGCACTGAAAGTAGCCAATATTTGAGCTTTTTTCTGTTCAAAATGGGCACTGAAATTGAGCTAGATTTTTATGGAATGAAGACGACTTTTTCTTTGCAAGTCTACAGATCATCTATTAGAAGCAAACTTCACTCATTTTAACAATTGGAATCATGAACAAAAACAACAGGTGGAGGAGATGAAGGCCTTGTTGCGGTTGTTACCAACATGGGCAACCACACTTGCTGTCAACACTGTGTGTATACAAATCCTCAATTTTGCATCACAGCAAGCATCCACCATAGATAAGAGAATGGGAAGTTTTATAGTTTGGAAGAAAACCAAACAAACAAACCCAAAAGACCCAAATTCTATATCCAACTACCATTGCTGTATACTTCAATCTTAGAAACCAGAGTAGGGTTTAGGATTTTAAGGTTACCGATGTTACACTTCTGAACCAATGTCATGTGGGTTTCCAAGTAGCAGCTTGCTTGTACTTCAATTTGAAAATCAATTAAGGTTTAGGGTTTCAGGGTTAACAATGCTACATTTTTGTTACAAGTAGCAGCTCACTTCCAAAACAAAACAAAACAAACAGCCAAATTATACCCAGCTACCAGAATCTTTTATTTTGAATTGGAAAACCGATTAGGGTTTAAGGTTTTAGGGTTGACAATGTTTCATTTTGGAACGATGTTGTGGTTCCAAATAGCATAGCTCAATTCCAATACAAAACAACAAAAAATGACCAAATTACATCCAGCTACCGTAATATTATTCTACACTTTTCCATGAGGGATGGATTGTGGGTTGGGATCAATTAATCACTATTTTTCAAATTTTCAAGAACTAGCAGGGCCCTTATTGTGTTCTCATATGGTTTTCCAACAATTCATCATTATTTATCTCAATTTTAATTTAATTAGAAAAATAAAAATATCATGGACATGAAAAGACATATGTTAATTTATTTTTGCATATTCGTGTTGTTGGGTAAGTGAAAGGAGTGAGATAGTTATTAAGATATGAGATAATTATTTTTTAAAATTAGTAGAAAAGAAGGTGATTATGAGGAAAGGAGTGAAATAATTTTTGAAGATGAAATATAAGTATCATGAATTGTTTTTAGAATTGTTGAAGGATGACCAGTACCAACAATTTTGAAAAATCACTCATGTATATTGATTCCTTGTTCCTCTTGTCATTACAATTTTGAAAATTTCATTTCTTCAAATAAAATATTCTTCAAAATTCAATATTTTCATGCACAATTTTCTTGGGAAAATTTTCAACATTTTTGAAACTAATGTAATTAAATAGTGTCAAAGTTGCCAAGGTACTGTATGGTTATTTTTTTGTTATAATTTTTAGAGGTAAAGAAAAGTCTTTCAAATAAAAGTATATTAACTCAAAATGAAAAAATTAATACCAAACTTATTTAATCCATAGGTCAGATCTTATAATGCACCTGGTTAGAACAATGGCATTGCCCCTGTTGTTATGGGTTTAGAATTAAAAGCAACCCCCTCTAGAGAGGAGGTAGTATCTAGTATCACCAAAAGTATTAAGACCCACTAGTTGAATTTAGGACCTCTTAAATTAAGTTCCTTTATTTTAACAAATTCTTCCATAACATGAATGTCCCAAAGGTCCTCTAAACTGAGATAAATCCTAAAATGAAACATGACATGTTATGTTAAAAGCTTCTAAGTTGCAAAAAACATTTTACCATTAGCACTGGAAATTTGAAAATTCCAACTTTGAAACTTTCAATGCATTTATGTATATTTTTTAATTGCAAGTGGACATTTGTTGGAAAAATCAAGAAATTGAACTATATCCAACTAGGGTTGGTAGCATTAAAAAATACATAGCTACCGAACCAACAAATGGGGAGATGCATACATATCAAAGTTAATAGTCAGGATACACTTTGTTGGTTCCATCATTATGTCGAACGTCAACTATTGAAAACCATGCAAGTTTCAGATATGGTTACCATCCATATCCAGCAATTACACATCTTCATATCATGGGAAAAACATATGAGTTCACAACATTGATCTTAACCCCTAAATTATGCTTGAGAAACCAATTTATTTATTTTTTAAATAAATTTTTTGGAGAATATTAATTGGGTGTAGGTGATAGAAATTTAAGCCTAATTTTCCCCAAAAAATTATTTTTCTGTTGTGATGGGTTTTTTAGTAGCTCTCTTATGGTCTACTATCTACCATGTCAACTCAACTAAGGTTTTGATCAAATAAGTGCATGCATTTGAGACACTAGGTACTGGACCCAACTACCCACACTCAAAAGTGCATTGGTCATCACAAGGGTGAAGATCATAGGTGGGAAGAAGGGGCCCAATTAGGAGTTTGTTAACCGGAGAGTTCTAGCACTTGCCTTGTGTGATTTACATGTGCTTTTGAGTTTTTTAATGTGTAGTTGGAACCATTGAAACACTCCTAGTCATGATTTTGAAGTATTGAATCACTCCAACCCAACCATGGGCATGATTTCGCACTTGCCTTCTTTGCCTACATGTGCTTTTGAGTTTTTTTTAATGCTTATAGTTGGAAGCATTGGAACACTCCTCATACTTGGACATAGGCATGATTTTGCACTTGCCTTTTGTGACTACTACCTACCTAGATGTTTTTTTTTTGTGTAGTTGGAATCAATTGAACCATTCAAGTGAGACATGGGTGTGATGATTTTGCCCTTGCCTTTCTATGATTACTTGCTTTTGCACTTGTGGTTTGTGATGACATGCTTTTTGTGTGTACTACTTGGGTTTTGTTGAACCACTCTGGTTGGTGGTGGCGGGAGCAGCCACACTTTTAAGCACCTTGCTGTCTAGACCCAGGGAATGATTTTGCACTTGCCTTTTTGTGGGACTGCATCCATGTATGCTTTTGAATCATGCCTTACTTCTCTCCAATCCATGCACACTATCCATGTACTATGAGACAGAGTTTGGACAAGCAGCTTCAGGTATAATTCTTCTCAAAAAGCTATTGAAGTTCTAGTGCTTGCAGAGACTTGCAGTGCAGCTTTTGACTAAGGAAAACAAAACAGAAAAGAGCAGATCTTCTTCCTATACATCTTTCCATTCCATGCAAAAAAATATAAATTGTCCAATTACTTGGAGACAGTGTGTGGACAAGCAGCGTCAGGTACTCTTTCCAGAAAACAATTGAAGTTCTTGCTTGCAGAGACTTACAACTTGCAGCTTTTTCAGTCAAGGAAAACGGACCAGAAAATAGCTTCCAAGTCTTCCAATCTGTGCAAAAAAGACATTGTCCAAGTACTTCGAGACAAAGTTGTGGACAAGCAGCTTCAGGTGCTCTTTTCAAAAGACAAAATTGGAAGTTCGTGGTTGCATCTGGAGACTTACAGTGCAGCAAAGTTTGAGTCAAGAAAAACGGACCAGAGAAATTGTCTTCCTGAAAGGAAATTGTCCATCGTCTGTGCACTGCATACATCAGGTTGTTACGCGTTGGATCGTCGAGACCTGCGCCATGGCATGAATGGAGGAGGCGGCTAACATCTGGCTCTCCTCAACATCTCCAGAGAATTTGACGTTCGCACTTTCAGAGATGAGATACACTTGGCTCCTCCTTACGATTGTGTTTCTCACACAAAACCCCGGGGCGATCACAAATGCCACCTTTGCAAGATCGTATGTCTTCTCAAGATCCTCCGATGCCATCACTGACTCCATGATTGCGCCATCGTAGTGCATTGCAGGAGTCGCCCAGAAAATTCTTGCCGGTGGCTCAAAGGACCACGCCAGTTTGTGAAGTATCCACACCGCCTTGGCCACGACCAAAAACCTGTGAAAGACATGATGCACATTTGATGGAAACTTGCCGTGCGCTATGATCGCACAGCTATGGTAAAAGTTTCCAAACAAAACGTGTTCCAGACAACTGGTTATAACCTGCAAAAACTTCGTCCGGCAGAATTCTCGAAACCGGCTGCACTGCAATATCGTCTGTGCCATCTCATCCGTTGAACTCGACTTTGTCGACATCTCTTGAAACGCCAGAAAACAATCTGCTCTGTATCGTTCAGGGTTACTTACTGCGTTGAACATGTCCAAGTGAGGCAGACCGAAGAAAGCGTTCTCGAAACCATGAAACAAGTGAGAAGAGATCCAATACTCCCATGCGTACTTCTCGTGAACGCGTCTCTGAAAGCAGACTTGAGGCAGAAACTCGTGAACGAAACTTGAGCCCCCTTCTGGATCCTTCGCACTCATAGTGACATATAGAAGCTCGGAGAAAGACGCAGTTTCCGTGCGTAGATTCTGCACGGCAGTTTCCAGCATGACAATCTGGTTCTCCTGTGCGTCGATGTTAGAGCAAAGAGTTAGAAACTGCTCAGCGCTCTTCCGCTCAATCACATCTTTTAGTACAGCACTCTCACGGAACTCCTCGTTCTTTCTCTTCATCCGCCTCGCAGAAGTTTCCAAATTTTGGACATGTCTGTGGTTCTCCATCTGAGAAACGAGGATCAAAGTTCCGGATCTGGAAGTTTTTGGTTATGTTCAAGAGTCGAATTGTAGAGCTGAGAAGCTGGGCGCTCAGGATCAAGAGGACCGATTATTGCTTGAGATCGATCGAAAGAGCACGACGAAATCGATCACCAGAAGCCACAAAGAGCAAGAAGCGGAACGTGAGAGAAATAGCGACTTGGACGTGATGATGATCTTGGCTGGCTAACATGGAAGCTAGAAAAAGCTTTTGTAGCATGCTTCAGACAACGAACGCATCGCCATCGGCGACGGCGCGCCGGCGGGATGCAAGGACGATATGGACGCCCGGACCGGCGTTTTCTTTTGTGCGAAATACATTTCGCCAAAATGAGAAAAAGACAGATTAAAAAAGGGAATTTTCTGTCGCAATATTCCCTTTCTTTCCGAAACACATCGCCAAATTTCGGAAAAAAATAAAAAATTGAATTTTTTTGGGTCACGTTTGAACTCTGATTTTAGTTTGGTAGCATTTTAAAAATTTAACTAGGTTTCTTTTTTACTATTTAAGGTGCATTCACACTTGGTGTTAGGGACTCTAAGGTTGAGTCCCCAAACACCATGCTACCCATTTAGGACTTAAACCTAGTTACCATGAAAATTTTATGTTAATCTAACATTCACTTAACATTAAGCTATGGCCCATTTAACATTGGGTGCCATTTAAGATGCCACCTAGATTTTCATTTAATACTGACTGAACATCAAGTGTGAATGCACCATTAGATAGCGTCTAATAACCTGTTGCCATTTAATAATGCTAAATCCCTCTTGGGGATGCTAGCCAATGACATAACATCAGAAAATTGAAAAAAAGATAGCTGCATGGCAGTTGGACCATTGGTTTTCTTTCAATTTTGTGATATCAATGAAAATTTCCCAAAAAATAGCAATATTTTGTAGTCCAATAAAGAACTAGAAAAAAAAACATTTATTAAAAAAAATCCCAATTTTTTTGGTCTGAAAAACCCTTTAAGAAAATTCACTGTGCCAGACTATAGTGATTACCATGGTTAGCTAGGGAAGTGGAAAGTGGAAAAGGGGGGGGAGGGGGCCGATGTGAGCAATGTCCTTGGGAACTCTTTGGGGAACATGGAATGTTAGTGTAGGGTAAAGCCTGAGGAAGCGGGTGCAAATAAGGGCCTGTGTCAAGGGAGTCGAGTGCAGGAACAAATTGGCTAGGGCCGAGTGTAAGGCCCTTATCAAGTGAAGCCAAGTGCCAAGGGCTGTTGGCTTTACTACAACAGTCTTTACCAATCAGTGGACTTTACTGTAAAGAAGTTTTCCAATTTTTTTAAAAATACAAAATAATTCCTGTGATGTACCCGCTGGGTATCAAGGGATTAAAAAAAAGGGGATTAAAAAAAGGGGAAGACAAACATTTCAAAAAATGGACATTAAGCCGACTATGCTAAATAAGGTGCCCTCCAACTATATTACAAAATTTGGATCAAGTGCTCAAGCAAGTCAATAGCACCATGGAAACTAGGAGTAGTAGGAGGTCCTAGCTCTCATCAAATGTAAACTTATGAAGCATGTGGTGTGAAGGGAATGAGTAGATTTGAGAATGCACATGGTGCCAACATCACAATGATAGAACAAGATTGTCAAAGACTTGTAAGCTCTCATCATACATGGGTTCTCATGAATGGAAAGATGTATAAGGATAAATGGAATGGATTCAACTTTGATTACAAAAACATTTAGATTTATTGCAAAGGAATTGGCAATAATGCATTTTGGTTGCATATCAAAGATAAATATCACTTGCTTTAGCAAGTTTGTGAAAAATACTACAAAACAATTGAAGAATTCCAAGGGGAGTGCATCATCAATGCCCCGATTCATATTAGAAATTTGCAAAATGAAGATGATGCAAACTATGTTGTACCAATTTTGAAAGCTAACACACAAGAAAAACATCAAGATTTCACAAAGTTGAAATGACATTCATTTATGAAAAAACTCCTAGCAAGCACTGTCCATGTGAGCAATGTGTAATAAGATAACATGCAAAAGGGAATTTTGTGAACCTACATGATGATGGAGTTGAAAATATTGATCAATATGATGGCCTTGACACCTTCATGGTCAATCTATTGAACACATTAATGAAATCTAATATATCTATAACATTTGTGACAACATTAATTGCAATTGGTAGCACAAGACATAAACACAAATATACCAATGCGTTTTCACTCATTATTGAAATGAACAACAAAACAAACAAACAAATTGTTGATGTAATGGAAAGATTCAACCTTACATAGGTCAAGATTGAATAATGTTGTGCGGTGATCCAACAATGCACAATCAAGAATCAATTGCAATACCTTAAGTAGACAAAAAAATTCACAATACCAATAAAGATAAAATATTATTTTTTGTCAATTGTAGCACTGCCATGTGCCATTCGTTTATTCAACACAAGAACATGATATTTGCACTTTTCAAATTTGTTGTCAAAGACTCTTCATCAAAATAGGAAACTATACAACTTCAAAATGAAGCAATTTTATATTCAACTTGATAACAATTAAGTTTTTAACTTAATTTGATTCAACATTTGATATAAAACACAAGAGTCCAATCATGTCATCAAAGGACAAGTTCCAACTTCCATGTCTTTGAAATTTTCAAAAATGTAAGTTCATTTTTCACATGTCAATATCTTTTACCATGTGGTTTATTTCCAAAATAATGTTCCAACATGACTCTTTAATTTGTTTTGACATCTTCACACCTTGTAAACTTGGTTCAAGATCATTGTCAATTATTTGTTAATCTACAAAAGACATTTGACCATTTACTTATTTTTAATTGACAACATTTTTAACATGCATAACTTTGTTATCTAGCTCTAATTGAATCATTAAAGCCTCAATGTCCAAATCCCTACCATCAAGAATTGAATGTTGAAAGATATCAAAACAAATAATCACATCAAAGAAAAAGATAAATTGCAAATTAGTTTTCAAAAATAATTCTCCAAAGATTTTTTTCAAGATTTTGAAACAGTTATCTACAATATTCTTACCTTTATTCCAATGTTTGTTGAATACTAAGGCCCTTTGTATGGTATGGTGCACATTGCTAACTGTTTGAGGGATTCATTACGACTATCTTGTAATTGCATGTTATAATCTTTGGACTTGAAAGTAAAATAATAACCTAAAAGTGCCCCTTGAGGTTTTTGAATATGTATCTATGTGACAATATAAGCCCCATGGATAGATGGTTGACCACAAAAGCTTTTGAACCCAACCATCACTTTTATCAACTTATCCCTTTTGAGCCATTGAACTTGATCCCTAAAAACCATGTTCACAAAAGACACAAATTCCCATAGAACCAAATGCATTCTTGATTATGCCCCAAATTGACATAGTAAATAGTCTAGCAAAACAAAATTACACTATAAATAATTTATTCCATGAACAAACATCTACAACAATCATGCAACTTGAATCCTTGTATGTACAACACATTGATACCAAATATATTTCTTTTCCATTAAATGTTTAAGTTTCAAAAATAATTAAAAAATGAAGGCCTTCTTTAACTTTGAAATGTTTGATCCACCAAGAATCGTTGTATTACATCATCAAATGGAACATTAGGTTACAAACAACTTTGACCCAATCTCCAAGATTTTTTTCTAGAGAAATTCATCAATGCAAAAAATTCTATATTGATGTAGAATCAAGGAATTCAAAATGGTGTGAAAAATTGCCTTATCTTTTGGACTTTGCATTAGAAATTCAAAATAGAATTTGACTTTGTTTCATAATAGAAGAGAAGCAACTCATGAGCTTTAGTGAAGAAGAATGTGGATTAAATGCATGACCAAAACTAGCTTCAAAGACTTTATTATTGATAAACAAAAATTCCTACAACAACACACAAATAAAAATTTTAACTCAAAAAAACATTTGTAAAAAATAAACATACACCATGCTTGAAAATGCAAAAGAATTAGAAAATACGTAATGACACAAATTTTTTAAATGTAGAAATGATTTGAAAGATTTTACAAGAGAGTAACTGAAACTTTGAAATCATTGTGAAATGAATTGTGACGACTAGAAACATTAAACCAAAATGATCGGTGCACAAAATCTTTGATTCATAGAAAGAAAGAACAAGGAGATGTTCAAGATTTGCATAACAACATAATTGTGACACCCACCAAAATGAAACCAAGTGTAAACCAAACATCATAAAAACAAAAGTTCATAGTTAAAAAGAAAAATATTACACCAAAATTCAAATTTGAAAAGAGTTAAAAAGAACATTGAAATGTTCAAGATGCAATGATGGAATGATTTGTGCACACTTGTTTTAGAGGTTTCAAAAGGTTTTAGAGGTTGTTACTTTCAATGTTTGCATTGCCTTTCCTTTGATGGATCATGGCAATATTGACATGTGAAGCAAGTAGTTTAATTGAAGGTTAGATTATTAGGTTTTTTGAATGTTGGGTAACCTACTAACAATACTAACATACAAACCCTAAAACAAACCCAATTAACCCTATAAACCCAAACTTTTTTTTGACTATTTATTTTTTATTCTAACTTTTTCATTAACATACCCATAAGTGTGAACATGGCATTGAATTTTTAGTTATTTTAAACTATTGAATTACAAGTTGTTTTAGGAAGTGGATACAAATATTTGCCATGGCTTTAGTGTAGGTGTTGATCCACCCAAGGCCCATCAAACAACCAATCTATGGGATGTAATTGTGAAGCTCAAAGTTAATGAATAGGTAAATATCATGTCAATAAACCTTCTCAAAACCTAAACTATAAATATATTTTAATATTGGTAGATTCAAAGTACTAGAGTTGTTTTATGTGGGATAAGGTCAGGCACATGGGAAACTTAATCCACATGACCAGTCATGGTGTTTTTTTTGTGCATAATTTTGCCAAAATGTGAAAACAAAGTTAGAACGATATGTTTTGTTTCTATATTCTCACTTTTTTTAAAAACAATTTCCAAATTTCAAAAAATTTGAATTTAAAAAATCACATTTGGTATTTATTTTAGTTTGGTAACATTTTTTAACTAGTATATTTAGTATATTCTAGATAGGTTTTTAAGCCTATCACCATATGATGTTAAATCTTTCTTGATTTGTTAATCAATAACACAACATTAAAAAATTGGAAAGAAATCATTGCATGGGGTTAAATATTCTTTTTAGACATTGGAACTTGGGAAATACTTATGTTCCCATGCTTGATAACAACATTACCTTCAATTCCCCTTTTGATTCATTCCCCTTGTCATGTCAAAAGTGGGAGAATGTTTTCATCTTTTTGCAACAAACCCCAAACTAGCCATAAAAAAATCCTCCCCCAACCCCTCCAAACATCACCTGGCCTTTCCAATTAATGTTTTTATTTTGTGACATAGCCACATTCTTTGCCATCTATAGGAGGATTTCACCAAGTTGGACAAAGATGAAGGTTTTTTTTTTTTTTTCAGAATTGTGTTGAAGGAAAAGACAATTGAAATGTGAGAAACTCCCCTTTTTTCCTCTATTTTTTTGCCAAAGTTATTGAGAATTTTCATAAAGAAACCCTTTGATAGGGTCAAGGGGTTAATCTTGGGGTTGGCATTGGGTTAAATTTTTGTAATAAAAAACATTGCTTTCAATTGAACACCCCCAAACAACCCCAAGGTTTTTTTAAAAAAACATTCATGCCCCCCCCAAAATGGTCATACGTTCAACGCAGTCAAATCCTCTCTCACCCTATGTTTTCCAAAAATCTTCAAATTTAAGGTCACTTTCCAGACATGTTGGATTTAGAATGAAAGTGAAAATATGGTGCCATATACTATGCGAAACTCAAGGTCACTTTATGAATATCTTTATAATTGCTTATCAATTATTTGTAAAATAAAGCCCAAGGCCATGGGTTTTATTAGAACAAGGGCATGTGTAAAAAGTGGGGTTTGAAAATTTGGGCTTGATTTTGGTAAAGCCCATGACCTCAAGCTTCACTAAGCTAGAAGACCTAGTTTGTTTTTTTTTTTTTTTTAATTTAATTTTACCCTTAGGATACCTTGAGAAATAACCAAAACAAAACAAACATTTTTTTTTTAAATGCTCCCAAACAAAGGAGGATAAAATATGACAAATAACATGGCTTGTAGTTACACTAAGAAAAACAAAGTAGGTTTTTATGCACAAATTAAAGTACCTACTAGGTATGTCAATGGTTAATGAGGAGATAATTAAATCAATAAAACATAGGAATAAAACCTTAGGTTTGACCCAACCTCATGTGATTATGTGTGAGCACGGTCACTAAAGACCGCATCTTAGGAAAGGCATGGGAAGCCCAGCTCACTATGCTTATTGCGGGAAAAAAAATGTTGGGCTGGATCTGTGAAAAATTGGCTACTCCAGAACTAGCCCCAAAAGGTGGCAGGTTTTTTGCCTCCGGCTCAATCACCGCTGGAAACAACACTTCAGCTTGCAGTGACCTGTGCGCTCCAAGCGAGGACTACTGAACTACCATTGGGAACAGTTCCTGGGTCAACGCACATACATCTGACCTATCTAGCAAGGCTAGTGCAGCCAGTTGGTAGTAGATCTATGACGAAAGGCCCGATCAACCAGGAGGTTAGGACCCCACCCCTCCAAGTTTTCCCCACACAATGTTGAATGTAAAAAGGGTGAAGGATAATATGCGACTAGCTTTCATTGAAAAGCTCTTTACCAACTGCGAGATTAGGACCAACGTGCAAACAAGATACTTACGCTTTAAGGGTATGTCGTATGAATGCGAAAGATACTTGTGTGACATCAATTGTGTCCAACTGCGAAAAGCTTTGGCTCGGTTTTGATGTGGCAACACGCAGCTTGAGGCAGTGCTAGATGCGTGGAAGGGCGTGCCATACGCAGAGAAGCTTTGTTGAGGCTATGACTTGGGGAATGTAGAAGATGAAGATCACTTGCTCCTTATTTGTCCAAATACACAAAAAGTTAAGGAACGCTTTTGTTCAACCCTACCTTTTAACCACATGAGCACTCTTGCTGAACTCATGCAGACTACGAACACGATCGCCCTGGCCAAATTTGTGGCATGCTATTAGTACCAGAGGACAATCTATCCTCCATGATCTACCTTTCGTCTAATGGATTCTTTGGTCCCAAACGGACGTAAAATTGTAAACAGTAAATAGTAAAAAGACTAAAATTGACTATGGCAACAAAAATGCATGAAAAGATGTGTTTCAAAAGGAAATAATGAAAGAGGAAATTTCAAATTTCCTTATAAATTTACAAAGTTTTGAATTTTGTCTTGTTTTTTACATTTTGTGAAGTTAATCATCATAAATAAATAAACTTTGAAAGTAAAGGGCTTCATTTGTTTTGGCATTTTGATAAGTTTTAAGGTTTGTAAAGGAGGTAAATGAGGAACTTTGAAGAATAAAAAAAGGAGGGGGTTCAAAAGTGTAAAATAGGAGGAAAATTCTTTTAATGCTCCATGGTGGGGAATTCTTTTGACGAATAATTCCAAATAAAACATGTTTCTATTGACATTTATCAATGTGTTTGATCACACATTAAAATAATGAACATACATATTATAATTAGTGGTGGAACAAACCATTATTATAGCCCAATTATTTTGGTTATCACCATGAAAATGGTGAGTGGGTGCTCTATCATGGCAACATGGAGTGTCCACACATGTAATGAACCCAATACCTTGGGTTTTGATAGATGAAAATTCCTCTAGGGCTCTAGAACAAAGGTCCACATGTTAAGGTTCGAACATGTAGAACCTTAAAAGCCCAAACCTAAAACTTTCAATGCACCCTTCCTTTAACCTATGAAAATAACAACAAATAATCTTTCCTCATAGTAGACACCCCAAAATTGAATCCATTTTCAGCCTTTATTTTCCTAGTCACCATTTTGGAAGGAAATCAACTTAACATCAAAATTATAATAAAAATCCCCACAATAATCAACATTTTTATTTTCATTTCAACCCCAAGGTTATAATGGCTATGGAATAGTTTCTAAAATTACATATTTGGGCTTTTTGGAGATGGAATAGGTGAGGAGGAGCTTCTTTCACAACATTGGTTGTGCACACACCATAGCCACCTATCAATTTGTTATATCTTATTGTAGCACCCACCAACAAAAACAAGGAAGGGAACCAATGAACCTTTAGAAGGACAAGCTTTGGAATATTAGTGTTGTACAACTCTTTTTGGATATACAAGGAGATGTATTTTGCAATTGGAATGGGGAACATGAAGAAAACATATTTGGTTACAATGTAATTTAGATGAAATTTATTTGTGAAAGTTAAGTTGTACATGGGAACAAGTTAACTTAAAGTGGGGTAGGAACCTAAAATGTGTCAACAATATTAATAAGAGAAGGCTACTTTTAACATTGGCTTTTTTGCTTGGGTTTGGTTCAAGTGGATGGAGTACAACATTTTAGCTAGAACCATAGAAACCAATGATGTACTTTAAAAAATGGACATGTGAAAGCATATTAACACCAAGTTAATCCTTAAGAGTTCAATGATGACGACTTTTTTAACAACAATCAAATATTGCCAACTATTCAAATGTTAGCTTTTGGAGCTATTCTAAAACCTCCCACTTCATCATGATTTGTAGCATGTGCACATTAGGGAATTAGAAGTGCATAACTAGACAAAAAATTAAAAATATCCATTTAAAGTGTAACTAATGGAATAATTATTATTGCATTCTAAGAAAATTTGCAATGACATTTTTAAAATTAAATTAAATTTTTTAAATGGAAACAAGGAAGTGGATAAAATTGAAGATGATCAAACTTGAAGGTTACAATGTCATGTGCCAATTATAATTAGCTCATGTTTTTGCTAATGTTATGTAATAGGGCAAGTTGCTTTAATCCATGAACAAGTTAAACATATGTAATTTGTACATTATAAATCCTTATGCATGATAATAAAATGTTTTTTGATATGTAATGAAGATTTCAAATATTTATTTCCACAATCCAAAATTAAATATTCTCATGTTTTTTGAAAATATTCCCCATTTCATTTCACATGTTGTCATTTTCGAAAACAACATATGTCCAAGTATAACAAGATTTGGTTTTAAAAATGCATATATTCACACATATATTGATTCAATTAATAAAACATAAATAAATATTTTGGGAGAAAACATGGAAATTATTTTAACCATTACATCTATAACCCAAGAATGAAATTTTGATTTTTTTGGAAAAATGTACCACTTCCTTTCCAATTTTTATGTTTCCATATCAACATAAAATGCCCAAGTCAAACCAAATTAAATTTAGTAAATGCCTATACTCACATATGAATTAATTCAATTGGTGAAATTCAAAAAAAATGTTGTATAAAACAGAGTAGTTTTATTAGTCACAACTCTTAAAACTTAAAAATTGATATTATGCAATTTGAAAGTAAATTCCATAACTTTTTAAAGTTCTTCAAAGATAAAAATTAAGAGTTGGATTACATTGACAATAATTATGTAAAACACAAAATGCCATAATATTCAAAGGTCCATTATCAATTTTCACCACCAACAATCAAAAAATCTTCCAATAATTTTTCAAAATGCCAAAATTACTCTTAAATTAATCAAATTGGATTTTTAATCATTTCCAATATTAGGTTTCATAGTTTAAAAAGTTCTTTAAGAGGTATGGTTGAATATGATAGGCATAATCCCTAACAATATATGGAAAAAACCTTTAAACACATTAACAACATGTTCATGCAAAATTAATGCATTTTGAAAAAAATATCATAAACTCAAAAGTTAAAATGCTCAACCAAGTTGCCCACAATATACATTCCAAAATAGGTTATCAGAATTGCATACAATTTATAATAATAATTTGAATTGAAATTTTTTTTCCGATTATAATTATTTCTTTTGTAAGTGTTTTCCTTTTGTCAACTTTCATTATTTTTCATGTAATGAACTTGTGACAATCATCCATACATCCAACGATATTTTACATCCTATTAATTTTTAAGAACTTTTTTATTTAATATAATTCAACTATTCCTCATTAAACATATGAATACATTTAAGAAAAAAATCATTTGAAAACATAAATCAACAATTGTCTTTGTGAATTTCCTATAACTAATGTTCAAACATTGAGGTGGTTAAGCATGTTCTAACATTGAAATGTTTAGGCATGTTTTCACAAATGCATCCATGTCTCAACCTTTAAATAACACCTTCAATGCTATCATATGATTTAATAATGACCTAACCCATTGATTGATAATGCATAATATTATGAAAAGATTTAATTATAATAATAAATTTTTAAATATTATATTAAGCATAAGATAACTTTCAATGTATTTTTAATTCAACATCTCAAAGGATATAATGAAATGAATGTTTTTTCAACTCTAATGTGAACAATTTGATGAGGTTTTTACCAAAATTTTGTACCCTCTAAAATTGGATGTTGATAATTAATAGTAGTAAAAATAAGTAAAAGATGTGAAACAAGTAATGATGCATAGAAATTGATAGAATTTAGGATTTATGAACACAAAATGAAAGACAAAACACAAAAAGATCACCCAAAATGTTACACATATCCATTTTGACAAAATTTCACATTAATACATTGTATAAAAAATATTTTAAAAATTCTTTAAATGTTTTAATATAGTTTTTAAAACATTATAATAACAACAGTAAACATGAATCATTATAGAGAGGAACCAATTTTTATCGAAATAATGAATTTGAAACATTTTGAATTTAATAAGTTCCTTCAACTTGTTGAAATAAAGAATCATGATTGTAGTCAAGAAACATGTTGACAACATAACTCCCAAAAAGACCCAATAATGCACATATTTAAAAATAGAAAATGAATTTTGAAATTTACAATTCAAGCACATCCAAACAAAGCAATTGAAGGTCATGTAAAAAAAAAGTATTATTATTATTTTTTTGAAGGATTAACAACGAAACTATACAAAATAAATGATAATACACCAAATTTTTTGACTAAGATTAAAAAAGATGATACATTCAAAAAAACTAAAACATAGCAAATAGAAAAAACAAATGTGAATTCAAAAAAAATAACAAACAAAGCAAAATAAAAATTAACAAAATAAAAAGTGAAAAATAACCATAAATTTCGATAACGTGATGGCCTTGTTTATAAAAGTTTCTACAAGTTTCTACATTTTTTGTAAACCCACCAACTATTTAGAGTGTCTAAATATAAAGCAACATGGAGGATTTTAATTTAATTTCATAATTTTAAAAAAGAGAACCTAAATTGAAACCTTTTGATTTATAATGTTTAATGACCAAGATATATTGCATATAACTTTTAAATGGAGAATTATTAGGATTTGCTAAATTGATGGTCATTCTTGATAATGGTAAGGTTGAAAGATTAATAAAAGTAAAAACCAAATTAATTTTTAAAAATTCATCAAAGATTGTTTCAAAAAAAATTAAATTAAAAAACCCGATCTAAATTTTTTTAAGTATAATTTTAAAATGGAATGTTCTTGTTTTTTTTATAGATATAACAAATTATAACATATCTTTTGAAATCCTTGAAAATATCATGGGTTTTTATACTTAGAAAGGATGATCATTATTTGAATGAATGACCATTGATATTGAATTATATTAAATAAAAATGAACTATGTTTTTTGAATTGTTATAAATAATGTTTTTTACCCTATTACAAACCTATTTACATCTTGTCACTTTCAATATCCTTTGAAATTGGTACGTAACATGATAATATTAATAGTGTAATTTGAAATAATTATTAAAAAGGTTAAAATAACTAACTTATCAAATAGGTGGTGAGGTGTTATAAAATGTAATTTGATATGATTAATAATGTAAGTTGATGTAATTACATAAGGAATTAAAATAAGTAACTTATTAAATTAGATGATAAAAATTTATAAAGTAGTATTGGTTTATGTATGATACATAATGAAATATTATCAATAAGTTATTACATAAATTATTGTGCATGATTTATGTTTTTTATTAATTAAAAAAATGATGACATAAATTAATGAGCACGGTTAAACTTAAATAAATCATTAAAAAATCATTTCACAATTTATTTGTTTTATTTTAAGGCTTGTGAAATACGAAATGATGTGTTTATTTTCAAATCATAGACATAAGTGATAACATGGATTGAAAAGATTCAACTTGTGCACATGGAAATTACAAAACAAGTCAAGTTGAATTTTGTGCACAATTGAATATATAAAAAATATCACAAAAATCATAACCATAAATCATTTTGTTTGACTCCAAGTTTGTTTTTGAATCTCATTTGTAATCCTAGACAACAACTAAAATTAGATTTGTGAATTTTTTTTAAATGTTATTATTAAAAATTTTAAATAAAAAATGAAAAGAAATTACATAATGTTTTTATTGGAAACAACTTGAAAACAAGCAAGAAATGAAACACTCAAGTTCACCTGATAATTCAGAAAAGAGGGTTACCCTTGTCTTTGCTTATGCTTCGGATTAGAACAAAATGAAACAATTATATTAACTAACAAAAACACAAAAGTTGTATGCTTCAAATGTTACAATCACAAAACTATGACTTGTAACAACTAACAAGGTTTGAAGGTTCTATGTGCATTCAAAATCATGAAAGGAGAGAATGAATAATTCACTCACAAACACTTCTATATATACAACTCCCTAACCCTAAAGTAGCCACCATCTTCAAACCCTAACCCTAATGTAACCGCCACCTCTAAACTTTAACCACCATTTAACTCCAAGTTCACACAACTTTTAAGCCCTAACTCTAATTGTTAAGGATGTGAATATTATTCATCCTTTTGATGAATGTGAATCACATTTACCAACTTTGGGGATTAGAATCGAATAATATTTCTAACATTCCCACTTTATGAGATTTCTGATCTGAACATGTTTATCAACTTATGATGTCGTTATTTGGATAATGCCTTGATAAGGACATCCGCCACCATGTGTTCCGTTGGACAATATTCAAATCGAACTTCCCCATTTTCAACTCGTTTTCAAACAAAATGATGTTGTACATCAATATGTTTTGTTCATGCATGGTGATTGGGATTTTTGGTCAATGATATTGCACTTTGATTGTCGCATCGAATCACCATCACTTTCTTCTCCTCCATGTATCCTAAAATCCATCATCAATTTTGTTATCCATATGGCTTCTTTTGTGGCTTGTGTGTTCTCCATGGTGGACAATGCTATTGTAAGTTGTCGTTTGCAACTCCAAGAAATGGCTCCACATCCGATCATGAAAACAAACCCTATGGTGGACCACCTATTTTTTAAATCACCACCCCAATCCGCATCACAATATCCAAACATTTCCTTGGATGGTGTTGCATCGAATTGTAATTTCATTTGCAACGTACCTTGCAAATATTTAAAGATCTGTTTGACGACCATCCAATGCTCCATGCTAGGGTTGGCCATGTGTTGACTCAACACACTTATTAGGTATGCCAAGTCGGGTCGTGTGCACAACATGGCATGCATCAAGGACCCAACCACTTGTTGATATGGAAATCCTTTCGATTCATCATTTCCATTCGCATTCCTTTGTAACTTCATTTTGGGATCAAATGAAATTCCAATGGGCTTACATTCCTCCATTCGAAAATGTTTCAATATTTCCTTGAGGTATTTGATTTGGTTGATGTGTAGGAATCGTGCATCACAATTCCTTTCCACCTCCATCCCTAAAGAGAAATGCAATTCCCCAAAGTCCTTCATTTCAAACTTTTGACTCAGCTCCTATTTGATTTGTACAAGTTTATTTTGATCATTTCACACCAAAATGAGATCATCCACATAGACCATAATGAAAAACTTCACATCTCCCGCTTGTGTTACATACACATTAGGATCGACCTCAGTTTTCATAAATTCAATGCTTTTGAAAAACATATCTAACTTTTGATTCCATGCCCTTGGAGATTGTTTCAAACCATACAAGGATTTGTGAAGTTTACACATAAGAAGTTCACCTCCTTGGTGCACGAACCCTTAAAATTGCTCCATGTAAATCTCCTCTTCAAGCTTGCCATTGAGAAATGTTATTTTCACATTCATTTGGTGATCTCCATGTCTTTTAAGGTCGTTAATGTAAGAATACAACAAATAAATGTAAACTTTACGACGGGCGCAAAAGTTTCATTGTAATCCACTTCATAGGTTTGGATAAAACCTCTTGCCACTAATCTGGCCTTATAGTGTTCCACCTCCCCATTCGCGCCTTGTTTGATTTTGAACACCCATTTGCAAGAAATGGGTTTCCTACTAGCGAGAAGTGGTAGCAAAGTCCATGTGTTGTTTGCCATGAGGGAATTATATTTTTTTTGCATCACGCACTCCCATTCCTTAGAATTTTCACATGTCAATGCTTCTTCAATATTTTGAACTCCTCCAAAAATGCAATGGTGGCACACTCCACCTCCTTGGTAACAATCCACCAATCTTGAGGCCATTTCCCTTCGTTGCCTTTGAGGTCTTTCCCTTGCCATATGTTGTGAAGGTTCATTAGATGGGTTATCATTCGAAACAACAAATTTTTCTTCCAATGAAGAACGTGGTGTGGATTCACTTTGCACACCTTCGAACTTTCAGTGGAAGAGGAGTACATACCGAGCGGAAACAGTTGTGCGAGAGTGGAGCCGGTTCAAGAACGAAGCGTTTCGGCGTACGATGGTGCAAAGATCCTGCCTCCTCCAACCTGATGGACCCCACAGATCCTTTAAAATCCTGCATGCAGACGCATTGAATTCAGAGTAAAATGATGGATGTTTTATCTCAAGTAACATTGTACATCTACAAGTCCTACCTGTTGAGCTGTTGCAACCTGTTAGAACAATGTAAATGGATGTCCTACTGAGTGAAATTTGTAGATTCAAATATTTGCTTGGTATACCTGCCCACTATTTGTTGGTTGACCAATCTTGTCGAATACATCTCCCATTACTCTACAGACAAGAATCCGCCAACACAGGTTACTAACTCCAAGTTTCAACTCCTTCCCTCCCAAAAAGACGCGGCATTCTATTGATAACAAACTTACCGTGTCACAAGCGACCTTGTTTCTACATCCCATTGAAGGACACAAAACTTGTACCTCTCAAAAGATAGAAAGAGTAATGTTTCATTCAAAGGTGTATCCCGATTAAAGGTCAACGGTTCTTTTCCTTCAACTTATTTGTTCACAATTTTATCCACAACTGCATTTTCTACTTTCTTGGGGTGGAGCACACCACTTATTTCTTTTGACCTTTCAATGAACATGACATTTGTACTTTTGATGATTCTCTTAATTTCTACACACATCAAGCGATATGTTTTTGTACCTTCATAATATCCTAAAAACACACAAGGCATGGACTTGGACTTTAATTTGGTCCTTTTTTCATTCGGGACATGTGTAAAGTTTTTACAACCAAAGACTCTCAAATGAAACATATCGGGTTTCCCACCACTCCATGTTTTTTGAGAGGTCTTGGAATCAAGAACCTTGGTTGGACATCAATTTTTTATGTACACCACCGTGTTCACCGCTTTGCCCCAAAATTCAAGTTCCAATCCTTGTGCAAGAATCATATTTCTTACAAATTCCATGATGGTTCTATTCACATGTTTTACAACACCATTTTGTTATGGGGAATAGGGCGCACTTGTTTGTCATTGAATTCCACATTCTGTAAAAAATGCATCAAACTTCTTAGACACAAATCGTCCATTGTTGGATCGTAGCACTTTGATTTTGTGACTAATTTCATTTTTCATTAACGCCTTGTATTGTTTGATTTTTTCAAACACTTCTCCTTTGGCCTTCAAAACATAGACATGATTTTTCCTTGAAAAATTGTCGATGAATGTGAGAAAGTATCGCACTCCACCATGCGATGTAATCCTCATTAGCCCGCACACATCGGTGTGGATAATCTCCAAAAGTTGTGAAGCTTTTGTTGCTTCGTCCTTAGGAATGATGTTCTTTGATGTTTACCTTTGATGCATCCTTCACAAATGTGATGCAACGAACAACACTTCTTTCAAATTCATGCTATCCACCATGGCATCCAACTCCTTAAGGCTTGCCATGTTGAAATGGTCAAATCTTTCATGTCAAAACATCACACCTTCATCGAAAGAATTTGCAATGTGTGGCGTGTCCTTGCGCACCTTCACATTAAGAAGGTACAAGTTCTTGTCCCTTCGTGTTTCTGCCATAATAACTCATCAAGCATCATTAACCCTATAACCATCCTTGTTAAACTCCATTTTAAAACCTTTGAAAATGAGTTTACTCACCGACATGAGACTATTCTTCATTTTTGGAACATGAAGAACTTGGGTGATGGTTGCGTGTGACAATTTGCCTCTCATTTACATTATGGCTTTGATGTTCCCCTTGCCAATGGCCTCCAAAACGGTGTCATTGCCCATGAACACCTTCCTTGGGGAAATGTGCTCGTACGTGGTAAACCATTATTGTTCGAATGTCATGTGTTGCGTTGCATCGGAATCGACAATCTAATCATACGTGGTATGATTATTGACACTCAATGGGGCAATAAACATTTGTTCGTGACCTAGACAAACTTGATTGGCTTTTTCTTTTTCATCATTTTTCTTCTTTAAACAATTTCTCACAAAATGTTTAGGTTTCTTATAATAGAAACAAAACTTTTCGTTTCACTTGTGAGTTTTGTTCACTAATGTGATAGTCTCAGAACTTTCACATTCTTTTTTTTTGGACACTTTGTGAAACAACCTTACTACAATGAATTGAAGGTTTACATCTTTTGTGGACATGGATTCCAAGCTTGTGACTAAATTATCAAAGGATGGAGGAAGGTTAATGAAGAGTACCATGTAAACATTTTCATTCGTAATGTTCACCTCGATGAAACATAGTTGGTTTGCAAGGGCTTTCACCGTGTTGATGTGCAAAAACATGTCATCTCCTTCTTGCATTTTGATGGTGAAGAATCTCCTTTGAAAGAACAACTTGTTACCAATTGTCTTAGCTTCATGCACACTACAAAAAGCCTCCCATGCACTTCTCACATTGTCACAATATTGAATGTGTGTAAGTCAAGCATCCATGAAATGTTCACAAAGTAATGTAAAAGCCTTCATCTCTTTCTCTTTGTAATTGGCCCTTGTAACTTTTTCATTTGGCAAGGTGGCATTCCCATCAACAAATTTTCAAAGCCCATGTTTATAAAACATCATGCGCATTTTGAATTTCCAAAGGTGAAAGTTACAATCATCAAACTTCTCCATGACTTTCAAGGACTCCATTTGAAAAGAAGACATTGAGCACAAATGTTACAATAAACATTCTTCTCAAAAGATTAAAAGCTTTGGAAGAAATCTTTGACACCTCACGTAAATTTGAAAAAAAAATTTCTAACATTTGCAAATCTTTTATTACACAAGCTTGAAATTACACTTAGAACTTATAACAATGGGAAGAACTTTTTTTGACACACTTGAAACTTAACACTTTCAACAATTCGAAGACCTCTATTGCATACACCTCAAACTTTCAATGAATCGAAGAACTTTCTTCCACACATTTTCTCAAACTTCAAAGTTGAAATTATCAATAACTTGAAGAACTCTCTTCTAAACACTTTCACCTTGAAACTTGATATTTTCAAAAACTTGAAAAACATGTTTTTCACACTTGAAAGACTTACAACACTTTGAAGAATTTTCTTCCACACCTCCCACTTACTTGGAAATGGACTATCATTCTTTTTGTAACTTTGCAAACTGAAAACCTTCCCTTAAAAGGATTTTCCCTTTTTATGTTATATAAGTTAAACCTTTGATTATTTTTTGTTCTAACATAATGTCCTTTCTCTTGCTTGATGTGGGTCCATAACCTATTGAAAACAACTTGAAAACAAGCAAGAAATGAAACATTCAAGGTTCATAAAATGAAACAATTGTATTAACTAACAAAAACACAAAGGTTGTATGTTTCAAATGTTACAATCACAAAACTATGACTTGTAACATCTAACAAGGCTTGAAGGTTCTATGTGCATTCAAAACCATGAAAGGAGAGAATGAATAACTCATTCACAAACACTCTATATATACAACTCCTTAACCCTAAAGTAGCCGCCATCTTCAAACCTTAACCTTAAAATAATCGCCATCTTCAAACCCTAACCTTAAAATAGCCGCCATCTTCAAACCCTAACCTTAATGTAGCCGCCACCAATTAACCCCAAGTTCACACAACTTTTAAACACTAATTCTAACCATTAGGGATGTGAATATTATTCATTCTTTTGATGAATGTGAATCACATTCACCAACTTTGAGGATTAGAATCAAATAATATTTCTAATAGTTTTAAGCCATATGAAAGATGTAAATATAAAATCTACAAATGATAGTAAGCATTCATTATACATAAATAAATTCATACTTGTTGAACCTTGTTAAGAAGTTTTGAAACTTTTGAATTTCTTATGTAAAAATTGTTATAAGTTTTGGAGGAAAAAGAAAATAAACATATGTTTTATTAATAGGACTAATTGGTTTAGGTGAAACACTAATGTCAATGTTAGGAAAAGTTTTCAATTTTTTTATCGCACGATTTTTCAAAAAACAACAAACTCTATAATTAACATTAATGGTTGTTGAATGAAGTTCACATATGGAAAAACCTATATGGAAAGACCTATTTAAAAATGTGAAACCATATTTGAAGGAAAAGTGTTCATATCATAATTACATAAATGATGAGAATAATCAAAATCTTAGCTTTTAAATTTGCGAAGCAACACCAAAAACTAATCACATTGGAACAAAATTTGATCATTTGACTTAATAAAAAAAATTCAACTCTAAACTATGTTAAAATAAATAATTTACATGTCATGTGAAATGGAAATGTCATTGATCCATAACGTTATAAATGTTGTTTCCAAAGTTAAATATGTACGATCATTTTAAGAAGCTACACAAAGAAAATAGGAAAAATCTTACTATAAGAATAATTTAAACTATTGAAAGGTTCATAATTTACGAAAAGAGATTTTAAAAATTAAATGACAGTTAATCATAGGTAAGTAAGTAATTTGGTGTGATTTAAAAATAAAATAAAAAAGAAAGTCAATCAAGATGGTTATCATTTGCTTTCCACAAGCACATAGGTTATTTTCCCCCTTTACCAACATCCTTTAGTGTCCAATGAACTCTATGTCCATCCTTGCATAATCATCATCATCATTGAGAACCATCATCTGTTAGGATATGAGAAGTACCTTCTTCTCCTGAACTTGAGGTTGCTTTTATTACCATTGTGGGTATTCCCTCCAGCACCCTTTTTGTGCATCAGACTACTGAACAAACAGATGATGATGATAAGTATTACTGTATTATTAACAAGCAAGTAGATTTGGCATCCACACATATTGATTTCAGTTTCTTCCATGGAATTCAGGACATACCATTTAAATAGACAGCCAGTCTTAAACTTAGTTTCAAAACTTTGGTCACATAAATCAGGATCAAATGAGGGCAGACTTCAAGTACCTTTACACTCAAATGCACCATTTGATAGGTGTATGTGATGCTCATCAAACATCACATGCACAGAACAGACTAGACAACAAGTTGTAGCCTCAAGTCATACCCAACCCTATATAAAAAGGCCATAGTGGTGTCATCTCCATGCAACACCACAAAGCTATGTACAAAATGCTACATGACTTTCCTGCGCTGGTCCAACCAAGTTGGTGTGCAGTTATGAAAGCGCTGGCTCCTATGATGTGTACTTTCTTACCAACTAAGAGGTGTTCCAGATGAATGGAAAAATTATGAAGATAGGTGATTGCTGGTATCTTCAGTTTCAGGCTCAGATGATGGTTGAGACCTGAAAGGGGCTAGCTCTGTGAGTGAAGAAACCTATAACTTCCGTGTAATCTCTTCAGAGATCTTGTCATAGTATGTCATCTTCCGCACCAGTGGAATTGCACCCACCAGATCCCCATTACCAAATGCAGTTCTCAGCGCCTTCTCACAGTCTTGCAATTTTATGCTATTCTGCAAAAAAGTCAATTGCACAAAGGATTGAAACCAAACATTCATAAACTTCATATTCATCAAAACATCTACTTGGGGTGCTGCTACAAATCTTGTTCCTGCAAGCCCTACTCAATAAGGAGAGAGATCTCTATTTTCAGTAAATTTTATGTTTCACTGACATTGTCTCATTGAGATTAGGAGAGGCTTCTGCCAGGTCTGGGTAATTACCAATGTTCTTGAACTATATTCATCTAAGTTCAACCATTTGAGTATATTGATTAAAGACTAATCTATGACTGTAGTTGCAAAGGGGGTTGGATCCAAGATTAAGGCTGCTACATTGTAATGTGACACAGAACTTGCAGTCAAGGGCCTGACAAACATACTTTCTCTTTGATTTCTTGGAGTTTTGTAGGATCTGCTGTTTCTTCAATCTCTTCTCGTAACTCCATTATCTGCACATAGACACACAGTCTCTGTGTAATAACCATTTTTTCAAATCTGCAGCAGTTCAGTGCCAGATTAATTGCTTCTGTCAAAAAAAGGCTTCACACCCCATTTTGGGTTTCTTAAAAGTCTGACTTCCTTAAACTTCAAACACACAACTGGCAGCCACAGGAATTTCCCATGGCTGATGCATTGCTGGCTTGTGTCTCCTGTCTCCAATTTTAAGAGTTGAAGAGCCTTGGGCAGCTTAAAAATAGTAGATTTTCTGTTCAGGAGTGGAACATCCCACTTCCAGAACAGTAAGATTGCAGAGAAAATCCCACAATAACACCTTTAAGGTAACTGTTTAAGTCAGTTCGAGTAAAAGCAAAACTAACATGGCAAGCATGAGTATAGTCATAACCTTATGAGTGTCACTCACAAAGCATCAGACCATCACCTTCAAGAATAGTAGTGGTTAGCTGCCATGATCCAGACTGAGTTCATCAGCTCCTGATGGGGTACATAGGTATATAATAATCTGCCCAATATCACACAAAATATTGTGCAAAAATCTGCATCCTGAGTTTTTGTCACATTTCCAGAAGCAATGGGAGACTGAGTCATGATATTGACTAACACTCTAAAAACAGAGCCAATAAAACAAAGGCACAATATCCTCATTCAAGCTGCAATGAGCCTTTGAGGGTAACTTTGATTTCATTTTAGCTTGCCCCTACACAAGGAGCATCTGATCCCAAGGCACAGAACCTCTACATAGAGAGTATTGGTAAAGTCCTCTAAACTACGATTTGAGTTTCAAAGAAAAAAATTGCAAGAATGGAAGGAGCAGACCTCCAAAAGAAGTGGTGGGTCATGTATTGTTCCTTCCTCATCAATGCTTACACCATTTAGGGTCAACTGTCCACAAGTACACACAACAATGACACTGAATCACAACACCAAACATGGAGCCCCAGAAAAAATTACAATTTTGTTTTGCTGTTGCCTTGTGTTGTCCAATTTGTGCTACAGTCAGAATGGCACAAATTTGACCATTGTGAGGTTTATTGAAAGCTGGTAATTGTAAGCTGCCATCCCTAAGAAAAGTCAATAATAGGGGTCAGGGCTTATATCTTGAGGCATCATCTTTTAAGGTGACAGAACCTATAATTTCAGCAGCTTGAAATGATAGATGCACCTTAGGGAAAAGCATACCCAATGCCTCACAATTTCCTACAAAATGTCTGGTGGTTTCAGGAAGTGGGATTCAACTCTGGTATAAGGCAAGTAGTGAATACCTATCAATTGCCAACTAAGTCATGGTATTCTGAGACAAACAAATGCCACGTGAAGAGCAAGGGAGAGTACATCAAGTGCAAAGAGTAGGGGACAAGCTTACCAAATATCGGGCCCGAGATAAAGGGTCCAAAAGAGTGTAGTAAGCTTTTATGACCTGCCCTGATTGGTTTGCTGAATACCCCTGTTCTCTCTGTTCAATTCCAATCAGACCCCAGAAAACAACAAAATCTATTATCATGTGAGTCAATGAACCATCATCAAAGAGAGAAAATATCTTGAGAGATACCATGAATGTCTCCATAGTTACAAATGACCTCAATAGAATTGACATTATACAATCTAAGGTCAAAAGTTATGGGTCTCCAGTGGTCTACATATGTTGTAGATTGCCTTCAGATTATATAAGGCAAACAATTGGAATTCTGGTGGTCATATTTGAGTTCACTGATAGAGAGCAGCATTGAGGGATAATGGTTACAACACCAGTCATAACCCACATTTCAGGCATACCCCACAGGTCAGTGAAACCTCTGCAATAATGAGAAAAGTTGATTTGGTTGCTCAATGCCACTAAATGATCACCAAATAGAGGGATTAATGAAGGCACAGAAACAGGGTTGTAGATTAGGCTGCTGGCTGTAGATGCTGAACGATTGATGTTATTTTCAGACATCCTGTGGCAATGCTGAAGATTTCATATCTGTGAAATTGCAGAGAAATCTCCAGAACAACAATTTGAAGGCAACACAACAATGCTGAAGACATAGGTCTATTTGTGGGTGCATATGATATTTACAGTTAAGCAAACCCAGTTGCCAATATGCCTTACCAGCTTATCCGATCACACCCTAAAACTGTGTGATCAGATTATACTCCAGCCTAGAAAAAGCCCTTGTGAAGATGAACAGATTTTGTGTATCAAAACAGGCAACAGTCAGGCAGAGGGAAAAACAAACCTGTGATTTTAAGCTGGAAAGATCTGGGTGCAAGAATTTTTGCAGCCTTTTGTACTGCTTCTCCAACTCCTTCTCATCCACTTCAAAGCTCCTCTCTCTACATGGCAGGGGGGCAGAAATGTGTTGATGTGAAAGGCTGAAACTCTTGCAATCTCAGATTCCAATGAATTGGATAATCTGTGGCGAGACAATGATAATAGACTGCTTGCTCTATGGAAACAAAATTGAAGGCCACATACAATCTTTGCCAAATCACCCTCAAAACACAGTTACACTTTCAGAATTCTTGCACTACAAAACTAAGGGGTGTGTGTGTGAGAGAGAGAGAGCGAGATAAAGAGAGAGCTGGTCACAATTCTTCTGGGAAACACACAGTTCCAGACCTGGATTTTGAGATTTTGAATGGAAAACCCTTGTACTTGAGGATAGAGGTTTCAAGATGCTTGGAAATATCGATCACAAAATGGACACTAGAATTGCTGTTCATGCAAAGCTAACTCAGAAGACACATGTGACCAAGTGTTGATCAGCAAAAGGTCCAAAAGGAGATTAGCAACAGGAGGTTGAAGAGGTTTACATGGAAAGGAGCTGGAAGAAATCCAAACCCTCATCCAATGGTTGAATAGCTCCACATGCAGTGCACACAAAGAATGGTGATGCATCATCTTTGCTGTCACATGACCAGCACTTCTTTTCAAATTCCAACACTGGCGTGCTTGAGAATTCCCTCAGCAACTTCCCCTTGGTCTCCAGGCTCCTGCATTATATTCCAAACAACAAACCTGAAATTTTGCAGACGTTTTCTCCAATTGTCCGAGAACCCTGAATTGCTTGACATAATAAAAATATCCTCGTGATCAATGAGAGATGACGCCTGAATCCACAAAATTTTTCCAATGTACGAGAAACTCAAACTCACGAATTGCCTGACCTAATAGAAATCCTTGTGATCAATAGAGAGATGGAGCAACTGGAATTTCAGATCCATTTTTTCCGGTTCCAAAAAGCTTACCTCCTCTCTGTTGTATGGATGCCTGGATTGTGCAAAGCCCAGTTTGAGAGTACCTTCTCCATAGTACACGATGCGCTCTCATCCTCCTTGTTGAATCCAAGGAAGCTTCCGCTCCATGAAGAAGATCCGAACAAACCGGTGTGAAATCTTCTTTGTCTCTTGATCCCACATGAAGTTAAAGAAGAAGAAGAAGAAGAAGACAGACATCCAGAAGCAGGAAGATTGATCCATCTCCACAGTAATTCTCGCAGACAGGGAGACACAGACTTCACTGCCATCCTCAAGAAAGAAACAGAAGAAATGACCACCAATGCCGCAACCCGCGGAAGCAAAACGTATTGTGGGACCATCAGGAGCGCAACAGGTCAGATTATCAACTACAGACTAGAGCCCTCATGAATGTATCATCTATGAGGGAGATAACTCGTCCACGAAGACCACTAAGCCGAATCCATAATTTGACTTCCTTTTCATGGATGAAGCTTTAGAACTCATCCACGAATCGATGGATCGCCTCTGATAATCTGATGACACTCTAAACCCTCAACCCCAGAAAGGAAGGAAATCGATTGCGTTGTTCTTGTTGTTCTGGAAGGAGCTTTGTTGCCGCCACGGCGATGGAGATGGATTGAGTCCTTCGCTAAGGAGTTTCGTTGCGGAAACGTTGTGTTATTCCTGGTTGTTGAAGAATTTCTCAAACTGTTTACTATTCTGTGAATGGGTTTGTGTGAAATTGAGGAAACTGTGTTTTGTTGTCTGTTGTTTGTCGTGGAGGGAGGAAAGGATGTGTTCGACATCAGGATTGAGGGAGGTGCAGGTGCTGTGTGCGGGGAGGGTGAGAAGCTGTCCATGTTTACTACAGCGCAAGGATTTAATCTGTGATGGGGAAAGTGGCCAAAAGCTTTTGGCTATGTGTGTGGGTGCCTTGTCTGCAGAAAACAGGCCCTCATGCGCGACCTGCAGCTCTGCCCAGAGCACGATGCATCGAATCCAAGGCCGCGCCTAGAGTTCATGGCATCGGTAAAGTGATTTGTCTTCGAATGTGTTTGATTGTGGGTTTAGGGTTTAGGTGTGTGTGTTATTTTCTTTCTTGGACTGCCCTTTGGCACTTTGCATGTTTTTGTTTACCTATTCCCACACATGGCTGAATGCTCCTTTTCTGTAAACATGTGCAGACTGATGCAATCGATACAGTACCTTCTGTTTGCATTGCATGCAAATTGCAAGAGCTAGTTTCCTTTTGTAATCATGTTATGATGCCATGAAGAAAGGGAAGCGAGCAGTGAAGTTTTGCATGGTTTTCTCACCACAGTTTTCCTGTGTTTTCCTTGCAGGCCAAAAACTGATTGTAGAGGAACTTTGGCCAGAGTTCTTCTTGGATCCTTTGCAATGGTTGGGATCACAGGTTGGAGAAGGTTGTTGACAATTATGGTTTTTGCAGTTTCCCTTTGTTGATGCAGGGAATCATCAGTAGTAGATGCTTTGTTTCTTGTCCTTGCAGCTTGTGAATCTGTGCAAAGTTGTGACAGGTGCCCTTGCTGATCAGTGTTTGTTGTGGATTTTCTGGTCACAGGCAAACGCACAATATCCTGATTTCAAACCCAAGAAGACAGGGAAGGGACTTTGGCTCAACAACAAACTGAACCTGGGTGGAAGCAAAGGTGGCTGCATTGCCACCAGGAACTGTACGATCGCACATCTTTTCATGGAATGCAAGGCTTGCCAGACATTTCAAGGCTGGACAATGTGAGCAAACAATGGACCTTTTTCAGCAAATGCAAGAAGAGGGCATGAGTTCTGACAAATTCACTTTTGTTCGAGTTTCAATACGTGTGCTAGTTTACAAGCACTTGAAGAGGGCAAACATGTCCACAGATTGATCAGAGAACATGGCTTTGAGTCAGATGTCTATGTGGGTTGCAAACTCATTGACATGTACGCCAAATGTGGGAGCATAGAGGATGCTTGGAGAGTGTTTGACAGCATGCCTGTTCGTGATGTGGTCATATGGAGTGTGATAATCATGCAATTTGCAAAATGTGGGTGAGGGTTGAAGGCATTAGAACTGTTTGAACAAATGTGGCAGGAAGGTGTGGATCCAAACCCTGTCGCTTTTGCTGGGGCTTTGATTGCGTGTGCCAGTGTTGCAGCACTTAGAAGTGGGCAGACTTGTTCATGAACATGTAATTCAAGGTGGTTATGAGTATGATGACTTTCTGCATTGTAGTCTTGTTGAGATGTATGTCAAATGTGGGAGCATGGAGCATGCACAAATTGTATTTAACAAGATGCCAACACAGAATGTGACCTGTTGGACCGCCGTTATCTTTGGACATGTGAAATGTGTGCGAGGCTGGGAGGCATTGGAACTAGCTCAGCAAATGCGAAATGAAGGAGTGGAGGCACAGCCCCTATGACCTTTGTGGGGATGCTAAATGCATGTGCTAGTGTAGCTGCACTTCAGAGGGCAGACATATCCATTCACCAATCATACAACGTGGATATGAATCAGATATATTTGTTGCTACTAGCCTTGTTGACATGTATGCCAAATGTGGCAGCATAGAGTATGCTTCAAGGGTTTTCAACAAGATGCCCACTTGTGATGTTGTTGGTTGGAGTGCTGTGATTGTGGCATATGTGAAATGTGGGTAAGGGCAGAAGGGATTGGAACTATATGAAGAAATGCAACAGGAAGGGGTGGATCCAAACCCTGTCACCTTTGTGGGGATTCTGAATGCATGTGCCACTGTAGCAGCACTTAAGAAGGCAGATGCACTCATGAACAGATCATTTGAATTGGTTTGGAGTCTAATGAATGGGTTTGTAGTAGTATCATGGACATGTACGCTAAATGTGTGAGCATAGAGGATGCACAGAGAGTATTCAACAAGATATCTTCATATAATGTCATCTTCTGGAAAGCCATGCTTGGAGGCTATGCCATTCATGGGCACTCTAAAGGACTTATGCATTTTGAGTTGATGTGTGAAGAAGGTTTAGATATAGATAAGATCAATTTCATTTCACTTCTCTCAGCTTGTAGCCATGCAGCTCTGGTGGTTGAAGGCCTACACTACTTTGAATCAATGACTGTAGTTTTCAACATTTCTGCAGTAGTGGAGGATTATGCATGCATTGTTTATCTTCTTGGTTGTGCTGGCCAACTGGAGCAGGCAGAAGATCCGATCAAGATGATGCCTTGTCAACCCAGTGCTTCTGTGTGGAATGGATTGCTTTGTGCTTGCAGAGTTCATGGCAATATGGAGATGGGATTGCAAAGAAAATTCTGAAAATTGACCCTGGAGATGTAGGAGCCTATATTCTGTTGTCAAACATCCACACAGCTGCTGGCAAGTGGGATAGTAGTGCGAACATCCTCGGTTAGAGGTTGGAAGGGGTTTACATGGATTGAGGTGCATAAGAAGGTGCATTCATTTAGTAGATGATCAAGACCATCCCTAAATGGTTGAAATTTGTGCAGAACTAAAAAGATTACATGTGGAGATGGAGGAGGTAGTATATGTGCCTGATACTAGAATTGTGTTACATGATGTTGAGGAAGAAGAAAAGATGTTTCATTTGCTTCACCACAGTGAGAAGCTGGCCATTGCTCTTGGGCTCATCAGCTCATCTCCTGGTACTCCGATCTGCTTCTTCAAGAATCTGCAGGTGTGTGGTGACTGCCACACTGCCACAAAGTTCATTTCAAAACTAGTTGGGAGGACATTTATTGTAAAGGGACACAATTGCTTTCATCACTTTGACAATGGTGTTTGTTCATGCAGGGGTTACTGGTGACATTCCAATTGTCTTGTCTTTTCAATGGCCCCTAAAATTCAGTTGTGTTGTTGCAAGATGAAGGGTGTGCTCGATGAGAAGACTCTGGCATGTGGTACAATAAGTGAAACAAAACTAGGGTTTTGGAGGTGCAGATAAATAGGTTAAGACAAAAACATTATATGTTCTTCAGCAGGTGTTCTGTGGGATTGATGATGTTGACAAGGCGAACCGACAGCAGGATTGGGATGAACTGACCAGGATTGAGCTGCGGAAATGGCCTATATGGCTGGCTATGATTTGAAAACCAATGTAATGCTCTTTGCACAAACCTCAACCTCAGCTGCATCAAGCCTCTTGAGAGAACATGAGTACTGCTCTGTGTGGCCATGCTACAACTCCAATTGCACACACAAACACTGATTGGATTGAAAGGGTAGCTTCACCAAATACAATGCAAAGCAGTTTTTCTTTATGCTGTGGAAAGTGCTACCCATTTGTTTATACATTAAAAATAAAAAATTAAAAAAAATTCTTGAAAATTTGGTAGGTGTCTAAATTCTAATAACATGATAATTTCAAATGTCCACAAATAAAAGAAAGAAAAAAAGAAAAAGAAATAGTACCCCCTTCCCAACTCTCCAAAAATTAACATGATGGAAATCATTCTTATCTTTTTCAGTCATCTCTGTATATGGATGAATATATCTCATCCATGCAACCCTTCTTCCTCGTCTCCTGTTGCTGGTCGCGGTCTTTTGTCTTCTTGCGCCCGTGCGCACGCGCGGGGTCGTGAGTCTGCGGATTTGGCGACAGAAGCGCGTTTTTGGGGGCGAGGGATAATGCCCTTTTGTATTGTGGGAGCTTCGAGGTGGAATGTGTGTTTGGTGCAGGAAGGGCGGCACCGTCTCTCGTCTCTCTGGGGTGTTGTAATGGTTCCCTTAGAGTATGTGGCCCTGCGCTGGAAATTTCGGATGAGGTGCAGCAGTCAAATCCAGTGGATCCACTAGAAGACTGCTGTAACCCTGGGAAAATGCACATCTTTCAGATGACCCTGGGAAACTTGAATGTGAGAACAAAAAATTTGCAGGGTCCCGTACTGAGCTCTGCTAGAGATTCTCTTATGTGGACTAAACAACTTAACACTTTGTCATTGAATCCAAGGCTTGCAAAATCTGTAAAAGCAGGACAATATGGGAAGACAGATTGGAGCTTTTCAACAGATGCAAAAAAATGGCCCGGTTAATCGAGTTCATGATCAATCATTCAAATTGGTTGTGAGTTGAATTTGTTTGTGGCAACAGCCTCGTTGGCATATATGCTAGATGCAAAAGCATAGAGGATGCTTAGAGCATGTTCAACATGACACCTACGGCGCATGATGCGGTTCAACTTTTCCTGCCTTCTCAATGCATGCATATTGTGGGTCTATTGCTACTTGAAGAGGGAAAACATATCCATTCACAGGTTGTAGAAAAGGTGGAATTAGTCCAATGTCTTTGTGAGTAGTTTCAGTTTTGACATGGATGCCAAATGTGGGAGCATAGAGGATGATTTGAGAAATGTTCAACAAGATGCTATGCTGAAATGGGGATAATTGGAGGTGCATGATTCTGGAAGATGTAAAATTGTGGCGAAGGGAAAGAGCCTTTGTGGACCATTGGAGATCAGAATTGTCTTGACAAATGCAACAGAACAGGGCCCAGCCAGATCCTGTCGCTGCATTGATGTTCATCAATGCAATTGCTAGCATTGTGTTGCTTGGAAGATGTAGATTTGTTCATAAGCAGATCACTCAGAGTGGTTTAGGATCCAATTTGTTTGTGGGCGACAGATTTACAGACATGTATATCAAAGGTTTCCATAGAGCAGTCCTGGAGGGTTTTGAAGACAAATGCCCAAATCTGATCTTGCCTAGGGTGCCATCATTTTGCAGTATGTGAAATGTTGCCAGGGAGAGAAGATATTGAAGCTATTTTTGCAACTGATTTGACAAGGGGTGCCAGCTGAACCCCTGTCACTTTTTCAGGGTTTCCAAATGCCTGTGCAAGTTTAGTGGCACTCCTAGAAAGTAGACTCATCAAGGTAGAAAGATCATGCAAAATGTATTGTATTTGGAGTATTTTGATCCAGATGAGCTTCATCAGGCAAAGGTAGATCATTTATGGGGAATATGAGACATGAGAAAAAAAGGGAGATAGTGGCAGTTGAGGTACTTAATAGCATGTACCATTGACGTGGTAGCTGCATGGTTGATCTTCTTGGCTGTGCAATTTATTTGACAGAGGATCTGATGGAGATCTTTGTTGTCTTGTGAACCAGATGCTTCTCTGTGTGGAGGATGTTGTTTGCTTGGTGCTTGCACAGTTCATATGGAATGTGGAGATTGCCATTCAAGATCCCACTTGCCAGCAGCAGCTGAGATTTTGACCAAATGGGGCTATGTGCTGTTATTCAATGTGTGGTGGTGCTGCTGGCAAGCAATATCTTAGTGCCAATGTTCAAAGACACAGATTGTAAAGGGGATGTGAAGAAACGACTGGGGAGTTCTACTTGATTGAGGTGAATAAAGAGGCAAAATAATTTCCAGTACATAATGCACTAGTGGTGTGCTTAAAGGATTATGGTTGGGTGCAAAATTCCCTAACTGCACTCCTCTACATATAGCCTCTCTATGCCTTATCTAGGCTTAGATGCTTTGCTGATGACTAGCTATGTCTCATGACTAAATCCTTCCCATTGATGCCAGAAATGCAACAGAAACTCCAGATGTTTTGTGTAATAATTTTGCCTGAAACTTTGAGCTGATTATTATCCATTTATCTAGACCCTCTACCAGTTATGAGCTGATGAAGTTTGTGGGGAGTAATGGCAGCTAATTGTGCTATTCATGATAAAGTTGATGGTCAGACACTTGGTGAGTGTCTTGTGGGTGACAACACTCAGATGGACATGTTATTTTGGAGTTTTCTCCACAATCTCATGAATGCATTTTGCAGTAGGTAACCAAAGCCATTCTCAGATGCCTGGAATCATCTAATGTGTTTGTCATAGGTGACCATGTCAAATGGAAGCACCAGTTTGGCTGCTATGGTGTAGCAAGCCAAAAGCTGACGCAGGAAAACCACCAAGGGTCCTGCTTCATGTGCCAAAAGAGAAGTGGACACAAGTGGAGGTGTCAGGTTTTCCAGTAGGTCATTGGTTAATGAGAAGTCTATTTCATGGAACTCCAACCTGTGGAGGTAATCTGTTCATACAATTTTCTCATGTTTGTATTCAGGAAATGTTTTGTGAGCTTTGTTTTGACTGATCGTTTATACTTCTATCAGTGTTATCATTTGGGATGGTTTTGCTGCAGTTTTGCTGCAAGTCTTTGTGCAAGATTTTTGTGTTGAGAGAGGTGAACTGAAGGCAAACCCAACCTCAATCCTACTGCAGAACTTGTTGCTTTCTCTCCCCTTGTCTGGCACCTCCCTCCTCACCTTGACAAGTTAATGGATGGTGGCAGCAACAGCAAAGCTGTCAATTGATCATAACACACTCATGGAACTTCCATATATTGTTTTTTTTTCTAGCTTTTTTATTTTCATCTTTCACCACAATTGTTTTCTTTTTTGGTGTTTTCTTCTTTGGAATGGGAAATGATTCACAGATTTCTTGTAAATCCAAATTCCCTTGCACTTATGAAAATTGAAGTTTCAACCCTCCACTTTCTACCTCACCTTCCATTTTACCTTCATTTTGTGCACTTGAAAAAGTTTTAAATGAATTCTTTTTCTAGCAACCACCTTGTGAGGATTCACAAAACTAGTCATGCCAACTTTTAAAATTGGTCCAAGATGGGGGAGCCGGTGTGCTCTTAATAATGTGCTCAATCCATAGCACATCTTTCATTCTCACAAAATTTGAGCAACAAGGGTAAAAGAAAACAATGAAAAAAAAGTAAAACAACAAAAAAATGGACCCTAGCTTACACTTCGGTTCTCCAAACTATGACCTCTCCATTAAGCTTTCTCTTTTGGTCCAGACCAATTGGATTTCCCTTCAAAATGATGCCATGTAAACTAAATCACAATTTGATTTGTTTTGATCTTGAACCCTCATCTAAAGGCCTTGGGACTAATTTTAAACTCTTGACCAATAGAAATGCTCAATTTCATTGGACCTTGCTCCTTGGACCCTTGGTTAAAGTGGCCCTAGGGTGGTTATAAGGTTGACCACTCAAGTTTGGTTCTCAAACTAGTAGTATGTAAAGGTTGGTACATGGAGAATTGAACTCAAGACATTCTTGAAGTAAAAGAAAAAATTTATCACTACTCCATACCTTCACAAGTGAAAAATTGCATGTGACAACTTTTATTTAAAGTTTGAATGCATGTGTAGTTTTAATTTCAAGTTTAAGTGCAAGTCTCACCTTAAAATTGAAAAGTCACATTTTTCCTCATACAAGCAAGAAGGTGTGGCCTAATGCTAAAGATTTAGATCCTTCTTTTAAATGATTGAATCATGCTAAGATGAGAATTGAATACAAATTAATCCACTTGAAAATAAGTAATTCTTTTTTTGGGTTTTTTGAAAGCTAGTCTAGTTATTTAAATTTGCAAATTAACATTTCAAGAATTAGGGCAGTTTTCTAAACTAATCTTATGAACTGGAACCAACAATTTTTCAAAAAAACCAAAAACCACTCAACTTTATTCACAATCTTATTGATGGTATTAATGCATTATAGGTTTGTCAAATGGTTTTAAGGGTAAATAACCATGTTAATTTTTGATATTGTAATAAAATTCAAACTCAAGGCATTTTCCTTAACTCCCACCCAAAAAAATAAAACATAAGAAATACAAGATGGGACTTAAATGAGTTCATAAATGTGATTTCAAGGTGAAATTATTTTACACAAACCAAGAGAAAATGCAATTAGTGCAAATTGGAGCATAGACGAAATCATGAAAGACTCATATTCACATGATTCATCGTGACTTGGACTAGAGAAGAATCACCACTTTCCTATAATAAATTTTGTGATGGTTGGTGTGGATTGCATTGAAGTGCCAAGGATTTCAAAATAGAAGTTTCAATTTTTTTTGAAATTTTGCCAAGTTTTGAGTTTAACAACTCAACAAGCTCACAATTCCCACATAATGACTTGATTGAGAAAATATCAAAAGAAAAGTTGTAACCTAGGTGCAATCACACTAATGGGAATCACAAAAAGCATAATCATTATTTTATTTCTCACATTTTTTAATAAAAAATAATCTAATGTTAAAAATATCCTTTTTTTACGCAAATATGTTGCCCAGATATTATGAAAACATGTGATATGATCTAATGAAAATATAATTAAAAACACTCATTAAATGTTATAACCAATGCTAATAAACATTGATTACTTAATAATCATTATAAAGATGCTTAGATTTTTATTTTGGAAGAGATTTTTTTAACATGACATATTTTAGGAAATTTTTTTAAAACATATTTTACATTATAGGATAATTTAACAACTTTTTAAATCATAATGATTTTCAATGATTTTTTTCAAATTTCAAATGGGAATAAAATATAGATAATCTTGAATAAACATTCAACCAAAGTGTCCATGTGACTATTATTATCATATGTGCACCTACCCATGAAAAACCCTTTTCAACATCACATTGTATGTTTTAATTTGAAGATCATTTGACCTCTATTTTCCTAGGTTTAATGATCAATAATTTGACTTATGATCATTTTTTTTTGCCATAGCTTGTGTTTCATATTTCCAAACGGAAAATGCAACCTCACTTTTGATATTTAATTTTTGAAATATTTTCAATGGTTTAAATAAGGCCCAATTTAAACAAGATTTTTTATTTGAAACTTTATTTCAAAAATTTAAGACAAATGCAAAATTCTTATTTCCAAATGAATTTTCACTTTGAGAATCCACTTGGAGGTGTTAGGATTCATTTCCTTTCATTTTCTTGCACTTGTGCAAATGTGTTTAAGTGCTAGGACATTTTCATAATCAAGGTTTTTTTATTAAAAATTCTGGTTTAAAATTTTTGTCAAATTTTTTCATTTTTTTAAACAATTTTTTTTGAAGTTATATTTTTTAAAAACTCCAAAAACTTTTGTTGCTGTAATGGAAAAATTCACCCAAGAAAAAAATTCTTAACGCACCTCCCTTTTCATGCCTTAGCCTTGGTCATAAAGCCAAGGCTAAAATCAAAACAATTATTTTTTAAAATGTATTGGTTGATATATTTGTTAAGCTGATTTTTGATATATACTTATTAAAGAAGATATTTTGTTTGTTTTGTTTCTTGTGTTTGCCACATTGACATCGTCAAAACCATAACACCTCCAAATTACAATTTTGATTCGTTTGGAAAGACCTTGATGACTAGGGGTGCATTGAGGTGGTTTTGTAATGTTTAGATTATTGGTGAAAAAGTTATTGAATATTGAATAATTTTGTCATTGAAAATTCAATAAAAAACCTAAAACTTTAGAGAAATTGGGGCACATTCTTGGTACAATTGAAAAATCCCTCAATGGAGTAAGAGTTTATGTAGACGATTTCACAATTTTTACACCTAAGATGTGAGAGCTATTTGCATTTTGTGTTAAATTTTGTCACTCAAAATTCAACTAAATTACAAAAACTGATTTTGAATGAAGAAATTAGTTGGGCAACAAGTTCACACTCGGGCCAATGGTATAGGCCACACTAGTAGCTATAATTAGTCATCGCCCTTGTTCCCATTGGTAGTAGATCTTTCGTTCACAATACTTTCTTATCTTGCCTCTAAGAGAAGGATAATTGTCAATTATTTTATGTTGGAACCTTGAGGCTGGAAATGTGAGATTGTGAAAGACATGGCATGTTCACACACACACTCTCCAAGTGGTGGCCCATTAACTCAATTGAAAAAATGCAAGAAAAAGATTGTCAATGGTATTGGGGAAAAAAAAAAAAAACCTTTTAAAAATTGAAAACCATAGTGAAAAAAAAAATTTATTAACAAAACATTGAGAAAAGTTTAATTTCAAATAATTTTCAATTTTCATATGTAAAATAGAATCAGGTCATGAAAAATAAAATAAAATAAAATAAAATCTGATGCTTCAATTTCAGAAATTCCTAAACAAATTATCCATGTATATATATATCTAAAGGGCTCACATGTGATTTAACAATAAACATCAATTGGCCCATAACCTATGGCCTTTCTCCAAACTCCATAATCCTTCAAGGATAAATGCACTAAAATAGCCTAACCCCATTTCCATGCTACTAGGCCTTTTTTTCAAGTTTCAATGTGTCCTAAAAATGGAAGCAAATTATGAACATCCAAATTGGAACAGGAGCCCAACTTTAAGGAATTCCCCCAAATCAACCCCTTCTATGGGCCTCAAAAGACATTATTACCCCATGTAAAAGAATTGGATAAAATAAAAACACCCAAAGAGGTACCTTACAAAAAATTTAAGGCCGGCCTTTAAGATGGAGAACCTTTCATGCAAGGTGTTTTCCTTGAGCCAATCGGCCCAATATACTACTATATTCAGGCATGGTACCAAGTTACCAAGTGTTTTTTTTTTTTTAAATTTTTAAAATTATTTTATTTTAAATTTAATTTATTTTTATAATTTTTATAAATTATTTTTTTATAAATATGTTTTGGGGCTGAATTCTTGCCATTTTGCAACATCACAAAGAAAAAAAAAATACTGGCCATTACTAGTGTTATTTTTTTAGCGAATTTTCGCACTGTGATAACAAAGGAAAACCCAGAGCGAATTGTATGTACAATGGATTGTTTTCTGGGAAAAGACGTGCAAAATTCGCCATATGTTTAGGGGCAAAAAGGTCAAATGTCGCCATATTTAGACAAGCAGTTTCTGTATTGGTAGCCAGAACTAGGCAGGAAACCTTTTTTCAAAACCCACTTTAGTATCTGACCTGTAGCCAAATTGTGCGTCATTCCTCTTGTAGGTGATTGCAAACCCACCAGAGGTTTTTTTTGTTTTTTTTCCCCCCCCGCTTGATATCGAAATTTTGGCGAAATTTAACCCCCAAAAATAGCAAAAATAGTCAGATTTACACTTTTAAAAAAAAAAACTTTCTCAATTTCTTTGTGTAAAAATGGCGAAATTTCGCTAAGAAAAAAAACACTGTATACAGTGTAGCCCACTACTTGACAAATTTGTAAATTAAAAATAAAAAATTATTTTAAATATTTAAATATTTAAATAACTATTAAAAGTATTATTTATTATTTAAAATTAAATTTTATTTTTTATTTTTTATTTTTTTATTTTTAAAAAAAAAACCTTTGGGCCCTGCATGGAAGCAGAAGAAAAACTGGTTGGAAGAAGTAAATAATATTTAGTATTTGATTTACACAAAGTGTGGAGCCAGTGGTTTGACAATGAGGCGAGAGTGGGTGGGATTAGGGAAGGAAAGTGGCAATTCCCAAAACTAAGTGAACTTCACATGCTTGCTGCTGCTGCTGTTGTTGTTGTTGTTGTTGTTGCGACGCCGATTTGCTCTTGCTCTTCTCTCCTTTCCCTCAGCCTTTGCTTTGTTATTTTCCCTTGTTCTATGGTTTCTTCACCATCTAGCTAGCTAGCTTGCTTGCTGCCATAATCCATCCATGCTGCACATCTGAATTTTTTTTGCCCATTGCACTTGGTACTCATTACTGCTGCTTTGGCAAAACAAGGAGCAAGTTAAGGTGTCGGAGGTGAAGAAGAAGAAGAAGAAGAAGAAGATGGTGCCGGATCTGAGGTTGCAACGGCATCGAATCTAGAACTAAAAGCACAGGAATAAGGGTGGCAAAGTGGGAGGAACAACAAGGAGGAGGAGGGGTAAGAGCGTTAAGAACCTGTCGAGCTTGGGCTGTTGCTTTGTTGTTGTGTACACCGAGATTTTGTTTTGATGGGGAAGATGAATCGAAGCCAGCAGAGGAAGGGAGTAGGTACACTGGCTCTGTTCATGCTGGCGCTGTTGTCGCTTCTTCTGCTGGTTTTTCTCCTCGTCGGTCTTGTTGCTGTTCCTTCGTCTCCCGACAGCCAGCTGCGTAATGGTGCTAAGCTGGAACTCAAACTCCCCCTGTCGCAGCTACACGTGTATGTAATCTCTCCTCCCTCTACCTCTTCACTGTCGCAGAAATTCATTGACAGAAAATCCCGGTCTTTGACATCACGGAGAGAGAGAGAGCAGTGAGGGTTTCGAAAGTACCAGGCGTTGATCTTTGATTATTCAGAATTGGTACTGCCCCATCCATACAGCACTTGTTCCAGCATGTTCAGATCAGAGTGGTGTCAGTGACATTGTTTGTAATCTGACTTCTGTTGTCAGCACGGTCTTCGATCTTGTCTTCAGAGAGAAATGATGACTTAGGTTTTGTCTGTTGCCGTTCTATCGACTAGCAAAAGAGGTGTTCTCAGCTGCTTTCTGTAGTGCATTAGATTGTTGTAAAAAACTGACTTTCTTGAGTAACCATTGCAGGCATCAAGGAGAGTCTGGGTCGAAGCCATGGGTGGAGGTTCTTTCGTGGGAGCCCAGAGCCTTTCTATACCATAAATTCCTGGTAAGTGTTCCTGGACAATTAGGGTTTGGGATTGTGATTCTTCTTCTGCCTGCCCACAACAGATGTCTCTTCCATGAACAGCATAATGCTTAAAACAGAATTTTGAAGACATGACTTTCAATGTGTAGGAGTCACCACCTGCTGATAACCAAAGCTCACTTGTAAGTTAGATTCAGATGTGCATCTGCCTTTTTGGCTTAACACCTACTCCTGGATGTGCCATGGACTTACTTTGATCATGCAAATGCCAAACAGACACCAGAGGAGTGCACACATTTGATTGACCTTGCAAAACCTAGCATGATAAAGTCAACCGTGGTGGACAGTGCTACGGGCAAAAGCAAAGATAGCAGGTTTGTCTTGTGGTGTTTCATACTCTGGAAATCAACTTTGTCCATTTTGTATACCCTTAAATTTGTATTTCTGTCAAGTCAGGTCTGGCCTGATAATCTTTAAAGTTTGGAAATGCAGGGTACGCACAAGCTCAGGGACATTTTTGACAAGAGGACAAGACAAAATCATCCAAACAATTGAGCAGCGCATTGCTGACTTTACCTTTATTCCAGTGGGTAAGTCAAAAGGCAGATGTGTATCAGTTACTCCAGACTGTTTTGCTGAGCCTGTGACTCAGTAGAGTGTTGGACTGATATCTCTTAATCTCTTATGGTGTGCACTAGATGATGGCAACAGCTATGTGTGCTCTGCCTTTGAATGCACTGATATGGTGCAGTGACTCTCAGATGGTGCTGCCGCTGTCTTTTGCTCTGCCTGCTATTGTCTTGTGCACTGCCTTCTTATCCGGCAACTTTGTTTATATCCATGCAAGAACTAGAAGGAGAGGATGCAAAGTGAGCTGACATTGCAAATTATTTTGTGAGCAGATCATGGTGAGGGTTTGCAGGTTTTGCATTATGAAGTAGGTCAAAAGTATGAGGCACACTATGATTACTTTCATGACACATTCAACACAAAGAATGGTGGACAGAGGATTGCCACTGTCCTTATGTATCTGTAGGTGACCCATTCTCTATATTGCATGTCTTTTGTTTTATTGCTTTGATTGCCATGGCTGTTGTTGTTTTTGGAACTCTTTTGCCACAAAACTGCATTATTATGGATTTGAAGATGAAACAGGCTGGGGTGTAAATGGGGATGGATGGAGCAGAAGTGATGTGGAGGCAGGTGGCGAGACTGTGTTTCCAGCATCACAAGTGAATAGTAGCTTAGTGCCGAATTGGGATGAGTTGACAGAGTGTGCCAAGGCAGGCCTCTCAGTGCAACCACGCATGGGTGATGCCCTTCTCTTTTGGAGCATGAAACCGGATGCCACTCTTGATACTACCAGCCTGCATGGTGAGTAGTCCTCACAACTAACTGATGATCTGCAAAACCACTGTGAAGTTAACTTAATTATTAAAGAGCATAATATGGCGTATAGTGCTCTCTGTACCAGCCAATATGGGATGCTATTAAGTGAAGTTCAAAGATCTGGATCTCTTACATTATTCAATGCAAATTCTTTGTCAAATGTTGTCGGACATAAACAAGACTAAATAGGTGGAGCTTTATTGCTTCAGCCTGATGCATTCGGTAAAGATTGTAGATGTAGACTCCCTGAGTTAAAGGTGTACCAACCTTGCAGCTGGTGTTGATGTTATGTGATGATATGTGGCATGTGAACATTGGCAGGGGGCTGCCCTGTGGTGAAAGGCAATAAATGGTCAGCTACCAAGTGGTTGCATGTGGACCAGTACTCAGTACCTTCTTGAGATTTATGCAATTTTGAAACAAAGGCATGTACTGCTTTTGTGAGAATCCTGTGGATGCTGGGGTAAAACCATAGATGGCTGAGGGTACTCTCCAGCAAGGAAAGTAACCAAGTACATGATAGGCAAAACTCCTCATGACTGTGATCTGAGAAGTACCCACAAAGTGCACTTGATCAGATGCATCCAAGAACATAGAACATTAGAGCATATTGAAGAGTCTCTAGGTTGTTGATGGTGCTCCTAGCATTTGATGCATGTGTACCGTCAGGAGAGCAAGAAAGCAGAATTGTTGAGGGGACTTAATAGAGACATACCCATTGCTTTTTGGATGTGGCTAAATGTAGGAAAGATGTCATAATTGTAAATCAAAATAGTCTAGGATTTGGGACTTGAGTTAGCACAAATTTGAAGCTCTCCCTACGTGCTGAGCCTTAGTGTGATGACAAATTCCTTTCCACAAGGCTGACAAAGTGAATAATATCAATTCCCTAGTTTTGATATTATGAACTTTTGAGCTTGTCGAACACAGAATTCTGCCCAGGTATGTGCCATATTCAACTCCCAAATAATCCACTATATGTTCATTCACTGTTATGTTTGGTTATGTTGAGTAGTGGAAATAAGCCTTGATCATAAACAATTAGCCATATGCTCCTAGGGTTTAGGGTTTAGGGTGCACTGTTCAAAAGTTTGGCCTGTTACGAGGGAAATGTATTCAGTATTGGGTGGAAAAGAGGAAATCTAGATGGTGATACTGCTTATATCACAGGAAATGTACCCTGGGCAGGTGTGGTCAAGTCCCTTATTGCAAAATTCTACAAGGGTCTGCTCTGGTGGTTAGGGTCAAGGCTTGGTGCACTTGATTCAAGTTATAGATGTTTGTTGGATCTGGAAGGTGAAATTAAGTTTTGAGCCAGTTTTTAGCTATTTTGAGTAAAAGAATTCATGGGTTTGGTTTGTTATAGGGCTGTTGGGTTTGTTGGGTTCTGGGTTACCACTTGACTAAACAGCAGCTTGCTCTATCAGGCTCAACCTGTTCCATAATACATAACCATTCCAAAGAAGGAGAATCTTGACATTTTGATTAGTTATCAAGTCAAGTTACAACCATAACCTTTGACTTGAGTTTCATTACTAGTTAGCACAATGTATCACCCTCAGCTCTCATTTGCCCAATGGATTAGGTATTGGCGAAAGAGCACAAGTTGCAGTGACAAGTCAAGGTGCTAGAGTGCCAAGACTAAGTCCAGTAACTAGCACTCTTGAGCTGGTTACCAAACGTAATCAATCGTATTGAAAGCAGGCTTTATGGTTTTCATAAATCCTATGCAAGAAACCTAAAGCCTAGGGCTTTACATAGTGTAAAAATCAATGAAGTTTTTTTTTAATTTTTTTTTTTTCCATGATACCCAATGGGTATCTGGCTGGTACCCACCAATTATGGAGAGAGAAAAAAAACAATGTGACACAATTTGGAAAATGAGATACCCATCTTGTGAGCCTTTTGATTTCATAAATGCCCCATGGACTTTTATGCTCTGTAAAAGTACCACCAAAAATACACAAAAAGTTTTCAGAGGTTTGTACAAAATCCACACAAGAGTACTAAAGTCAAGCCCTAATTGTGGGGTTCTGTGTTTTGTGTAACCTAAATACATTCCAATTTAGGGCCCTAGCTATCACAGTTTCATTACAGATTACTTAATGTTGCCTAAAGAGTGCACACTTTTTTTCAAATAGCCAAAAAAGACTGCCAAATTCAGTTTAAGCGTTTACAATTTCAGCCTATTGGTGACTCGCCTATTTTCAATTGCAGAATTTGCATAAATAATTTTATTAATACAGAGGTAGAGAAACTGAAAGCGGTATGAAGTGTTTCCCCCCCATGAATCGGTCTTTGTGCATACGTTTTTAAGAGCATCTCCAATGGTGCTCAGTATGTGACTCCAGACAGTAAAATTTATTGCATAAAAGTCAAAATGTGCCGGTTTAGCTCAGGAAATTGGTTTTCCTGCACCAAACCGTGGAGCTTGCCATGGCTGGTAAAAGGCGCAACACAGTTGTGCACTTCCAAAAAAGAGTGTAATAAATTGGACCTGACTGCGGCTGAGTATTTCTGTTTGGTCAATCGTAATGATTGGTCCAGGTGGTTTGCTATTACTAGTCCCCACATATATACCGTTCCCGTTACAGTTTTATTGGTGGGGTTGCTAAAAAACCACAGCTAAATTTAGACATTTAATTTTATTATCCAGAGTGACGTACTGAGCACCCGTGGAGATGCTCTAAGACCCCAAGAGTGTTCACATTCCCAAAATAAAGGGTCTAGGAGGAGTAAGGGGCACATTACTCTTATAAGAGGCCTCTTACACTTAGCAAGAGGCATAGGAATGAGTGATACCTGGAGGGTGCCCACCCCAATGGGATGTTTTGAAAAATGAAATGGCCACTCTGGTGAGTATTGGGTTTTCCAAATGCCCCCCAAAACAGTGGAGGGACAAATACACTGGTAGCACGTACACTAAAAACTCCAAGCAGGTCTTTAGTGATTGCGCTAATAACATGCCTTCCAAATATTTCTCCATGTGTTGGTTTACTTTGCCTCACGTGTTGCTTTTGGACTAGCCTATAACCAAACTTCTTCTTGCTTCATGGAACTTTACCATTCTGGTCAAGGGTTCAAAACTCAAGAAGTACATGGGGATAAGCCAAATTGGGATTCCTAGATAGAGTGCTACCTAGTACCTATTAGGGAGTGCATTCCATTTTGTCATATTCAGCACTTGCTGATTATTTTTACTAGAGATGGTGCCATCAACTGCCGATTCTTCCATGTAACTGTTCACTAGGTGAGTCCACCAAGGGTGCACACGGTAGAATTGGCCATTGAATAGGCCACCTTCACTAGGTGAGTCCAAAGTATGCAAGAACAACAAAGAAAAGAATACCATGTAGACCTAGTATGCAAGGACAACAAAGAAAAGAAAACCATGTAGGCCTAAGCACCCAACCTTCTTACTCCATTTAGCAAGAGCATTCCATCATGAAAACTCCGGAATCCAGATGGATGGGAGTGGATAGCTTCTGCTCAACAAAGTTATCTGAAGAGTCACCCTCTCTTTCACCCCCTATCCCCTCTTTCACTGTATCCACAAAGTAATGAAATTTTATTAAATCTCAGTGTGAAATGCTGAAACTTAGCATTTAATGCACACGGTTCGAGAGTAATTATAGTAGTTGTATAGGTTGGAGTAGTGAAAATATATGTAGCAGCGGTGGGGGCGCTCAGAAAAATGGAAAGAGGGAATGAAACTCAGTTGACCAAAAAAAATTGGTGGAAAAAAGACTAGTTTGGGTCCCCGTTGTTTCAGTTTTGTAAAATTTCATTCCCAGTTACGCATTTGATGCCGAAACTGGCCGTTCTCGCCCCCTAATCGCCTGACTTTACAAATGACTTTAATGCCACAAGCAAGTCGGCCATAAACAGTCTTTTCATGAAGAGAATTGATGTGAGAAAAAGGCTCAAATTTATTCTTTGCCTCTTGCCAAAACTGAAATTGGTGGGCACCCTACGTTTTTGGAGCTTTGTAAAAAGGGATCAAATTCTCACGCTCTTTTGACTTCATGGAGAAAGGATTCTAGAAGGCCTAGTCTGAATCCCCAAAAGCTGGAACGAGGTAATTTTGCAACACGTGCAAAAATTTATGTGCAAAATTTGGCTTCAGCACACGCCCAAAAAAAGCCTCTGGTAATGGAAGCTGTTGTTGTGATAGATGATGGTCCACTGGCTTTTGTGAGCTGAGAGCCCCACAAGCAATGGCTATGTATGCATTGTTGCAAAAGTCTCTAAAGTGATGAAACCCTGCCAAACTTTATAAAAAGAAAGCACCCAAGAAAGGGAGAGGAAAAGCAACAAGGGGCAAGGACCAAAGTCCAGGCAAGCAAACAGGCCAAAAGACGTGGGCCACAAGGAGGAAAGGGGACCACTAAGAATCATACCCTAAAGTCAGTTGACAAATTAATAGACATGTTTCAATTGGTTGAGATGAAATGCTGTTCACATCACACCATAAAGGATGTGTGAAATGAAGATAATGTAGGCCAAGTTGGGTTTCTACATTCTACCGATGAGGGTTGGCCTTTTCACACCTTCCTTCAGAGTTCATGATTTGTGATTGAAAAAAGAACAAATAAAGAAAGACATGGCTTGCCTGGCTTGTATGATCATCAAAGAACTTGTGTATTTCATCATCCATATTCTTTAAACAATTATGTTTACTTAAAGATTTTTTGTTTAAAAATTTTAGCAAATAATTTAGTATGTTCTATTCATGTTTTTTTTTTATGCCTTAACTATGACATGGTAGCTTCCTTGTGCTATCATCATCCTCTATGCTTCTTGTCCCTACCAATAACTATGAATTAAGTTGTAAGGGAGGTTCCCATACAAGTGCATTCTCTTGAGCTTGAGGATGTTTTTGAACCTCAAGAGAATGCACTGAGTATGGGAAACTCCCCTTACATAAACAACTCTCTTTTTATTTCCTCGTTTTTTTCACATTTTCTAGAAAAGAAATATTTCCATGGGAATGTGGGAACATATAAAATTGGTGGAGATCCTTCAAAATACTCATAGAAATAGAAAGGGTGTCGTTTACATATTGAAACATATAATCTCCCAAATATTTTGGGTAATAGTTTTGGACTTTTGTCACAAGAAAAAAAGAACATACACATTCTTTGATAGAACTCAAGTTTGACACTTTGACTAAACACAAAGGAAATCAATTCAGTAAAACAATTATCTAGTAGATGTCTATAATTGCATTTTCATATCTTTGTTAATTGGCCATGTTGATGGAAAAACATGAAGTTGAAAATATATCTTGGCCATGTACATGTGTAGTTAGAGGCCATTGTGAGTTTAGTTTAATAATGTCAAGTGTATTACGTTACTTACTCAATTAAGTCACAATTGTTTTAGTGTTAATTTGGGTTAGATTAATTAATATGGTTTAGTTGTTTATTAGTGAAAAATCAATTTTGGTGTGAACATGTTTTAATTATTTTGTGAATGGGGTTCAAAAGTTTTTTGGTGTGGATCACAAAACATTTTTGGTGATTTGAGATTCCAACAACTTGCTCTTTTGCATTTTTTATATTTTTTTGTGTTTATACATCTTTGAGGTTTTGTGTCATTCAAAAGGCTTGTTGATTTTGGCACAAAAGTTGTTGCATCAATTTTTGTGGGTTCAAGTTTTGCTTGTGAACATCACATGGTGTGGTTTGTTTTGTATTGATTGTGTGTTTCTAGCATTCTTTAGGGATTTGAACCCAAACTAGGCCTAGGTATTTGGAATGTCAAGGAAGCAAGGTGAAGAAAAAAACTTAATATAAGCAAGGGGGCTTTGCCATCCCCATAAAACCAATCCTCCATCTCTTTCTTTTTTACTTTTTCTTTCCTTTCCTCTTTTTTTTTCTTGGTTTATTGACAAAGCCATCACCAACCAATGAAAGTAGCAAAGGCCACCACTACCATCATCAACTTTTAATTGGTTGGTGGACAACATGCTTCTAAGATATAACATGAAGAAAGGGGAGGGAGTGGGTCGCCCTCATCATCATTTTCGTCATCATGGTGTTTTTCATGCATCACCAATGAAAATAACAATAGCAATTTCAATTGTACCATTAAAAAAGGGAAGGAAGGGGTTGTGCAAAAAGAACTAGGCACTAGTTGATCTCAAAGCTCATCATTGTCAATCTTCATTTTAATTCATTCAAACTTCGGCTAAACTTATTAGCTTCAGTGTAAAAAAAGGTTCACAAGACTTGTAAGGACCTAAAGATAAAGGACTAAAGGGTGTCCAACTCAAACCTCCTTTTTTTATATTTGTTTTATTTTTTGATTTACCAAACCTAGGTGTTCTACACATGTTTCTTTTTTTTCTTTTTTTTTTAAAATTTTTTTTCATCCACATGGGGGTTAGTTTATCCATAGTGGATGTAAACCATTTCATCCATTCAATTTTTGTTTGACTGGTAACCAAACAAACGGTTGGTGAACAAACAAGGTCTTTTTTTTGGTACATTTTGACCCGTTTGATTGGACAAAAACATAAAAATTAATTAGGCATTCTTGCCGCAAATTTATATTTTTGCAATATGACATTAGATTGGAATGTCATCTACACCATTGAACTCATGGAAAGGAATTCTATGTTTATGCAAATTTTCAACCCTTTTGGAGATTTGAAAAAATTGGAGGTTTTTTCACCAATGCTTGAAAACATTGTGTGTGTAAAATAATTTTTCAAAACCAATTGCATTTGTTAATAACTATTTGTAACCCATAGGTGGTGGACTATTAGGCCATTAATGAACATGGAATGCTACATTGCCAACTTTTGAATTTTGTTATAATTTCTAAATTGGAATTATAAAAGTGGGAATTTACATTGTATGAAAATTCATTCCCAAATTCATTACCACTTTGTGTTGTTTTGGGGTTATGCATGAGCTTTTGGTTTTTTTTGTGGAAAATGTTGGGTTTTGTTAAGGTTGTATTTCTATGACAAGATCTTGGGATTCAAGTTTTAGGTACTTCATGAATAATTTATAATTATTGACAATTTTTTAGGAAATGGATTTACCATGTTGGGTTTTATTGGTCAAAACTTGCCCATGCAACCATGGATCACTGAAGTGACACAAGATTTTGTAATAGGAGATATTTTGAAAGGTATTAAGGGGCTTATTAGGTGGGGGGTGAACTTCAAACCACCAACACCACCATCACCTTCATCGAGGGGGGATTTTTGAAACCCAAAGACAAGTTCACCACAAAAGTTGGTCATCACACCATTAAAAGATTTTTTCAATATTCAAATTGGTTGGCACCATTGAGTTAAATGATTTTAATGAAAAGTTTGATAGCTAATGTGATATGCAATGGATGTGCAATCTTTAATTATTCACAACATTCATGGCATGAAAAAAATTGTTCCAACATTTTAAGGGGCAATTGATGGACAATTATTATTCCCAAGCCCACAATTATTCATGGATGTTAGTAATTGGCTATTGAAATTGAAGCCATTAAATACCAAAGTTATCCAACCACTTGAAAAAAAATTCAAATATATGATTGAGTTTATGCCTAGTATTCCAATCATAAAGGACAAAAATGATTAATAGCCTTAAAATTAATAACCTAGGTTTTATTGTTATTTTACATTTATTTTCATCAAACTTTAACAAGGTAAATTTTGTGTACAAATTGTTGTGATTGCTCCATTTGGTGGATTTACAAAAGACATTCCTTACATTATTATTTGATTTAAGAGGACCTTAACCCCACATATGGGTGGTGATTTGGAAATGATGTGCCATTAGGGTGATTTTTGTCATTTGTGGTGTGTGTGTAAACATTAATAGTTGTAGGTGTTGACATGGAAACACATGATAATTATTAGATGTGTTATGTTAAGTATTCAATTAAGTCATGATTAGTTTATTGTTAAGTTGGGTTAGATTAATTAATCTAGTTTAGTTGTTGATGAACAAGGAATTAGTTTTAGTGTGTATATGTTCCAGTTATTTTGTGGATGGGTCTTAAACCCCATTAGTGTGGATCACAAGTCACTTTTGGTGATTTGAAATTTCAACACATTGCTTGTATGCATTTTTATAGTGCACATTTTTATAATGTGTTTATGTTTTTTGTAGTTTTGTGTGCATTGTGTTCAAGCTTGGATTCTTGTGTGTTGTAAGTGAATAGATCTTTTGGTTTGAAAATGATGTGCCATTGGAGCGATTTTTGTCATTTGTGATGTGTGTGTAAACAATGATGGTTGTAAGCACCAACATGATAGCACATGATAGTAGTCCCTAGTCACTTTTTAGACAATATTCCAAAATTATTTTTGAACTTGGATTTGGCAATTACTTAACATAAGCACACACTTCTAATTATAAAAGCCACATTAAAAAAACAAACCCAATCATTAGAACCTATTTGGGTAATATAATAGGCAATTCCCAAGGTAGGTAATTGATAATTGATTCTTATGCATAATAAGTGGTTAACACCCCCAAAAAAATCAAATTAATTGAGAATTGAGAGTATTAATTTGATGAAGTAAGTGAGCTTAGGTAGGTTTTAAAAATTGAATTAAATTTAAAATGTTGCCCAATTTGTTCTTTAATTTTCTTTTAAAAACCAACATTCAGTATGATTCAATTGTGGATGAAGGGCAACTAAAATACAACTAGAGAATGAACTAACACCCACAAGCACACCACGTAGAATAGATGTGGTGTTGAGAGAGGAAACATTTCTTCCATTCTATTCCTGACCCATAGCTAACCACAATGGTCATATACATACTGACGATCCATATGTATGGATCTACATGTACTTAGGGCAACTTTAGACGAGGGTCCAAGGTCGAGGGACCAATGAATTCAAGCAATCTTATTGGTCGAAAGCTTTAAATTGGTCCCAACTCCTTTAGACGAAGGTCCAAGACCAAAAAATGGCAAATTGAGGCTAAACCTACATGGCACCTGTTTTGGAGGGAAAATCAATTGGTTCAGACCAAAAAAACAGTGCTAAAAGGAGAGCTCCTGAATTGGAGAACCAAGAATCAGGCTAGGGACCAAGGTACAGTCCAACACTCAAAGGATTCAATTTGCTTCAAATCAATCCAAATTGGTTCCTAGGAAATCGGACCCTAGTCTAAAATAGGCCTTAATAGTAGGCACCAAGTGTGCATTATCTACCCACCTCCATAGTAACCATGTACATTGGCTACTTACTTACCTATGATACTTACCCATTTAAAATATAGGTAGTTTATCTAGGTGGCGTGAGGGAGAAGTGAGAGGGCTTACAAGACAACCAAAGTGGATCTTGGTAACTTAGGACTAGAGCAAACCATCAGCCACCAATGCACCACCACTAGATAGTGAGTGACCATGAAAACACTTTTCCATTGGGTTCCACATCTCCTTGAGCTAACCATGGTGATTGGCTCAGCTTTTGCTTTACTCAGGTTACCAACTTACTAACAACTCACTAGCCTTTAGTCAAATAACCATCTACATGGATCTACTTTAGTGTGGTAGGCACCTATTATCCTACCTATATATGTAGATGGAAAATCATAAATTACCAAGGTGAAACTGGTTCACCCAAGGCGTACCTTGACTCTAACTCCCAACCCTTTTTGGGGTAGTCTGGGCAGGTCAGCAGCAAAATTGTTTTTTTAATGATGCTTGTTCATGGGTGGTTTAAAGGTTCTCCAAATACTTTTGGCAAAATGACGATAATTCGCCACAAAAAATAATAATAAATTAAATTAAATCAATGGAACTTTCTTACTTAGGAGATTTCGGATGAAGTCCCCCCCCCCCGCCCCCCCAAAATGGAACTCAGAATTACACCCTGATGTTGCATCTTCCTCAAAATGTGGGCCCAAATGGAAACCCTACAGGGCAGAAAGGATCCCCTTTTTCTGCTGGATATATATATAGCCAAAAAGTTATATTAAAAATTAAAACTTCTAAGATCAAGTGCTTTTTGAGATTGTCAATAGCCAGAATTCGACCCAAAAATTAAGGAAAAAAATCGCGAGATTTCTATACATGGTTCAAGTATGTAGAAGAAAAGATAAAAGGATGTTTCAAAAGTGTTGGTATGATAGGTATTTAGTTTGAAGCCAAAAGCCAAAAATCTGGAAAAATGTTGGTGTTGAGGATCATCGCCACTTTTGGCTATATCACAAAATTGAGGTGCGCGGGAAAAAAAACACTGGCAGATAGCCAATTTCTTGTCACATGTTTTGGATTTCTCTTGAGCAAAAATGGTCACCCGCGCGTCAGACCGACTTGCAAAACATTCAACGCTGTTACCGCGCTTTGCTTTGCTTTACTTCGCGTTTTCTCTTCTGTGGCTGTGTCTTCTAGACTCCACGTTTTGTCCACGGATCTAGTCTCTAGTGAGAGAGCTTTGGAAGCTAGAAAAAAGTTATAATAATGGAGAGATCATGGAGCTCTGTGCGTGTGTGTCAGCAGCTAGGTATTATAAATACCAAAGCTCTCCGCTGCAAGAAAATGGTTGAAGGGAGAGCTGGCAGCGCTTAGAGTTCGAAGCTGAACTATTTTGTGGGACGTGCTTAAAAACGCAAGCACTTTGTTTGTAGCTTGCTTGATATGATTGAAAGGCTTGAAACATTTTCTTTTAAAAAGCTAAACTGACATGCTTGAACGGCAAGCAATTATTTCTGCGTAGTTCCATAAGCAGGAATTGATGTTTTGAGCTTGAAGGATTTGGCATCTAAGGTCTAGCTCGTGTACATATTCTTATTACTGGAAGTTGGGAAGCAGCAGCAGTTATGGCGGTGGTGTTGAGGATGAAAGAATTATGCGCTTATTTTACTGATGTGATTGTAGCGTGGGTCATTGTGGCCAGCTTCGTAGAGGTGCAGGTGGACGCAATTAAGTCGGTGCCTGGCTACTTCGTCCTCGGGGACTCAGGGCTGGATGTGGGTGAGAACAATTATGTGCCAAATGCTTTTCATGCCAATTTTCCTCCATATGGTGAAACCTTCTTCCATAGGCCAACTGGTCGCTTCACCAATGGCCGTAACGTCGGTGATTTTATCGGTATGTGGGAAATTTTCCAATCTGATCCTTAATTCTGATATTGTGACTGCAAGCAGATGTTGGATCAGCTTGGTAGATGAGAGAGTTTTCATAAGGCCCAAATGGAAATGAAATTTCAATATTCAAACTAGATTCAAATTTAAGGATCTTCTTTTCTCTTGCACTCTAACAAACTAGAGTTGTGAATGCTAGCATTGGCTGTGTACTCGGATTGCTTGCTCTAGAAAGAATGGTTTTGACAATGAAGTGAGCAAGCCAAGCTCAGGATTTCCTCAATGGATATAGAGTTGTGGAAATTCTCAAGCTAAGCTACCCATTTCCCTAATGTGTATAGATTTGTGGAATTTCTCACTTGCACAGCTCAAGCATTAGAACTTCCCTTTGCACCTCCATATTTGCAACCCAATGCAACATTCAACAAGGGTGTGAACTTTGCATCTGGAGGCAGTGGGCTCTTTAACACCACAGGCGTTGGCTTGGTAAGATTCCATTTCTATATTGCAAATTCATCAAAGGACCAAAACCATAGCAGATAAAAAATTATGTATTGCTCCTAGTTATATTATGTTTGCCATAATCATAAACCACCGTGTATTATCACCTCATCTAGTATTAAGAGTTCAACACTTTCAATGTACTAGCATTGCAAGAACACCTAAGTATGAAAACATGCCATCTCCTTAAATTATGATGAAGAGATCTAGAAATACTAAAGTGTCAATGACGCCAGTTTTGCAAACTCTCATTCTTTGGGGATTTTGATCTAAAGATACAATTTGTGCATCTTAAAAACCATCAACATAAGAATATGGATTTCTTCTGGTTACATTGTTTTTGCCATCATCATAAACCAAGTGTATAATCACCTCATCTAGCAAGAGTTCAATACATTCAATGTACTAGCATAATTAGAAGAACACCTAGATGAAGAAAAAATCTTCTTTATGATGAGGAGATTTGAAAATCTTCAATTGTCTATTAAAGCTACTTTTGCAAGCTTTCATTCTCTAGGAACTTTGACCTTAAGATACGATTTGCAAGTGTGCATTTCAAGAAAATATTCAAGATGCAACTTGCAATTGTGCATATCAAAGAGCATTAAATTTCTAGTCATGTTATGTTTGCCATCATCATGCACCTCATATCATGTCTGTATATAAATGGCCTCATCTAGTAAGAGTTTCAATACTTACAATGTCCCATTAGAAGAACATCTAGTTGTAATGTAATCTCTTTCGTGATGACAAGACCTAGAAAGTTTCTAGTGTCAATTTAAGTTACTTTTGCAGAAACTTTTCCTTTGCAAACTTTGCATCTCTTTAATTATGTGCACCTAGCAACCATGATTCCAACGTTTTCTAACTTTATGTGTGCATTTCATTGGGAATGAATGATCAATAGGCAATTCCCTTCAGTGTCCAATTGGAGCAATATAAGAATGTCACAACATTATTGGTGAAGGAGTTGGGAGCAATTGCGGCTAAGAAACTAATTTCCAAATCCTTTTTTCTTATAGCCATTGGTAGTAATGACCTCGTACTTGGGTACCTTGCTAACCCCACGGCACAAAAAACATATACTACAACCCAATACATCAACTTGATGCTTGACGTTTATAAAAGTGGAATTGAAGTAAGTTTCATTGCTTGCTCATTGTTTTATTTCCATAAATAGCTCATAAAAACCTCATATACAAATTTATTAATCTATAGAAATCATCATTTCATTGCATAAAATTTTCAAAGTTATTTTTTAAGATGTTTGGTTGCCAATGTAAAATTGTACATTTTTCCCAAAATGACAAATTAACAAGCCTTAGTTTCCAATTTGGATAATATAGTAGCTTGAAAGGTTTGCTAATCATATGTGTGTATGTTATGAATCCTTGACAGACATTGTATGCATCGGGGGTGAGGAAGATGGTTTTGCTTGGAGTAGGGGTCGTCGGGTGTTCACCTGATGTTAGGGTTGTAAACAATCTCCAATGTCTCAACCTTGGTAATGAGCTAGCAATTGGGTACAATACAGGTCTAAAGCAACTAGTCAACATATTCCATGCTACAGTCCCTGACCTCCACCTTGTGGTAACACACAGCTATGATCTTATATATGATATGATCCAACACCCCCAATCTTTCGGTATGTGATTTTCATGGATTATAATGTAAACTAAAATTATTGTTTATATGCTTACATATATTCCCTTCTTTTTTTGCAAATTTTGGTTATAAAATGCTTTGGAAATTCATTGCATTTTGTTGAAAGTTGTAATGATGCATTTTTGTTAGGCCACCTTGAACATAATCCACTAAGCACGAGCTTTCGAAATTGACTTAATATGTTGTCAATAAAAACTATTTCATATTGACTTTGTTGATTGGCACAGGGCTCAAAAATGTGACAGCTGGATGTTGTGGAGCAGGTCTCCTCCAAGCCCAATTCCAATGTGGAACAAAGGTTCCAAGCAATGTAACTGGAATTCATCAAAAATTGTGCAAACACCCATCCAAATACCTATATTGGGATTTGACTCACAATACACAATATGTTTATGAATTACTATTCCAATCTTACTGGGATGGCAATTCCTCTCATGTGTACCCTTTTAATCTTAGAACCCTAGCATTATTGTAATGAATAATTGTAAGTTTTTCTTGTACTTGGTAGCCTATTGAACATACTCTGACAAAAACCCCATTTAGTGAAAATTTGTTCAACATTTAGTTTTAATACCAACTACTCATAAGAAGTTCAATAGATAAATCATTCATGGAAGAATAAGTTCATCGATGCCAAAAGGTGTAATTTTGTGATTATTTGATAAGTTGACTTGCCTTAAACACTTCAATTTTATTTTCAACTCATTGGTTCTGATTTGACTTTTCCTGTGATTTGTATAATCAATTTAAATAAACTTGGAAACAAGTAAATGCCCATAAGGAAATTATCCTAAATTTTCATGAAAGCCATTCATACATACATTAATATGTTAGCTTTAGTGCAATAATGAAAATTTGATGACAAAATGATAACACTTTTATTATATATAAAATTGTTTCTTTAATCATTAATTAATTTCAAACATGTATTGTTTCTTTAATTGCATTTGTCATTATGATAAAAGTTCCACTTGGGTGCTTGATAGGCTAGGAGTTTTGCATTTTATTGTTCCTTTGGAACAATGATCTCAATTATCTATTTTAATTTATTTTTGTCTTCAATTTTGGCCATTGTTTTCCCTTTATAAGCAATGTGATCATTGACACCCTTGGAATCACAAAAAAAATTCAAACTAGATGAATGAGTCATACTTGTTTAGTCATAAATCAATCAACCTATATTGAAACCAACTTGCATTTAAGGTGTGTCCATGTTAACATGAGTCACACGTGACTACTTAAGTGATTGTTTATTTTGGAATATCCTAGGAATGTTCCATTTTATTATGATTTTAAAAAATGTTGCATTATATTTTTATGAAAATATATGTTTAAAGAACCATGTCCAAAATATGAATCCTTATAGTAAAAAACACACCAATGCATGTTTTTTAATGTTTTGTCTCCGTTAGATTCATTCCAAATCATATTACATTTTACCACAATATATTAAAAACATTATCATGTTTCCTTTTGAATGACTTACAACATTAGTCAAATTGTTAACATTAAAACATGAAAAATTAAACATTGGTTACACTTTTATGATTCATGTTAGTGTGGGTGCACCCTTCAATTATTTGTGATTTGGCGATTTATCATTTTTTATATATACAATGTTATGTGTTAATCAAGAAATATTACCAATTTATATAATCAAATAATAATAATTATTCATCTATTTGTGTCATCTAAACTTACCTTTTTAAGCCTAACTACTTCACTCCTTTTCCCTATGCATATGCATGGACATGAAAAAGAACAATTCCCTTATGTAAATGACACGCAATTTATTGTTGTATGTCAAAACATATGCAAGAACGGTATTCCATTAACTTTGGAATATATTTTGGAGTTGAGTTTTACAATTTGGAGTGAAGGGGAAATGCATAAAGGGCCATGCTATGAAATGTTGTTTGGGGATGTGAACATTGCCAACATTAGGTTTTTTCTTGCTACCTCATCTACATATTGGTTGCGCATATTATTTTTAATGAACCTTTGTCTTTACATCAATGTCATATACACAAGATGACACGAGCAACACAGTGAACACAAGGCCAAACACAAAGGCAAGAAGAATAAATGACCATCACAATGAGCACAAGGCCTAGCACAAAGGCAATAAGACTAGATGGATACCATGGTAAAAAAAGGGCAATGAAGTTTAGGCTAGTTAAAAAACCCTACAAATAGAAATTATGTTGCATAAAGATTGTGATTATGTATGCAAGAACAATGTTCTATGTAACAAACGTTCAAACATTTTATTCATGGCACTCCTCATATTAATAAACTAGGTTTTGGCACTTTCCTTGATACTACCCTTTGTTTTAAAAACTAATTATTAGAAACATAGTGTGAATATATTATGTATTATAAGTTCTTTTTATTTGGTCCCATATTTTGAAGAACGTTCACCAAGAAAAGGTTTTCCTTGTATGAAATGTTGAGAATTATCCATTTTTTTGGGGAACTCCATGGAGCATGTCCTATTCCAATTGTTGTTGGTTTGAACTTGTCACAAGGGCTTGTTTTATAACTTTCATAATTATATTCCTAATAATCTAACATGTAAAATTTTACTAGATTTTGTGATCAAGCCTCATGATAAATGTATGTCATGAAGAAAAAGACCCAAAGAAAAAAAAACATTAAAATAACACCTCAATATGCTCTTCTTTAGGGGTTTGAAAAGTTCCCCATAAAATCACACACAAAACAAAATAAAATTTGCTATTGATTTATTGCAAAAAGAAATATATATTTCTAGTGTTTTTTAAAGAAAAAAATCACAAAAAACCAACATTAAAAAATCTTTGGCAAATCACCCAAAGTATTTTAATAAATTGTGAAACCCCCAATATCTTAAAAAATATAACTTTCAAATTGTGATGTCACCATGATGAAGAGGCACACATGACAAATGTCATCAAATGGCCATTGATGGGAACTTGTCATGTTGTTAAAGGCACATTTCCTTTTAATATCAACCATTAGGATTTATTTTGTTTATTTTACAACTATAAACCCCACATTTTGTCCATTTTCTTTTCTATTTCAACAATTTCACAACACTCCTTTACATTAAGAATAGTATGCTCTATGTACAATGCACATGCTAGAACCATTGTGGTTGTGACATATGCATAGCCACAATTGTTGTTATAAAACTCTTAAGTCCTACAAGGGTCATATATTACATAACATTGAAACTTGGAGCAAGGTAAGAACTTGACCTTAAATGTTGAGTGATTCACATGTTTATACATTGATGATTTTGGTGATTGATGGATTTGTGAATTGCCATGTTGTTGAATGCTAATGATGCTTCTAGATTCTAAGCTTTGATCTAAAGTTCAAAATTGTTTTGCCTCAATGTGCATTGGAGCTTGGAAGGAGCTTGAAAGTTGTGTGATCCGTTGATTACACATTGATGATTTTTATAGTCATTAGATTCATGATTTTTATTGATGAGTGTTGATGGCATCTTAGGAATTTAAACTTTTGAAGCTCAAACTTATTATTGCCTTAATGTGTATTGACCAAGCTTCAAATTTCAAAGGTTCTTCAATTTTTAAGGAGGTCCTTCCACCCTCTATATTAAGGCATTGAATACCAAGCTAAATCATGTCCATTATGTTCATCTTTTTATTGTTGTGTGATCAAGTTGTTGAAGCTTTTATTGTGGACGATGGTGGTTCATAATTCATGGTTTGCATTTTAGGAACTTATGCAAAAAGAATTGATACTTTATTCTGGTTGAAAGTTTTTTTGTTATACAAATTGGTGATTTTAGTTTCTTATAATTTAAAGATTCCCATTACAAGTAGATTTTACGTGGGGGGGGGTTAGAGGTTTAAGGTAGAAATTTTGAACTTTTTCAAATTCGATAATTATTGGATTACCAAATTGGAATTATTTTATAAAAAATTCTTAGAATGGATTTAGGTAAATGTTTGAATGGTGATTTCTTAAAACTCACTAGAGATTTGGTGGGGATACTAACCAATATTAAAATTAACACTACTTCTATTGAAAACCTTTTGATAACTTTTCAAAATGGATGGCACCAATTCCAAAAATGTATTTAAACCCCAATTTTCAAGATGAAGTAACCTTGTTTTCTGTTTGTAATTTATTATTGGAAAAATGAATAGTTAATATAGAAGTAAAAACACTTTCTGTTTTTTTCAAATGAAAAACATGTTTATTTTACACAATTTTTTTTTGAAAATCAAATAATTTTGTTCATTTGATGTTTTGAATGATGTTAAAGTTTTGGTCTAATATGATCATGTTTAATTTTTGTTAAACTTCTATAATAGATTTTTTAAAACTATTAACAGAAGAATTGTTGATGTGAATTTTTTCACTAATTTACCAAATCACCATTCAATTTAGAAGTTTTAAAAGCTTTTTGGTTATTACAATAATCCTATTTGGAATTTGGAATTCTTAATTCCTATACAATTAATTTTTGTTTCTACCAAAATTTTAAGTAAATTTGTGATTTCAAAACCCTTTGGTAGAAATTATAAAAAAATTGAATTGCAAAATTTTTGTTTCCCCTTAACTATCTTACAAAGTGGTTTCACCAAAGGGTAAAAATTCAACCTAATTCTTTCATTTCATCTTGGACCTTTTTTTTTTCATGCAATGACTTCATGCATTGATATGGGTTTTTTTTGTTTATGTGTGCATATTGTGTGTACAATGCATTCTATGATTTTGCACATGTATTTTATATTCAATGTTTACTATTCGTTGTCTGGTGGTGAAAACATATATTATTATATTGTCATGATTCTTGAAGGTTATTCACCATTTCAAATTCAATTATTTCCTTGAAGCATTACACCAATATGTTCTAGTTCATTTTATATTTCATTAAATTTTGAATGAACTTGGACAAATTTATCATGAATGGTAAATGTTTAGTGAATTCAAATATTTCATTAAATTTTTGCATAAATGGTAAACCCTTTAATGAATAAGGATTAGTTATTTGTAGAACAAGTTAATTGATTAATAGCTAATCAAATTCATTAATAGTTAATTCAATAGGTTGGGAACTTAATTTAGTCAACTAGTCCACCAACTTTAGGTGCACGCATGAAGGTTTAATGAATCCTTCACCTCCCTTCACCTCTATGTTTAAAGAAAAAATCCTTAATCATTATTTAAATAAATGAAGTGATTTGTCACCACATATTAGTATGCAAATTCTTTTCCTAACCTATGTGTAGGTTACCATACACTAGGCTCCTACATTAATCCTAGGCTATTCCTAAGTTAATGTAAACTATTATAGGTTATTCCTAAGCTAATTTAAATTATCTATCTTAAATTATTTTAGGTTATTGTACCCTAGACTATTTTTGTCTATTCCACCTTAAGCTATTTAAAAATATTCGAAGTTATTTCAAATTATTTTAGGTTATTTTACTTTAATTTATTTTAGACTATATAATATTAAGTTGTTATGGTTAGGTTATTATATGTTATATTTTTAAACAACATAGGGTATAACCTAATATATTATAATAATTTAAAGTAAAATACCTGATAATAACCTAGGGTAAAATAACCTAAAATGACATAGTGTGGAATAATTTAAAATAATAATAAATAATGTAAGGTATAATAACTTTAAATAGCTAAAAGTGGAACAATTTTAAATAGTTGAAAATAACTTAAGGTAAAATAAACTAGAATATTTAAAAATAATATATAATAGTTTAATGTGGAATAAATTAAAATAAATTTAAAAACTTTATGGTAGATAACTTAAAATAACCTAAGGTGGAATAACTTTGAATAACTTATAGTGCATTAGCCTAAAGTAATTTAAAATAATTTAAAATAATTTAAAATAAAGTAACAAAAAAAATCACAAATAGTTTAGGTTTGAATAATTTAAAATAACTAAAAATAACCTAAGGTAGAAAAACGTATAATAACCTAGTGTGTCACAGACACGAAAAACCACGAAAATAAAGGCTAAAAGAAATGTTTAAATCTAATTTCCAAACAAGGAACAAGACAAGATTATGTGATTCAAAAACAAAAACAAAGGAACTAAAAATGAAAATACAAGATGTGTAAAACAAATGTGAAAACAAATCTTTATTATGCTAATATATGTAAACATGAACATGAAAATAACATAACAAGGCTATCGTGTAAGATCATGCCTAAGACTGGTGTTGAACAAACTAAAGAAAAAAATGGGTCCTACTCATATTTATACCCTTTTAAGGACTTAGCTCAAAGAAACTTTTATGTGTGCATTAAATGATGAAGCTTCTTAGGAACCTTTCTAATTAAGAATTGACTATGAATTAACCGAAATTTAACTGAAAGTTAATTTGAACTTAATTACGAATCAACTAAAAATTAACTAGACTTAACTAAGACTTATCTAAAAGTTAATTCAAAATTAATTTAGAATTAAATAGGAGTTAATTAAGACTTAACTAGGACTTAACTGGGATTTTAACTAAGAGTTAACTAGGATTTAATTGAAATTTAATTGAAAGTTAACTAAGAATTAGTGAAGAGTTATGGATGAACATTATGGATGAATTACATTTATTGGAAAATGGTGTCTAATGTTCACACCTGTCACATAAGGTATTTTTTAAAATACAATAATTTAAAATACTTGAAACAACATCAAAAGAAACATATTTACTATAATGAATTGTTTCAATTAATAATGTATTATATCAATTAGTAATGAAACATGATAATTACATAATGACCTTATAATGACATGACATTAAATAAAGCAACATGATTAAGGTGAAGTGAACCTATTTCATTTATAAAGTCCAATAGTGATTTAAATTAATGAATTGCACTTCATTTTTAGACTACAATTAATCTACATTCAGGGGGTTGGCCATTTTTGCCATGATAAAATTTTCCAAATTCACTCAAAATCTAGTGAAATATAGAATAAATTAAGACACATTCATGTAATGACGTTATTGTGATTTTAAAAAATTCCAATTGTAGGCCAGAAAAATGTAAAAATACCCAAATTGATGTTAATTGCAAATTGCAAAATGTTTGGGCTCTTAAAATGCCATGGGCAAAATCCATTTTAAAATGAAACAAATCACTTTACTTTTTGTCAAATGTTATATATGCACAAAAATTGAGAAAAACAAAATGATACTTATGGCTAATGGGAGTCAATAGATAATTAACATATAAGGAAAAGGACAAATGATTATTGGTAAGTGGATCATGGATCCAAAATATATCTATGTAAAAAATGTAATTTCTTATGCCCAACTTGTTACAACCATTATCTTCTAGTAGTTGAATAATGGTCAAGGTTTAAAAGACCAATGGAAACTTATGCAATTTGCAATTGTTTTCCATTTGTTGAGTTAAGGTCTTAGCCTATGATTGATTATGAGGATTTTCAACCATTGTATGGGTTCTTGAAATATAAATCCAAAGGAAAAAAACATTCATATGAAAGGAATATTGGTTTGAAAATGGTAGAAAGTGAAAGCACAAGGGGGGGGGGGGCATATTTTTTTCAAATTATAGTATTTTTTTAAGGTACCCATTCTTGACTTTCAACTTTGCAATTATTAAGAAGCATTTTCAAA